>OGLM01001106.1_pt1 | contig 29362 bp, 29 predicted proteins | sample 1572531 | NCBI WGS metagenome assembly OGLM01 (sample SAMEA2581909, study PRJEB24529) | metagenome | biome: Human gut stool | place: China | collected 2011 | reverse complement strand
CTTCCCGAAACTTCTCTGATTTCGGTACTACCGTTTCTGCCGGATAAATCTCTCCATTGAAGATTGCTTCTAAAATCATAAATTCACGCTCCTTTCTCAGCAGTAAATCAGCTCGCCCTTGATGGCTTCCTCAGCCTGTGCAACACAAGCGTTCATCTGGCGAACCCATTCGATTTGATTTTCGGCTTTGAGCTGCTCCGTCACGCCGTATGCCTTTGCAAGCTGTGGCACGATGATTTCCATACGCTTCTTGGCGGTTTCCTCAATCTCCGCACAATGCTCATAGAGAGTTTCATTCAGCACCATGTCGGAGAACAGGACTGGATTAGCCAGTCGCAGATACTCCTTTCGCATCCGTCCCCACTTGCCAAGACGGATATTCGGATTTTTCAGCTTGATGTCGGGGATGTAGTAGTCTCCACATTTGATAAAATTCAGTTCCATATTCAAGCACCTTTCTTTCTGTGATATTCTTCCCTGCGTTTGGCAAGGGTAGTTTCATAGCGTTTGATTGCATCGGGGTCTCCGGCTTCTGCATCGGCTTTCATTTTCTGATAGCTTCTGACAGTAGCTTGGCTCTGATACTTTCGCATTTCAGCCAGCTTCTTTGCTGCTTCTTCATCGGTCTTGGCAAGCTCTACAAGGGCTTCACGCTCTGCCTGTCGCTTGGCAGTTCTTGTCCTCGTGTATTCAGCCTTGCGTTCTGCCATCATAGCGGCATATTCGGGGTCTGCCGCCATGCGTTCTTCCTCACGCTCCTTTTTTCGCTGTCTGGCTACGGCTTCTTTTTCTTTCAAGGCTTGCCATTCCTCGGCGGCTTTCGGGTCTGTCTTGGCGGCTTCTTTCAGCTCCTTTCGGGAAAGTTTCTTTTGCCTGTTGGCTCGTTCTGTCCGTTTGCGTTCCGCTTCCAGTAGCTTTTCACGCTGTAAGCGTTCCTTTTCTTCCATTTGGGCGATATAGGCAGGGTCGGCTTCTCTGGCTTCCTTGATTTTCTGCTGTCTGCGGTGGTTTCGCTCACGCTGCAAGGCAAGTTTGCGTTCATATTCAGCAATAGCTTCCGGGTCTCCGGCTTCAACAGCTTTCATCAATGCTGCTTTTTTCTGTTTCTGAACCTCTGCGGCTCGTTTCGCCTTTTCCTGCTTCTTTCGCAACTGCTCGGCTTCGATGGCGGCAATGCGTTCTTCTTCGGAAACAGTTTCAACAGGGGGATAGTAGTTGCCGATGAAGTTGAAATAAATGTCGATATTCTGCTGACGGTAAACGGTGCGACCACCTGTGGCTTCGTGGACTTCCACTCTGTCAATAAAGGCATAGAGCATGGTGTCCGTCAGTTCCTCGCAGTTTCGGTACTTGTTGACTAAGGCGATAAAGCGGTTGGTGTCGATTTTCTCAACTTCTTCCTCTTGTATCTGTCCCTGCAATTCCTCAACTCGTTTTTCCAGCATAAGCTGTTCTTCATCGTACTGCTGTATCATTCGCTGTGCCTGTCGCTCCGGCAACAGACCGCTGATGGCACTGTCATAGAGCTTCTGTATCTTTGCATCCAGTTCAGCCATTCGTTTCTTGGCTTCGTCAATTTCCTGCTGTCCGTTGTTGGCTGACTTGGATTTGCTCTCATTCCATACGGTCTTGAGCTGGGAAATAAACTCTGCTTCGTTCTCAATGACATATTGGCTGACCGCTTTGATTGCCTGCAAAATCGCCGCTTCCAGAGCAGAGGTTTTAATGAAGTGGGAAACACATTCATTGTTCTGATTTCGATAATTGCCACATTGAAAAGCAGAATCGGAATCATAATGTTTTCCGCTTTGCCTTGCTTCGGGGCTGATGAATCCCATTCGTGAACCACAATCCGCACAATAGATCATGCCGGACAAACGGTGGGAATAAGTTCCGTTTGCGGCTCTCGGTTTTGCACGAACACGGAGCTTCTGGGCAATGTCCCATGTGTCTTGGTCAATGATGGCTTCGTGGGTATCGGGGAATATCATCAGTTCTTCCGGCGTTGCGGCTCTGCGTTGCTTTGTCTTGAAGTTCTCACAGATGGATTTGCCCAACACGGTATGACCGAGATATTCCTGCCTGTCCAGAATATGACCAATCGTATTTGCGTTCCAACGGTAAGGGTCGCTGAAGCTCCTGTTTCTGCAATTTTCGGGGAAATACTTTGCCGTATATGCAGATGGTATCAGCACCTTTTCTTCGGTCAGTTGTTCCGCAATCGCCGTCACGCCCATACCTTGACAGGCAAGACGGAACACCTTTCTGACGATTTCAGCAGCCGGTTCATCCACAACAAGGGTCTGCTTATCTCCGTTGATACGCTTGTAGCCATAGGGGATAGCACCGCTGCACCTTAGTCCCTCTTTCATTCTGGACTTAAAGACAGCCTTGATTTTGTTGCTGGTGTCTTTGGCGTACCACTCGTTCATGATATTCAAAAACGGTGTGAAGTCATTTTCGGTTGGATTGGCACTATCCACATTGTTGTTGATAGCGATAAAGCGAACACCCTTTTTCGGGAATACAATCTCTGTGTAATAGCCGACTTGCAGGTAATTTCTGCCAAACCTTGAAAGGTCTTTTACTACCAGAGTGTCCACCCGTCCGGCTTCGATTTCTTCCAGCAGGGCGGTAAAGCCGGGGCGGTTGAAATTCGTGCCTGAGTAGCCATCGTCATAGAAATGGCGGATATTTCTCAGTCCCTTTTGTCGGGCATATTCTTCGAGATACTTTTTCTGATTTAGGATGGAGTTCGATTCGCCAGCCTGTTCATCGTCTCTGGATAATCGCTCGTATAGAGCTGTGATTTTGATTTCTTCTTTCTTTGCCACGGTTTTGCCTCCCTTCTGTATGTAATTAGCGTTGATAAAACGCTACCTTTTTCTATCTTGGTATATTGTAACCTTTGGGGTCAGTGACCACATAGGAGCTGTGACATTGTAAAAGGTTGGGCTTGAGCCAAAACCGGGTCTTGCCGCTGCCGGAGCCGCCCACCACCAGCACGTTTTTATTTCTCGCGTTCTTGGGGTCCGGCGCGCGATTGCTCATCATCAGCCGTTCCGTTTTGGTAAGGATGATATTGTCCTCAAACTTCGGAGCCATGAACGGCTCAATGTCCTTGGGGGTGCCCCATGAAGCGTTTTGTCAAGTGCTTTTCGCAATTTATTGACGCAAAACAGGATTTTTTCAAGAGAAAAGCCCCATGCGGTCAACATGGGGCGAGTTGATAAAGTGAAAGTGCGAAAGTGCAAGGTGCAAAGGCTCTGCGTTTTGCACTTTCATTTTGCAGTTTCGGGCGGCTGCTTCTTCTTGATGAAGTTGTACCATTGACTTCCAACGCGCCTTGCGCCCAATATGCCGCCCATGCTGCGCTTGGCATTTTGTACCGTTCTTTCGGATATTCCGGCTTCGGCTGCCGCCTTGACAATATCCTCGCTTGCCATTTCCTTACCGTCTGCAAGTAAATCGAGTATCAACCTTTCCGCTTGCTCGGTCTTGGTTTCGGTGTTGCCGCCTGTGCCGGACAGCAGTTCATCAGCGGTAATGTCATATTCGCCTATCCATGAAAAGCCGCTTTCCGCGCCCAACGAAAACGCCATAGGCTTACCCTCCGGTGCAAGGGAAGATTTGTCGTGAATGATAACGCGCACATTCGGCTCTCGTTTCACGCGCCCTATGAGCAGCACACTACGAGCGGCGGCTCGGAAGTCGATAGAGCCTAATCCCCGGTATGCGCTCTGACCTCCGGCAGCTTTGTTCAAGTGCCCGATAAGCACAACGGCACACCCGGTACGCTCTGCAACTTCGGCAAGGCGGCGAAAGATAGGGCGTATTTCGTTTGCCTTGTTCATATCCGTTTTTTCGCCTACATACGCCTGTATGGGGTCAAGGATTATAAGACGCGCCCCGGTCTGCCGGATTGCCCTTTCTATGCGTTCATCGGATAAGGACAATTCCTGTTTGCCCTCGTCAATGACAAGTACCCGGTCAAGGTCTGCGTCCGCTTCCATAAGGCGCGGCTTGACGGTATCGCCCAAACCGTCCTCTGCGGTCTGATAGATAACATTAAAAGGCTCATGCTCTGCCATAGCCGGAAAGGGCTTGCGGTTGGTACAGGCGGCGCAAAGGCGCAGGGCAAGGGTGGTTTTTCCCTCGCCGGGGTTGCCCTGTACGATTGTTACCTTTCCAAAAGGGATATACGGCTCCCATAGCCATTCAACGGTCTGTGTGTCAACCTCGCTCATGCGGATAATCTCAACGGTTTCTTCCTGCGGCGGCTCTTTCAAGCCGTAAATCGCTTCCCGGATATACTTCCCGTCTGTGATTTCTGCCCGGTGCTGCAATACCTCGTTCCAGTCCTTGTAAAGCGGCACAAGGCGGTGGACGGTCAAGCCCTCCGGCACAAGCTCCGCAAGGCGGCTGCAAGCGTCGCTTCCGGCTTGGTCGCTGTCAAGGCAGAGGTAAACGGTCTTGATGTTCGGACGGTCAGAGAGGAAACGCAGCAGGGCTTTTTCTCCCACGCCGCCCAGTGCAAGGTAGCTTTGTTTCTGCCATTCCTTTTTGAACAGGCAGAGGAAAGATAACAGGTCAATGGGGGCTTCAAAAACAAACAATCTTTCGCCCTCGCCCCGGTAGCAGAAGTTAAAGGCTTTGTCGCTGCCTTTCACATCAAGCCGGAAGCTCCCGGCTGTGCCGCGCTGGTGGGCATATCTCGGTATGCCGCTTTCATCACGCCCGACAAATACGGCGTTATGGTGGGCGGCTTCCTCGTAAATATCCCCGGTGGAAAGGAAAAAGCCCGTCACATCTTCATCAATGCGGCGGGCTTCGGTGAGATACCTTTTCACTTGTCCAGGGTCGGGGCTGCGCGGTGGCAGTCGGAAGTCAGAGAGGGGCGGCGGGGCGGTCTGCTCCGGCTTGCCCTCGCCCAGCTCGCCTGTCAAAAGCTGTACGGCTTCGGTGAAGCTCCTGCCGTAAAACTCCATGACGAAATCTATCGGGCCGCCGCCTTTGCTCTGTGAATGGCGATACCATTTGTTTTCTCTGACCGTTAAGCTGTCATGCCGTTTCCAGCGGTATTCATTCCCGGCGCGTTCAAGCGTTTCGCCCTGCGTCCGTAGGAAATCGGCAATGTCGGCGCGGTTTGCCCGGTCTATCTGTTCTTGGGTGTAAAACATTCTGTGTCCTCCTGTTCATCGTTCCTGTTCGTGCTTCTTTGTGTTGGTCTGTTCAGTCTTGGCAAGCTGCTCTGCGGCCTTGCGTATCTGCTCGACGGTTTTAATGTCCTCGCGCATAGCCCGCATTTTCTCATAGAGCGTATCCTTGTGGGGGATAAGGGCGGCAAGCTCGCTGCGCCATTTCTTCGGCGTGATAGCCTCGCCGCGCTCCTTTAGGGCGGTGAGATAGCGTCCTGCGCTATGGTAAAGAATATCGTCGCTCTCGCTGCGCTTCTTGCCTTTGAGCTTGTCATAGATGGCGTACTGCCTGGCGTGTTCGGTGAGGGCTTCAATCCTGCGCTCGTCGGCGCGTATCTCGCCGCGCAAGGCGTAGTAGTCGCTATGCATAGCGGAGATTTTTTCGGCAAGCTCGGCCATGCCGGATATGTTGTAATCCTGCAAAAAGTTGAGGACGGCGGCCTGTGCCTTGAGGTTTTTTATCTTGCTGTAACGGCTGGCGTTTGCCTGTTGCTGCGCCTGCTGAAGCTGCTCCATGATACTCATTTTGGTGATGGGCGCGGGCTTTGCCTTTTGTTCCTTCGCCCAGCGGTCAAGCCGGGTTATCCGCGCCTTGATTTCTTTGAGCAGCTTGTTTTGCTTTTCGATTTCCCGGTTGAGGTTGCCGCGCTCGGTGGCGATCCCGCGCCTCTCCATCTGCATAGCAGCCGCGCCCATGTGGACGGTGGGTATCTTGTCAATGCCCTGCCGCTTGTAGCTGCGGTGGTCTACGCGCTCTGTGTGTCCGGCCTGTTCCAGATAGCGGTTGATATGCTCCGCCCATGCCGCCCGCCATTCCTCCGCTTTAGTCTGCTCGTTCCAGTCGGTGGTCTGTACCGTTTCACATTGATACTGCCGCTTGACCGGGTCATAGATTTTTTCGCCGTTCTCGTCAAGGATATATTTCTTCCTCTGCTTGTAGCCCCATGTCCCGTCCTCGTTCAAGGGGCGCATCGTCAAGAGGATATGGGCGTGTGGGTTTCCGTCGTTTTTGTCGTGTACGCAAAGGTCGGCGCACATTCCTTTGGAAACAAATTGAGAGGAACAATATTCCCGGACAAGCCGGATATGTTCCTCTCTTGACAGCTCGATGGGCAAGGCGATTTCTATGTCGCGGGCAAGCTGGGCGTTTTTGCTTTTCTCCACTTTCTCTACTGCGTTCCATAGGGTAGAACGGTCAGAGAAAGAGGGCGGGGCGTGGGGCGGTAGAAGTATCTCGGTATGAACGACGCCGCCCTTTTTCGTGTAGTCGTGGGTCACTCCGTCGTACTCGTTGGTTATCTTCTCGCCGCTTCGGTAAGCTGCGGCGGCAACGGCTGATTTGCCCTTTCCCCGGCTTACGGGCTTGATAGGACAATGGAAAATTGCCATAGGCTCTCCTTTCGTTAGGGGTATATATGACTTGTCGGAAGTGAATAGCTTGCAACGCAAGGTGTTCACTCCCGGCAAGTGTGCAAGGGGTTTGGGGGGCGCAGCCCACCATCGCGCTCGTAGAGCGCAATGCTCCGCAGGACGCACTTACCACTTTAGTGGTATATAAGTGCGCTCTTGCTTCAAGAGAGGGGTTTTAGGGCTGTCGCGCCGCCCGTTTCTTCTCAAACAAAAACGCCTTGACTTCCTCGCCGGACAGGTCGGCGGTTTCGGGAAAGACGCTTTCCAAAATAGCCCCGCGCTCGATAAGGCGGCGCGTCCGGGCTTTGCGCTCGGCCTGCTTGTCGCGGTTTAACAGGCGGCTCATTTGATGTTCAAGCTGTTCCTTTTTCTGCATAGCCTTTTCAAGCTCGGCAGCGGCCTTTTTCTTCTCTGCTTCAAGCTGTTCAATGGTTGGTTTCGGCATGGTCGCTGTCCTCCTTTTTGATTTTGGGCATAAAGAAAGGGCAGCCGTTTTCTGTGTGAAAATAGCTGCCCTCGGTGGGTGAGTTATTTAGTTGTAATTGTTTGGAGCGCCTATTCTCTATTTATCAAATTGCACAAAACGAATATATCGATATTCGCCATTCCCGGAAAATAGTGTTGTGTATACTAATATTTCGTCTGATCTATCGGGGCTTTGATATATAGATTCGCCTACTTTGCAGCCCTGTGAATACCAATTTTGAGCCTTGTCTGCTGACGCATTGCCCTCTATTTTTCCGATTTCTACATATCCACTCGGCAATTCAGACGCCACATAGCCTTCTGAGTCGATAAGATATATTATATTATTGACCATTACATAGGGATAGGCGGCAGGATTGACGTTCGGATTATTATTATCATCTTCAAGTATGTGTGGTACAAGAAAACTTCCGACAATCACAAGGCACAAACAAGCGGCAATTGCCCCCCATTTTACCCATGGCCGCTTTTTTTGCTTCGGCTGATAATTTGCAGCTTCCTCATAATATTTATCGTTCACTTCGCTTATGGCTTCGGAAAGCTTTTTGGAGTTCATACAAATACCTCTCTTTCAATTAAGTACATCTTCATCTTCTTACGGGTACGATTCAGTCGGACAGCAACATTGTTTTCTGTAAGACCGACCCGTTTTGCTATTTCGGCATAAGGCTCGGAATAGGCATAGCGCAGCATGAAGATAACGCGCGTTTCTGCGGTCAGAGTTTCTAAAAAATCTTCGATGATACGGGCGAGTTCTCTTGCTTCCACTTCTGCTTCTACGGTGTCCGGCGATGACAAACTTGCTTCCAATTCTTTCATAGCAACTGTGTAGGAGCTGCTCCGCTTTGCCGCTTCTTTTCTGTAATAGAGCTTCAAAGATATGTTCCGCACAATTTTACAGATATAAGCCTGCAAGGGGTTGGGCTTCGCTGGGGGGATTGCGTTCCATGCGCCAAGATAAGCGTCGTTCACACATTCTTCTGCGTCGGAGCGATTGCCGAGTATATTGTGCGAGAGGTTATGACATAGCTTGCCGTATTTAATATCAAGCTCTCCTATCGCTTGCTCCGAACGCGCAAAGAACAACTCAATGATTCTTTCATCATCCATCGGCACTACCTCCTTTCACCCTGTATCTACGGTTTTAAGCGAAAACATTACAGGTCAAGCATAACTTTTTCAAAAAAATTATAGCACATATTTTTGAACAGCGTGTTTCAAGTTGCCGGAATGGATTTTTGCCGCTTCGCTGGCGGCTCTGCGGCGCAGGTCGCTGTATGGGGCGGTCAGACGGAAAGAGAAGCGGCCTTTGCGTATCTCAAACGCCTTGTAGCCCTGTTCTGCGTCCTCGTCGGTCTGTTTGCAGAGGTCGGGGAAGCGGCGGCTGTACTCGGTCAGCCTGTTCTTTAAGTCGGTGTTGTGGGTGTGTATCTCGATGACGGGGCTTGCCTCGTCAAAGTAGATTTCGGTGGTCTTGTCGCGCTTTTTTAGTCCTGTTCGCATAATTCTCCTTTCCACGCTCCCGTTACGCAATAGGGGCGTTTTTCGGGTGTTTTCCTCGGCTCTTGACTTGGGGAAAAAGGCGATTTTCAAATAGAAAACGCCCGGACAATACATTTATCTATCCGGGCGCGTCTGTCACAAAATATTCACTTTTTCCGGCTCTTGACCGTCAGATGTAGATAAGCTCCCACTTGACGATTTCCTCCGCTTGCGCCTTGCAAGCGTTCATCAAGCCTACCCATTTCATAGGGTCGGCGGCTTTCAGCTTTTCCGTTGCTCCCGCGCTCCCCGCAAGCTGCGGCATGATTAGGTCTATCCGGCTGCGGCAAGCCTCGTTTATCTCGGCGCAATGCTCATATAGTTTTTCACTCGCTAAAAGGGCGGTGTAAAGGCCGGGGTCAAACTGTTCAAGATAGGCTTTCCGCAAATGCCCGTAGTGTCCGATAAGGGGCTGCCTCTTGGCGGGTGCGTTGCCGTTGTCAATGAGTGTTCTCATGCTGTGCGTTCTCCTTTCAAAAATCTGTTCAACAGGTGATATGCTAAAGACGCTTGTTCATGTATAATAGGGGCGTTCCTCCCTCCGTATGGGTCGGCTTCATTCTGCCACAAATGAGCTGGCCGTCATTGATATTTGAGGTATTTGAAAAACCTCCCTCACAGAATACTCTGTCGTGCATATTGTTCTTTTCCAGTATCATCTGGATCAGCTCATAGGTGGCAACGAAGGTCAGGATCAATCCGGCAATCGGCAATATCACCGTTTCGGAAAGCTGCCGTATCAGGGAGAACACCCCGGCGTTCCATGCCGCCGGGGTAGTCCCCACCTGTACGGATATTTCCCCGACGCGGGTATTCACCGTGTCAAACAGCCCCTCGAGGTTTCCCATGATGCCCTCGATCAAAAGCCCTTTGAGCCATTCCGTGATCCATTCGGTGAGAATACCCATCGGCAGCTACCCTTAAAACAGGGTAGACAGCAGAGGGATCAGGGTCGTGCCCAGCACGATGATGCCGCCGCCCGCCATGAGCTGCTTGATGCCCTGGCTTTTGGCCGCTGCGTTATCCGAGCCGTAGCCCTCCAGCAGATTGACCACGCCCCACACGGCAAGGCCAGCGCCCAGCGCCACGACGAGAGTTTGCAGGGTAGTAACGGCAGAAGCAAAAAACTGCATAAGTCCTCCATTTCTCCGGGGGGCAAAGCCCCGGCCATGAAAAAAGCCGCCATTTCTGGCGGCAGCTGATCCTCTGGACACCGTGACCAGAGGTTATACAAAGGCGTCCGGGTCGTCGAGGTCGTCATAGTTGAGGATGTCCTCGTCCTCGCCTGTGAGCGCCTCGTCCGGCACGTCCACCTTGTAAACGGTATAGGTTTCGTTGGGGTTGAGCTTGTCCATCCGCCGTGTCACAAGGCTGTTGAGGTCAAAAGCGTTTTTCACCTTGTCGGCCTCGGCGGTGTATTTGTAGTTTGGATGCTGTTTCAAATCGTACTTCTTGGAGTAGAACGGCGGCAGGCCCCGAAGCTGCAAAATGCACCGATCTCCGGGCATGGTGGCAAGCTCGCTGGGGGTCATCAGCTCCCGGCCCAGCCGCTGCGTGTTCTGGCTGTAGCTTTCGGACTGCCCACGGGAGCGCCCCTCGGTCTGCATGGAGATGGTGGCCTTTCCCAGCCAGTTCTCCGAGATTTCCTTGATAGTGGAGCTTTCGCGTCCGCCGAGGAACAGCACACTATCCATGTTGCCGAGGATGGTTTCCGCGTTCTTGTCGTAGATGGCCTTGCACTGGGCCAACTGCTGATACAGCAGACACAGGCTGATCTCACGGGAACGGATGACGGCCACCAGCTTTTCAAGCTGGGGCACCTGTCCCGTATTGGCCGCCTCGTCCCACAGTACCCGCACATGATGGGGCAGCCGTCCGCCGTGAACATTGTCCGCCCGTTCACACAGGAGGTTGAACATCTGCGAAAAGGCCAGCGCCACAAGGAAATTGTAGGTGCTGTCCGTGTCGCTGATGCAGAAAAAAGTAGCCGTCCGGCGATCTCCCATGCGGTCAAGCTCCAGCTCGTCATAGGACATGATCTCCCGAAGCTGGGGGATGTCAAAGGGAGCAAGCCGAGCGCCGCAGGAAATGAGTATGCTTTTCGCGGTCTTGCCGCTGCTTAGCTTGAATTTACGGTATTGCTTCACGGCGAAGCAATCCGGCTTGCGTTTGGCAAGGCCGTCAAACATATAATCCACGGCGTTTTTATAGTTTTCGTCATCCTCCTTGACCTCCATGCCGGAGATCATGTCCACCAGCGTATTCATATTCCGATCCTCGGCAGGCCCCTCGAAAATGATGTAGGCAATCAGGGCGCAGTACAAAAGCGTTTCCGCTTTCGTCCAGAACGGATCGCCCTCCTTGCCCTCGCCCTTGGTGTTGGTGATCAGGGCGTTCACGAATTTCAGGATGTCGGCCTCGTTGCGGATATACGACAAAGGGTTGTAGTGCATGGACTTGGAAAAATCTATGCTGTTGAACACCTTGATCTGATAGCCTCGGCGCTGGAGAAAGGCCCCGACCTGCCCCAGCACACCGCCCTTGGGGTCTACCACCACATAGGAAGAATGTGCCTGCAAAAGCTGGGGCGTGAGCCAAAAGCGGGTCTTGCCCGAGCCGGACGAGCCGATACCGCAAAAATTGAGGTTGCGGGCGTTGGCTGGATTTTTGGGGCGGGTGTTCATGGTAAGCCGTTCCGTGGCGGTCAGCAGCATATTGTTTTCAAACTTGGGATTGACAAAGGGCTTGATGTCCTTTTCTGTTCCCCAGCGGGCTGTGCCGTACTCGGCATCGCGGCGAAATTTCTTTGCTTTTTTCGCCTTGCAGTAGATCAGCAGCCGGAAGCCGACTGCGCCCACAATGCCGACAAACCAATCCAGCGGGGCAAGGCCGGGGGCAAAGCTGGCAAAGGCCGCGCCGATGGTCTGGCCCAGCCCCAGCAGCTTTTCCCCGAAGCCCGTACCAGCGGCCAGACGGTACGCCGTGCCGATTTTCAGGCAAAACCAGCCGATGAACAGGTACGGGATATTCGGAAGAACATACTTCCTGATTTTATCTGTCGCCATGCGCCGCCTCCTTTGTCAGTTCCCGCTGGGGCTGCTTTTTCACCTGTTCCTCTGCCTGCCGGAGCTGCTCCCGGATCGGTGTCTGCCGGGACTTGGCCCGTTTCAGCTCCAAACGGGAATACTCGGCAAAGCAGCCTGTGATGGCGTCGGCCTGCCGTGCCTTGAACAAAAGCAGATATTTTTCATCCCCCACACGGCGGATGGCATAGTCCACGCCCCATTTCCGGGCCACCTTGTCAAACAGCTTGGGCGTGTCCACCTCAATGGCGTTGGTGTCCCCGCCGTGGCCCATGAGCTTTCGCACACTCTGCTTGCCGTGGGGCGTCTGCGCCTTGCGGTGCTCCTTGGCGATCTTCCGGCCCACGGCTGCCACCACATAGGCCAGCGCACGGGCGGTCAGCTTGGATGCCTTGACGCTGACGGCGATGGTCTGCCGGGACACTTCATCTCCGACGATAGCTTACACCTCCTTTGCCCTCTGGCCACCGTGACCAGAAGCGGCCTATCTGTCCTCGCGGCTGGTGGGAAGCCGCAGCTTTTCCTCGTTCAGCGCCGAACGGTCTATGACCTCCTGATACGCCGCCATCTGCTCCCGGATATTCAGCTTGGGATAGGCGAAGATACGGTGCTCCGGGGGAATATCCTCCATCCCGTGATACCGCTCCACAAAGCTGCCGCCGTTATTGAACACATAGCCGCCGGGGGCAAAATGGCCGCCCTCGTTGATCCGCACGTCCCGCCCGTAGGCTTCAAAGTCGAAGTAGGGCAGCACATTATCCGGCACATCCAGCATTTCCATTTCCTCGATATAGGCCCGGCCCAGCGCCTCCTCACTGTCGATACCGGGGTAGAAGTCATAGCAATCCAGATTTTGCGCGAGGTTGATCAGGTCATGGACGCTGCCCGTGTATTCGCCGCTGTCAATGACGGCCTCAAACTTTTCAATGTCGCTCTGGTCGAGGTCAGACAGCACATGGGCCAGATGGTTCAGCTCGTCAATGCTTTCATACTCGCCCAAATGGTCATACAGGCCCAGCACATCACCGTCGAATGAGGTAATAAAGATTTCCTCATACCGTACCCCATCCACGCCGATGCGCTTCAAAAGGGCCTGCACCTCCTCCGTGGTGGCCGGGAATTTCAGCGTTTCGCCCACAAGCCGCCCCTCGTTGTATTTGCCGAGGTTGGTAATGTAGGCTTCAAACAGGGATGATATTTTCAGCACCTCCTTGTCAGAACATCATATATGCCGCGCATAATGTACTCGGCGCAGGGCAGCGCGATAGCATTTCCCAGCGCCCGGTAGCGGTGGGCGGGCAGGATTTCCTCACCATCCGCGCCGTACCTTGTCCAGCCCTCCGGCAGCCCCATGAGCCGTTCACATTCTCTTTCTGTGGGAAAGCGGACACAGCCCCCGGCAGGATCGTCCTCATACCAAAAGGCAAAGGGACTGACCGTGCTGGCTAACAGAGTGGGAAAAGGGTCAGTTGGCAGTCCGAAGCTGTTTCGGAACGCCTCCGTTGTCCGCTCCTTTGCCGATGCCCGCATACGGTAGCATTGAAAGGGTCTGGTGATCGGTACACGCCGCCCTGCTTCAATAAAAGAGCCTCGATCTCCGCAGGCGGCGGACAGCCAGCAATCTCCGCCAGACGCAGAAATTGACTGCACTGCGCGGGGCTTAAAAAGTATTTCGTGGGAACATTGTCCTCCAAAGTCTGCCACAACAAAGACGCGCTGCCGTCGTGCCAATCGGGGGCTTGCCCAATGCTGGGCATCCATGAGCCGCCATGCGAGATCGGGCGTATGCCCTCGCACCATTCCGGCTCCTGCCCATCTTCCAGAAGCAGGCATTGAAATGTCGGCGGCTGTGAACGCTGAGAGCACGGCTCTAAAGTCCATCCGGTCATTTGAAAAAAACGCTCCCATGACGTTCTCCCAAACAGCGATTGCTGGAAATATACCATTTGTCGCCTCCCTCATTTCACGGATAATACGGATCGCATGAAAGAACAGACTGGATTTTTCCCCGGCAAGACCGGCCCTGTTGCCGATCTGTGAGAGGTTCTGGCAGGGTGAGCCAAAGGTGATGATGTGGACAGGCGGAATGTCGCCGCCGTTTAGCTTTGTCACATCTCCTAAATGCGCCATACCGGGAAAGTGGCGTTTCGTGATGGAGATAGGCGCTTTTTCGATCTCGCTGGCCCATGCAGGCACGATACCGCAGCGCACCGCCGCCAGCGGGAACACGCCGATCCCGTCAAACAGGCTCCCCAGCCGGATCTCGTTCATATCAGCGGCGGCCCTGACGCTTTACGGTCAGGATGCCGTCCAGCGTGGTTGCCGTGATCCCCAGCCGCTGGGCCACGGCCACATCGTTTTTCATGCTTTCCGTGGAGATACTGCCGCACACCACCAGCACATGAGAGCGGCGGAGCAGGTCACGGCCCATGTCGATGCCGCTCTTGTGCTCCTCGGGAACGGCGTCGTTCAGGAAAAGGGGCTGATAGAGCGTGGGGCAGATGGGCGAAAAGCCCGCCTCATAGACAGCGCGGCAATACTTGGCGGCCTGCTCCGTCGCCTCGCAGGGATCGCCGCTCCACGCGGCGGTGATATACGCAAGGGGTCGTTTCATTTTGAAAACCTCCATTTTTATAATGTAGTGGGTCAACCTTTTTCCCCCGCCCTTTTCCAATCTTGGAAAAGGGGGCGGCTCTGGAGGATATACCCCCGCCGCTTGCCGGAGAAAAAGCACAGCCGGGGCAGGCGGTCAAGGGCAAGGCCGCCGCACACGGCGGGGCGAAGCCCCCTTGACAGCCCACTCCCGCCTGTGCTCGATTACGGGCGGCGACGGGGGATATAACCCAAAGAGCCTGTCCTATCGGGGCAGCAAAAAGCCTCTGGTCATGGTGGCCAGAGGTCGTTACTTTTCCATATCCATTTTCTTGTCGGGCTTGGCAAGCTCGGGCGGCTGCCGCTCTTTCCAGTCCTCCAGCAGCGTCATGATCTGGTCTTTCATCTGCCGGGGCGTGGCCTCCTTACCAAAAAACTTTTCCAGTTCAGCGCCAGTAATAATCACGTCACGATCCTCCTTTTTCTTTTCTTCACACAAAATACCGTCGATCACGTCCGGGGAGAGCTTGTTTTCCTTGTCCAGCTCACGGAGCCGCTTTGCCTGACCCTTGGAGGGCGAAGCCTGCTGGCCCTCAATGGACACGGCGATATACTTCTGGTGCTTGGGCCGCACACGGGAAATTTCCACAGCCGGGGTAAAAGACAGCTTTCCGTCATCCATCGTCTGCTTCAATTCCGGCACAAGATCATTGAGCCAGATATACCGCTGTACGGTTTTCACGCTCATGCCGTTGCGCTGGCCCACGCTTTCAAGAGAGAGCTTTCCGGCCTCGGCGCTGTCGCCGCGCGCCCCCTGATGCTTGATGGCCTCATACTGCATTTTCAGGGACATAGCCTTTTCGCTGGGCAAAATCGTTTCGCGCTGACGGAGGTTGTCATCCGTCATAGCGAGAATGGCCTCGTCATCCGTCATATTGCGGACGATACAGGGCATATTGCGATACCCGGCAAGCTGGCTGGCCATCTGGCGGCGGTGGCCCGCGATGATCTCATAGCCGCCGCCCTCACGGGGACGCACCAGCGCGGGCTGGTTGACGCCGCCGTTGCGGACGCTCTCCACCAGAGATTTCATTTCCGCATCGTCACGGACACCGAAAGGATGATCCTTGAACGGGTGCAGGTCGGAAAGGTCAAGATAGACGATTTCCTCTTTTTCGGCGCGGGTAGCGTCGCGGGGTGTAGGCGGCACTTCCGGGGCCGGAGGTGCTGCCTTTTCCTCGGGGGCTGCATGGGTTTTGCCAGCCTTGGGCGGCTTGGTCTGCTCCGGGGCCACTTTTTCCGCCTTGGACGGGCGGCCACGGCGGGGCTTTTCCGCCTGTGCCTCTTTCTTGGCCCCCGGCTCGGTAGGCGCAGCTTTTTCGGATTTTGCGGGGCGGCCCCGTTTGGGCTTGGTTTTCTCCGGCTCCGGCATGGGCTTTTTCCATTCCTGCTTGCTGTACTCGGTGACGGAAACAGGCTGGGCTTCCGGCTCCTTGGGGATGTCCGTCGGAGCATCCTTTTCCGGCGTGGAACGCACAGCGGAAAGGTCGATCACCTTTGCGGACGGAGCGGGGCCGGCGCCCACATCAGGGATCTCGGCCTGCTCCTTTTCCGGGGCTTTTCCCGGCATTTCAGGCGGGGTCTGTTCCTCCGTGGTAGGGGGATGCTTGTTTTCTTCTGCCATGACACGAATAACCTCCTTGACAAGAATTTAGGCCACGCCGCACGGCTGGCCCATATCAGCACACAGAGAAAACGCTGTCTGCATACAAAAACACCGCCTATGTCCTGTTAGGCGGTGCATTGTGTAAGGCTTGGCAGCTCATTTTCAGTTGTTTTTCTCTGTGTGCCCTTGTCAAGCGATGTTTGCTTTTTGACAGCAGACATAATGCTCGGGATTTTGGTTGGACAAAGAGTGACAGCAAAACTGTACCAAGGTATTTGCAAGGGGTGGTATCGCCGATAAATCTTGATGATACTCTATAAAGAACTTTTCAGTTACTGCTCTAAACATATCAAGGCTTAATCTCGATTGGGTGATATTTGATTCCTTAAGAATACTAAAGAAGTTATATGATAAAAACACAGAACAGCCATTGTCATATTTGAACAATGCTCCTCCAGGCAAAGCTTTTACCTTTCGGGTAAACTGATATACTGAATTATCATCACATATGACATTCCAGCATTCTGGATCAGCAAATATTGTACTGGACAAGTGAAATGGAAACACCCCTCCCAGCTCAAGATAATGCGAAAAAATATGGGCAGCGGATGTGTCTACCTCAGAATAAACATTACTATACTCTATAGCGCCCTTAGATATGAATCCTTTTTCACTTAAAAACACAGTAAAATAATCCGAGGCTCCTCCCCAAGAAAGAACTTGGGATTCACTATTCTTCTCATCTGAATCAAACTCAGCAATCTGAGATACTTCAGAAGAAAACATGAGCATGTACATCAAATCAATAGCTGTGTAGATTCGCTTTTCCTCTCTCCCTCGCAAAACAATTCTAGGTTGATCGACATTAATATGCTCATCGAAGCAAATGATGCTTAACTTACATTCTTTATCGACATGATATGCTTTATAGCCTTTTCCTGGTATTCTGGCTTCTAAATCTACAATGCTTAAGCCATCCTCAGTATGCGCCTTGTAGATAGCCGAGATCTCTTCCTCAATTCTGTGCTCATTGCCACAATCAAGGAAAACTATCAAGTTGCTGTCTTCCAAATATGCAAAACTTTTTTTGTTATCTAAAAGTGGTTGCTTATTGTCAAGCAACAAGGGCTTCCTAATAGTATAGTCCGTCTTTATATCATGAGAATCATAAATAGAGGCCAGCTTATCCGCCAAAGATGAAATGACAATACTGTGGAGCTCCCTATCTGGACGAGTCAGAAGAATTTTTGTTTGGTAATCGATCACAAGCGAGGGATTAAACAACGGATAGTAGTGATCATTAAAACTGAAGAAATGACTTCGTACAATCTCATTGCTTTCTGCAGCAAGCATTGAAAGCAATGGCGTACCCAGTCCAGTCCACTTTTCTTCAGTCATAAAGTCCTTTACATTTTCATAATAATCGAAAGTTGGTGATTCAAATTGAGGATGTAATGAAAAATCTTCATTTATTGGAGTGTTTTTGGCTTTCAAAAAGTCTATGCAGTAATCGCTATAACAGAGTAGGCTATCGGTATATGCATCCATGCATGCTGACTCGCTGATTTTCTCCAAAAACTGAAGTGCTGAAAAGATAGGGGCTGTATGTCCGGTTCCAGTGATTACTGAATAATACTTTGACCGATAGTTTAACTTAATCTCTCCAAAATCAGGGAGAACTGGATCATCATATGGTGTTGTCTTAAGAATAGGATATAGTAACTGAAAAAACTCTTCCAAATCATTAGGTGTAAATATGGTTTTGCGGCCCCATTCTGTATTCTCTACCATTGCGGAGTTCAACGCCAAGCAACTTTCCTGAGCGCCTCGATTTTTCCGCCATGATGTTATTGAGAATGCTGCTGTCAAGGCGGAGAGAAAATCATATTGACACAGAATCGGTATGAGAGACTTTTTCTTTTCTTCCAAGAATACAAATCCATCAAACATGTCCATAGCGGTGTCTCCTTATAATTGACAATGAGAATTCAATGCCTTGACACTATCCTTCCAGCCGGTGCCGGATATCGTTCAGCCATTCTCCCTTGTATTTGAAATAGCGGGGGCCGGCGACGGAGTATTTGCTGCCAGTGAGAAGCTGGGCTAAAGAAGAAAGCGAATAGCTCTGCCCTTGATAGCTAACTGTCTTATCATCTACAACGGTACACTTGATCTCCGGGTTATTGCAGTATTCGATCTCTTCGCCGGGCTGGATATTACACATAGAAAAGCGGAAGGGCGACTGGCGCTCTTTGTGCTCGGCGTCGATCTCCTGGGCGGTTTCCTCTGCCTTCTTCTGAGCCTCGTCCATGGCGATCCGTTTCAGCTTATCCGCGCAGCCGTGGATCTCTGCGATAGCCTCCAGGATGGAATAGGCGTCCTCCGGCGACATGGCGTAGAACTCACGCACGCGTTGTTTCCCGTTGAAGTTTTCGATGGAACGCAGGTTGGGGTTCAGCTTGTCGATAATACTGTGAATTTTCAGATCAGAAAGCCGGGAGTTGACCTCATACGTCGCATAAACCCGGAATGCAAAGGGAATGCACTCACTCCGATTGAGTTGCTGCAGCCGCTTGTCGATATCGTTCGCATACCCGATCTTCACATATTCCGGGAAGGATGGGTTGGTCAGTATGTAAATCACGCCTGCCTTTTCCATTTTTTCATCTCCCTTATGCCGCTACCCAGCCGTAGCCCTGGACAGCCATATCTACAAAGTGCGTTAACAGAAGATCGATTTTCGCGGTAAATGTCGCTTTGTCGTATGAAATGGGTAAGTCTGCATCCAGCGACTTTTCAATCGCCGTTTTTACCTTTGCGCGCGGCTGTTCGTCCTTGTACCAATCCACAACCATCAGCTCCGACTTCTCCTCGGAAAGCTTCTTAAAAAGATTCTTCGCGGATAGCTTCACCTTCTGCTCCTCCGCCTTTGTAAGTTTCTTTCCGGCAATCAGCAAATCGAAGATTTCCAGTTCCTCTTCCGACAGCCCCTCGGCCTCCGGCCGCTTGTCCTCCGCTTTCAGATCTTCGATCAATTGGAGCAGCTGCTCGTAGTAGTCTTCATTCTCCGACCCGCCGGCGTTATAGCGATCAATGATATTGCGGAAGCGCTGAGAAAACTTCTGTCTCGTACAATTACGATTCAGCATTTGCTGCAGTGCCTGCTCGATAAACGCCTTCAGATCGTCGATCTCCACGGCCTTGTACTTGGCGACCTTGATCTCCTTCTTTAGCTCCTCCACATCCACCTTGGAAAGGTCGATGACCTTCCCCTGGTGAATGACAAGCCCGGCGTCGTTATCCTCTGCTTTCTGCGAGGAAACGCTGGTGTCCAGAACTTGTGCCATACGCAGCCGGGCGCGATTGATCTTTTCGTCGTCAATGGTATGGCAGAAAAGCCCGTACAGATATGCCAGCGGCGAAAACTTTTCATTCTGCCAGTTCTTCTCAAAGATCTCCGGACGCGATGCCTCGTAGAGATTCATCAGCGTGTTCAGGATCACCTTGGATTTGTCCTTGTTTTCATCGTTGGAAATGATCGTATTGTAGGCTTCCCGCAGCAGATCCAGCCGATCAAGAGTGGATGCCTCTGCTACGATTGCACCGATATCAATGCCAAGGCTTAGCAGAAAATCATCCGCTTCATCGACAGCACTGTTGAGCAGGACAATCAGTTGGTCAATGTCCTTCGCCGGGAACTCCGTACCGTCATCACCGGCCGCGTACTCCGTCAAGGCTTTCTGCATATACTTGAACACATTGACGTAGTCCACGATGATGCCGCAGGGCTTGCCGGGATACACGCGGTTGGCGCGGGCGATGGCCTGCATGAGCGTGTGCCCCTTCATCGGTTTGTCCAGATAGAGCGTGGACAGGTTCTCCACATCGAAACCGGTCAGCCACATGGCACAGACAAACACGAGCTGCAAGGGATCATCGGGATCTTTGAAGCGGTCCTCAATATCCAGGCCTTCCGGCGTGACAGCGTTCATCTTCTGCCGGTGCATGGAAATGTCGAGCCCCCTGCTTCTGGAACTTCTCATTCTCATCGGCTTCCTCAGAGACGATGACCGCCATTTCCACACGGTTCATGTAATTGAGGATGCGCGTCAGCTCATCGCGCTGTTCTTTGGTGGCGGCGCTGTTGCGCTCCTGCATGATCTTCTGCTTCTCAATCGCCCAGTAATGCTGCACCTTGTCGTACATCTTCACCGTCGTATACTTATCGACGGAGACGACCATGCCCTTCCCAAGGAAACCGCGGCGCGGGAAATGATGAGCAATATCCTGGGCGATCTTATCAATGCGATCCTCCCTCTTGATGACCTCCAAAATCCGAGAGGAGGAGTTTTCCAGCAAGCGGGTCTCGTCCTCGTTCAGGTTTTCCTCCTCGATGATGTCCACCACATCGTCGTCCAGAAAGTCATTTTCCAGCCCGACCTCCGGCACACGGCGGGAATAGAACAGCGGCACCGTGGAGCCGTCCTCCACCGACTGGGCGAAGTTATACTCTGACACATAGTTCCCGAACCACTGGTTGGTCAAGCGCTTGCTGCCCAGCAGCGGGGTACCAGTAAAGGCGATATAATTGGCATTTGGCAAGGCCGTGCGCATGTTCTCCGCCAGATCCTTGTACTGTGTCCGGTGCGCTTCATCCACCAGCACGATGATATCGTCCCGGGTGGAGAGCACAGGGTACTTTTTACCCTTGTCATAGCGGAACTTATGGATCAGGGTGAAAATGAAGGATTTGTTGGTCTGCAGATAGTCCCGCAGCTGCTTACCGTTCTTCGGCTGGCATTCCTCTTTCTGCCCAATCACTTCCGTCTTTACAAAATTCTTGTGGATCTGGTCATCCAGGTCTTCGCGATCGGTGATGATCAGGAATGTGAAATTGCCCGAGATCTTGCGCCGAACCTTGCGGGCGAAGAACACCATGGAAAAGGATTTGCCGGAACCCTGGGTGTGCCAGAACACGCCAAGCTTGCCTTGCAGCTCCGCCCGGTTCTTTACCGATTCCATCAAGTTGTTCACTCCGAAATACTGGTGGTTTTTGGCAATGATCTTGTTCTTCTGATTGCGGAACATGATGAAGTTTTCTATGTAGTCGATCAGCCGGCCTTTTTGCAGCAGGCCGTCGATGAAATACCGGACCGAGCTTTCGCCCACCGTACCGGCTTCCTTCAAAGCCTGACGGTCGGGCCGTTCCTTCTCGGAGTCCACCTTCAGCCACTCGAAGAAATGATTGTAGGTGGCGTTGAAGGCGCCGAGCCGTGTCTCCAGCCCGTTGGACAGCACGCAGATCTGATTGAACGCAAACAGGTTCGGGATATCCCGCAGGTAGTTCTTCAGGTTGTCGTTATAGGCCTCCTCCACCTTGACGATGCTGTTTTTCAGCTCAACAAACACCATGGGCAGGCCGTTGATAAAAATCAGCACGTCCGGGCGACGCCAGTAGACGCGTCCTTGTATCCACATCTGGGAAACGGCGGTGAAGGTGTTGTTCTCCGGGCGGTCAAAATCGACCAGCTTCACAAAATCAAAATCCTCTTTGCCGTTGCGGCGGAGGCTGATTTTGATGCCGTTGCGGATCTGGTTGTAGTACTTGTAATTGGTGGCCGTCATATCCGTGGCGCTGAAATCCCGGCAGAGGTCGCGGGCGATCTCCTCCAGCTTTTCGCCGGGTATATCTGGATTTAGGCGCGCCAAGGCCTCCCGCAGAATAAGCGGGAGTACGCATTCTTTCTTGCTGCTTCGTCCAGCCCCATCCGGCAGCAGCTCGCGCTTGTCCGGAGAAGGGTCACAGCGCAGAATACCATATTGGAACGGGTCACCCTCCAACTTTTGCAGGATCGCCTGTTCAATATCGTCTTCGGATATGAAGTTGCGCATTGTAGTCACCACCTATATTATCCGTTCTTTTGAATGTCCTCTTTTAATTTCTTTACGCGCTCTTTGCGCTCCAGATGATCCAACTCCAGGAATGCCAGCAGGCACATTTGGTACATATCGTCATACCATTGTTCGATGTCGTCATCTTTCATATCTGCCACGAAATGAATATAGTTCTTACCACCTTGATCTGCGTTATTATGTCGTACATTTACACTATTCAGAAGATAGAACAAATCTGATTCCAACGAGCCGCTAACTTGCTTTAGTTTTGCTCTCTTTGATTCTAACTTGTCTGCCAGCGCAATCAGTGTAGCCTTTTTTCTTTCGAGATCACCCTTCATCGAGTGATGGTTGTATTCAATAATCCTGTACGACAACGCAGGATCAACTATCTCGGCGGCAGAAATCGCCGCCTGGTCTTTTGGGACAAAATCAGTAATACCGTTTTGATTATTTGGCATGTACCCTATGGTCTCGATAACCGTCAACACTTGCTGGACGTAGAACTGCATTGGGTCACCAATTCCGACTATACCACCACCATAGGTGGCATTTTGATTGTAAATGGTGAGATTATATGAATACTCACAAAAAGACACTAAATACTCTATGTCAAAGTTAGAAGGATTCTTTTCAAAGCTATATCCATAAAAATCATCAAAGTCATCTAAAGATACGCATGTACCGCGAAAGGGAAGCCGAACAAAAAATGTCGCACAGTAATCCTTCAACGAAGATCCTGCTCCCACCATATCTTGAAACTTCTGTACACAAAACATTCCATATAGACGGTCATACTCTCTACGAATATCTATGGCCGCAGTTTTCAAAACTTGGGAAAAGGGAATACGTTTCATATCAGTTTGCCTCTATTTCGAATATGTTTTCTGTCTGCTTAGATTAAAGTATTGTGTTTGCACAGCGGTAAAACAGTCTGTCTTTTGCTATCCTCTTTATTGGCGTAGGAACTTTCTTACAGTCGTTTATGGCCTCAGCAAGAATATCTTTGACGCTTACTCTCGCATTTCGGACGTCGCATATGGCTTCCTTGGCTGTAACCCTGCGTTTAGAGCTTCTTATCAGGGACTCCATAAAACTCTCAAAAGAATCAATATATCCCTCTCGGATGCCCTTGTTTACATCAATTGCAACATAATTGTGGAAGTTAAGCACATTCCTTTGCCCAGGATTGTTTTGCAAAACGAGTATTTCTGTATGTCCGGAATAGTTCCATCGAATGCGGTTTTGCAGCTTTTCCTTAAATTCAGTAAAGGCCTTTGTGCTGAAATACCAGTCCCGCTGCATCATCGCATCGACTTTCCTATAAGTCTGGTCTTCTGCCTTGGCAAAATCATCAGTGTACCCGATAGCATAAATAGAGCAGTATTTTGCAGAATTGTAATGGATATACTCAAATTCCTTTAAGATTTTTTCTTCCGTTGGACGAGCGAAAAGGAAAACGACAATTTCCATGTTTTCAACTTGGCTTTCGATACGCTCTATTTCTTCGTATGTACTGGCGGCAAACATGATTACACCTCCGAATTGTCCTGATTTTTCGCTGCTTTGCTCCATTTCTCAATCAAGTAGTTTACAAACGCCGAACAGGAAACCAGCATGTATTTTGCGTCTTCGGCGGGCGCCCATTTGAAATCAATGCCTCCATGACGGATTCCGTCCTCGTCTGAAGTATACCCGTACATAGATGAAAACGCGTTTTCCATTGACGGGTGGATATGCACTCCGTAGTCTTTAAGCTTTTTTATTGTTTTCCCTAGAGTTGCATTCTTACCGGACAATCCAGTAATAATGCTGCAAACTGCCTCAACTGCACTGATCGACTCCTTAATTGAGTTTTCGTAATCAGGTAGGGGCCTTCGTGAAAAAAGCTCTGTTGCCTTTTTTAAATGTACATTTATACTGTTATAAGGGGTTTGTTGTGCCTGTTCGATACACTTTATTTCGTACTCATTTGTAATGGGGACTACTTGTCTTCCGATTACTCTGTATCCAGCATTCTCAGCCGATAGAACACCATTAAAGTTATCTATTGCATCACTGAGGTCTTTCGTCGGGAGAAATGCGAGATATATTTCAACGAAATCATAGATTCGATACCATTCTGCCTGATCATACCATTTCCGAAAAACAGCAAGATTTTTATCCAAATCAGCGTTATCATAAACGCTGGTATACGAAAGCCCACATGCATCCATTATTTCTTCGAGATAGTGAGAATCGATAACTGCAATATCATTACAGATTTCACATCTGTAAATATTCCAAATCCTGTTTCTTAATTCTATGGTCATGCTTTCCAACTGCAAAGGCTTTACCACATACCCATATCGTTCAGAAAAAGTGGACATTTTTACACCTCCAGCTTTCCGCTCATCAGACGCGGGAGAAGCAGATCACGCTGGCGAATTAAACAGGCATTTGCTTTTAACAGATGCTTTATCTCATTATACAGTGGTTCAATCTTTTGCTCGAAACGAATCACTGTTTCCTCGTCTGGCATGACGATTCTGACTCGCTTTATTAAATCCTGGCTCAGATTCTGTTGTGCTGCCCCGAAGCTGATCAAAAGCAAGTAATCTCTTATAGACTTCAGGCACTGGAATAAATAGTGTTTTGTACTGATATTACCTTTATCACGAAATACGCAGCAAGCTTGATTACATGTTGCATCCATCGTTGAATACGCCAGCATACCAATGTTCACCCCGTACATCGCCATAAGTACGCTATCTTTGGGAAAGAACTTGGCGGAAGACTTTTTAACTGCAACTTCTGTAATCCTTTCTTCCGTATCAATGAGGAGGCAATCCTGAAGCTCACCTGTTTTAATCCATGGGATTGTACCGTCAACGTAGTACTCATCAAGCTCCCGACTTGGTGTTCCGCCTGAAGATGTAGTATAAAACTCGGAAATACGCCCGCGTCTCCACCCCTTCGGGATACCATTTTCAAAATCTGCCTTCTCATGTCCGGGGAAGCGGAAGCGGACAAACCACTCCTTATACAGGTTTTCCGCTATTTGCTCCAGAACCTTGATCCGCTTATTGTTGACTTCGATCAGGTTGTCATAGGCGGAGAGGACGGAGGCAATCTTCTTCTGCATCTCTATATCCGGGAAATCCCATTGAATTCGCTTAATGAAATCCAAGTCAGCACGTTGACGTCCGCTTGCGCCAGTCATGCTGTTGGCAGCCAACTGCCGGATATGCTTCATGCATAGAAGATAATAAACATAGTCCGTGTCTGAAACGCCATCGATACCACGGAATACGAACAGTTCTGTCGAACCAATCCCATTCTGGCCTTCTGTATCTGCAATTGCCATCTTCCCGTTTTCAAGACATGGCGTGATACGAGCAAAAAGCACATCGTGGTCCTGAAACTTTGCGCCACCTTGGCCTGTGTATTCGATTGACGCCACACTCCTCACGGCTTTATAGCCGGGGGTGATTTTGTCAATGTCAATTACGGGATATGATTCTTGTTTATTCAGTTTTACAGTTGGGTTGCAACAGATTTTATCTCCAAATCTATCCATTCTTATTTCTCCAATAGCCTCGAATTGTGAGCTATCATATGGTTACCCCTCATGAATAACCAAGAAACGGAATCTCAAACTCACCGTTTTCCTTTTGCCGAATTTCAATCAGTGCTTCTTCATGAGTCTCGACCCATTCAATTATGTGCTTTTTATCGCTCTGCTTTATCCGTGATGATAAGAAATCGATTTCCAGATTGTCGAGATATATAGAAGCCACTTTATTCCCATTCAAGAGGGCATGGAAATGCGGCCTGCTGTGCTTTCCGTTTCTTTCATCGAAAATACAAAACTTTAACGATTGATTATATCTCCCGATTTGACCCTCTGACGCTGGGCTTATGCCCAGCATTGAGCACCAAAACTCTATGATTTCGTATCTTTTATAAGGCTTCATTTCATAAATAACCTCTTTAGGTTCTCAGCAATCTCCGCTTCCAGCTTCTTTGCCTCATCATTCAGCGATTCAAACTCCGCATTCAAGCCCAGCATAATCTCTTTGAACTGCGCCTCGGTCATGCCGTCGCCCTCGATGACCACGCCCACATAGCGTCCGGCGTTGAGGGAATAGTCCTGATCGATGATGCCGTCCTCGCCGTCCAGCTTCGCCGCCTTGCACAGGCCGATCACATCCCGGTATTCGCCGTCGGGGAATCGCTCGGTCAGCCAGTCGATCTGGGCCTGCCAGTAGGCCTTCGTCTTGGTTTCCTTATCCTCAGCAGCTTCCGGAGCAGCCGCCAATGCCTCCCGATACTCCACAAGGAGCGCGGCATACGCTTCTGTGTCACCCTGATAGAGGCGGGTAATGATGCCAAGATTCTTGATCTGTTCATCACTGAATTTGCGGTGCGCCCGGTCCACCTGTGTGAAGGTGTTTCTGGCGTCGATGAACAGAATTTCGTCTTTCTTCTCCGTCTGCGGCTTGTGTTTATCAAAGAACCAGAGCGTGGCAGGCAGGGTAACAGAGGAGAACATATTGGAGGGCAACGTCACCATCTGGCTGATGATGCCCTCTTCGATCATCTTTTTGCGGATCTCGTGCTCGCTCTTGCCTGCGTCGGAGGCAGAGTTTGCCATGACCAGCGCCGCCTTGCCGTGCTCATTCAGGGCCGTGGCAAAGTAGCCGATCCACAGGTAGTTGGCGTTGGGAACCGTTTCTTTCTTGTCGGAGGCTTTTTTCGCCGACTTGGTGGAGTTGCGGGGAACGCCGTAGATATTGAAGCGCGCATCGCCGCTGACGCGGTCAAAGGAGACCTCGTCCACATTGAAGGGCGGATTCGCCATAACATAGTCGAAAGCTCCGAAAGCGTTGTAGGGATCGGAGTAGAAGGAATTTGCCTCCGTGATGTCACCGCGCACATTGTTGAGCAGCAGATTCATCTTTGCCAGCTTGACCGTGTCCGGCTCCTTCTCCACGCCGTAACAGCGGAACTTCATCTGCTCCGCTTCGCTGGCATTGTGGGTGTGCATATACCGCGCTGCCTGGACAAACATGCCGCCGGAACCGCAGGCGGGGTCGAGGAACTTCTTGTCACCGGGCTGCGGGTCCAGCACCTCCACCATATAGCGCACGACGGTGGCCGGCGTATAGAAGGTTCCGCCGTCCTTACCCTCCGCCAGGGCAAAGTTGCCGAGGAAGTATTCATAGATCTCGCCAAAGATGTCCACGGTGCAGTTTTCGGGGATATCCTTGAAAATGCGGACGATGTTGGAGAGCAGCTCCGGCTCCTCCTCCGGCACGAGTTGGGCGTAGACCTCCTTGGGCAGCACACCCTCCATCTTGGGATTATCCCGCTCGATGGCCTCCATGGCCTTTTTCACCAGATCGGCCTTCTCCGCTGTGTCCGGCGCGTCATTAATAAAGTCATAATAGGCGCACTCTGGGAGGAAGAAGCCGCACTTTTCGACCGCGATCTCCTTGCTGGTTTTCTCCATGCGGGTGCCGAGCCGCTTGGTATACTCCGCGTCGATCTCATCCTTGTGCTGCTTGAACAGAATATCCGCATAGCGAAGGAAGATCAGGCCGAGGATCGGCTGACCGTATTTGTTCGCCGCCAAATGCGCACCGGAACGCAGCACGTCCGCCGCATGCCAGAGGTTGTCCTTTAAGGTTTTCAGTTCTCTATCTGTCATTACGCTTTCACCTACATTAATTTGGGGGATCAATATCCAAATAGGAAATCAAGAATTGTTCTGCAAAAACATCACATCATAGATCGGCAGATACGTGATCTTACCGTTCGTCGTGATCTCGCGGGCATTGGACAGAACATAGGCCTTTTTCACATGATAATCGTCGTTCTTTACGAAGGTGTTTAGCGCACTGTGAACGGTGTAGTCCTTGCCGGACTTGACCTCGATGGGAACGGCGGAGAGGCTGTCGTAATCGTCGATCAGATAATCCACCTCGCCCTTGCTGCGGTTATCGTAATAGAACAGCTTGAAGCCGTGCGCAGCCAGCTCCTGGGCCACCACGCTTTCATACACGGAGCCGAGATTGATCCCCGTCTCATCGTCCAGGATCGCACGTATATTGCTGCCGTACAAAACGTCCGTCAAAAGGCCTACGTCGTTCAGATAGAGCTTGAGCAGGTTTTTGCCGACAGACTGTGTTAGGGGAAAGACTGGGGTAGTGATCGCGTTGACGTCCAGGGCGATTCCCGCGGAGATCAGATATTCAAACTCATCCTGATAGTCGGAAAAACGCTTGCCTCGCTTGTCCTCGATATCCTGAAAGACCACCCGTTTCTTCTTGCTCTCCAGATTGGAGGGTATCATATCGTAGATCCTGCGGATCTTCAGCTTCTTGTTATTGTCCGCCTCGTACTTCGACGCGTCATCAGCATAGAACGCGCGGATATCCCGATGGATCGTCCTGACCTTTACGATGTTGGTGTCTGCAATAAAGGAGTTCACGGCGTCGGGCAGCCCGCCAATCAACAGATATTTCTTGAAGAGGTCCATCACCTTCCCGTGCATAGCTGCATCCAGGCTCTCACCGGCAAGGAACTTCTCATGCATCATATCGATGGCGAACTGATTAAACCCGTTTGCCAGCAGAAACTCCTCAAAATCCAGCGGGAACATGCGCTTTACTTCAATGCTTCCGATGGGGATCGAGGTGGTCTTCTTCAAGGTCACACCGAGCAGCGACCCGCTGGCGATATAGGTAAACCTGTCGTCCTGCTTTAAAAACTTGAGCATGGTCAGCAGGTGCGGATATGCCTGGATCTCATCAAGGAAAATCAGCGTGTTTTTCTTCTCTCCCATTCGCTCGCCGGCGATGGTACTGACTTGGAAATAGAAGTCCTTGACGGTGCGGACCTGCTCAAACAGCCGTGGACCGTTATAATCCTCCGCAAAGTTCAGCTCGATATAGTTCTCAAAGAACTGCTGCCCGACGTAGCGGATGATAAAGGTCTTTCCGATCTGCCGCGCCCCGTCGATAATCAGCACTTTGTTGGAGTCTGACTTCAAGTAGCTTTCGATATACGGCTGAATTTTCCGATATAACATAGCGCACCTCCGCACTTTTCAGCATAATCAACGCGCCGGGAAACACATAATTCAACTGGTTGCACATCTCGTGACAAACACATTTCAATATCTATTATACTCACAAAAACGCACAAATCAATAGACGGTGCAAAATAAATATATCCCGTTGTCAAGACTGCAAATCCGATTATTGCACATTGGACTCTAGTGTAGCGCCGGGCTATCATATACGCGAAGGGAAACCAAAAACAATGCGTATATGAAGGAGGCGCGGCATGGAAAACAGATTTGCAGAAAAGCGCAGGCGGTATCTGCGCGAGCACAGGGACGGCATCTACACGGGAATGCTGCTGACCGGCAAGCTGGACGATCATCTCGAGGAAATCGGCGACACAGCACAGGAGATGTTCGATCGGCTGGTCGCGCAGATGAA
>OGLM01001102.1_pt1 | contig 29475 bp, 19 predicted proteins | sample 1572531 | NCBI WGS metagenome assembly OGLM01 (sample SAMEA2581909, study PRJEB24529) | metagenome | biome: Human gut stool | place: China | collected 2011 | reverse complement strand
CATTGCGAAAAAGCGGGAAGAAGAACGGGCGGAGGCTGCGCCGTCGAAAACGCGGCGCGAGCTTGTCCATGTGGCGTTTTAGACGCAAGCCGGCGGGATTCACCGAGCTTTCCGCCTGGCGGATGCCTTCGGCGCCGCCTTTCGGCAACAGTGGGGATAAATAGTTTCTTGCAGGAAAACTGAATCGAAATTTCGGGGCACTTTTCCTCTGCCGTCGGGCCGCTGGTTGTCGGAGGTTTTCCGACGATGCGGTTCGGTGTCGGGCGTGCGGTGCGTGCGGAATTCGCGAAGTGCAAAATGCGGGTCGGCGAATTGTGAATTCGGAATTGTTTTTTTATCTTTGCAACCGTATCGTCGGGTTTTCCCGATTGGACGGACCCATAGCTCAGTCGGTCAGAGCAGCGGACTCATAATCCGAAGGTCGTGGGATCATGCCCCTCTGGGTCCACGAACAGGGCGTACGAAACTTCGTACGCCCTGTTCGTGTTTGGATGGAAGTTGTTTTTGTTCAGATTATTTTGCGATAGATCTCAGCCCCCTTTTCTTCGCTGCACGGTGGCGGATGACCTCCACGATGCGGTTGTAGGTGCGTTTGTTCAGTTTGTAGAAGAACAGGGCGGCGGCTGTTGCCACCCAGAGGATGCCGGGAATGGTGCTGAAAGCGTGACGCATGATCGAAAGTACGGTTTCGTTCTGTGCGGCGTTGGAGACATAGCCGGCCGCTTCCAGTGCCTGGGCCAGCAGAGAGATGCCCAGCGCCATGCCGATCTTGTTGCCCAGCGAGATGAAGGCGTATTGGAATCCGTCGTTGCGCACGCCTGTGACCCACTCGCCATACTCCACGCAGTCGGGGATGATGGTGTAGATGGCCGTGTTGAATCCCGAAAAGAAGAACTGTGACAGGGCGGCGAAGAGGTAAAACGGGACGGGCGAGGCGTTGGGGCTGAAAGAGTGGAGCGCAATCATCGTCACGCCTGTTCCGAACGCGAAGATCGCGGCCCCCCCCCTTGTTGGCCGTCCATTTGAAGACCAGCGGGAAACAGAATCTATACGTTGTGTATATATCATTGTATATTAATGATATGAAACGTTTAATCAGAGGGGTAGAAGATTCGATTCCCTGCATGTGAATCAAGGATAGAAAGAGGGGAAAAGACGTGAATCCGTTTCGATTCGGGACGGGAAATTTATTTTTTCGATCGAATATTTGGATTTTATTAAAACGTTTCATAGATTTGCGAAGACTTAAAACTGCGAATCCGAAATCATGGGAAAAATAACCATACGCGACGTCGCCCGGGAGGCGGGCGTCTCCATTTCGCTCGTGTCGCTGGTGATGAACGCCAAGCGCGACGCCGAAGGGAATCTGGACTGCAACGTCAACAAGGATACGGCCCGCCGCATCGCGGAGGTGGCCAAACGGTTGGGGTACCGCCCTAACAAGGCTGCGGCGAGTCTGCGCAGCGGACGCTTCTATACGATCGGCATGGTGACGTCGGACATCGCCAACCAGTTCTTCGCCGATATCGCCCGCTACATCGAGAACATCGCGCACAACTACAATTATACGGTATTGTTCGGCAGTTCGGACGAAAATGCCGAGAAGCTCGACAACATCGTCGACACCTTCATCGGCAACGGCGTCGAAGGGCTGATCGTCGCGCCCTGTTCGGGCAGCGAGGAGGTGCTCCGCAAGGCGCTCGACGCCGGCATCCCCACCGTGCTGCTCGACCGCGACATCGCGGGACTCGATGTCGGGCGCGTGATGCTGGACAACGAGCGGGCCGGGCGGATGGGCGTGGAACACCTCTACGAGAACGGTTACCGCCGTATCGAGATGATCTCCTACACGCTGGGTATTTCGAGCCTTTCGGAGCGCGAACGGGGCTATTGCGAGGCCATGCGCCGCTACGGATTGGAGGGCTATTCGCAGATCCACTACACGGTCTACGGCCATGCGCAGGAGGATACGGTGCGCATCTTCGAGGACGCCGTGCGGCGGGGTGTGGAGGCGTTCCTGCTGCCGACCAATACGCTGGCCCTGCTGGGCTTGCAGGCGCTCAACGCACTGAACCTCTCGGCGCCCGAAGATCTCGCGCTGGTGGGCTTCGACGAAAGCGAGATCTTCTCGCTCTACAAACCTTCGGTCACCTACATCACCCAATCCACCCGCAGGCTGGGCGAGCAGTCGTTCGAGATGCTGCGGCGCATGATCGCCGGCGACAACGACTGTCGCAGCGTGGTGATCGAACCCGAACTGATCGTCGGGGGATCTACCGCCTGCATTCATCCCGAACGGGTCGAAGCGGGCAGGGAACATGCTGCGGGCGTCGCGGAGCTGACGCCGCGCGACTCCGTATTGCTCCCGGGAACCTATTTCCGGCACAAGGGCGGCTGGACAGCCGATCCCCAGTTCATGGAGCAGATGGGGTCGAGCTACCTCTTGGCACACGGTCTGGGTACGCCGGTCGAGGACGCCGTGACGAAGATCGAAATTCCGCAGAGCGGCCAGTACCGCATCTTCGTGCGGACGAAGAACTGGACGGCCCACTGGGCCGACAAGGAGAAGCATGCCCCCGGCGCCTTCCGCCTCCGCATCGACGGCCGCGACTGCGACACGCTCTTCGGTACGGGCGATCCCGAATGGCATTGGCAGGCGGGCGGTACGACCTACCTTACGGAGGGCGTCCACCAAGTCGCGCTGCACGATCTGGCGGGATTCGACGCGCGTTGCGACGCCATCCTCTTCACGCTGCACGACGTGGCGCCCGACGATTCGCTCGAAACGGTCTTCCGGCTGCGCAACAACCTGCTCGGCCTGCCCGCCGAACCCGAAGAGCGGGGGACGTTCGATTTCGTCGTCGCGGGCGGCGGCGTGGCCGGCATGTGCGCCGCCATTGCGGCGGCACGGCAGGGGTTGCGCGTGGCGCTGATCCAGGACCGCAAGGTGTTGGGCGGCAACAACTCGTCGGAGGTGCGCGTAGGGCTGGGCGGCCGGCTCAATATCGGCGCCTACCCGTCGCTGGGTTATCTGCTCAATGAGTTCGGCCCCTCCACGAAGGGCAACGCCCGTACCCCCGAGGTCTACGAAGACGAGAAGAAGCTCCGCGCGATTTTGGCCGAGGAGCGTATCACGCTGCTGCTGGGATACAAGGTCACGAAGGTCAACAAGGGCACGCCGCGCACGATCGAGTCGGTCGTGGCCACCGACGTCGACACCTACCGCCAGATCGTGGTGCGCGGCCCCCTTTTCGCCGACTGTACGGGCGATGCGACGCTGGGTGTGCTGGCCGGTGCCGAGTGGAGCATGGGGCGCGAGGCCCGTTCGAAATACGGCGAGCCGTCGGCACCCGACACGGCGGACGGCATGACGATGGGCGCCTCGGTGCAGTGGTACTGCCTCGAAGCCGATGCGCCGACCACGTTTCCGGACATCGAATGGGGATTGCCGATCGACGAACGCAGCGTGCAGATCGTGCGCCGCGGCCAGTGGTACTGGGAGGTGGGAATGCGCGACGACCAGATCGCCGACGCCGAGAAGATACGCGACTACGGCATGTACGTCGCCTACTCCAACTGGTCGTATCTGAAAAACCGTTCGTCGGTGCGCGACCGGTATGCCAACAGCTATCTGGGTTGGGTGGCGCACGTGGCGGGCAAGCGCGAAAGCCGCCGGCTGCTGGGCGAGTTCGTCCTGCGCGAACAGGATCTGATGAACTTCACGATTTATCCCGACGGCACAGTGTCGACGTCGTGGTACATCGACCAGCACTATCCCGATCCCGAAAACAGCAAGCTCTTCCCCGGCCGCGAATATTTGTCATGCGGTCACCTGACGCCGCTGTCGTTCTATCCGATTCCCTACCGCTGCTTCTATTCGAAGGACGTCGACAACCTCTTCATGGCCGGGCGCAACATCTCGGTTTCGCACGTCGCGCTGGGCACGGTGCGCGTGATGCGCACCACGGCGATGATGGGCGAGGTGGTCGGCATGGCCGCGTCGATCTGTTCGAAGCACGGAGCGCTGCCGCACGACGTCTACGATACGCGCTTCGAGGAGTTGCGCGAGCTGATGCAGCGGGGCGCGGGGCGCACCGACGTGCCCTACCTGCAAGTCTACACGTTGATCGACACGACGGCCGCCCGCAGCGAAGAGTGCTGATCCGCATTGACAACCGACCCTAACAGAAAAACCAATTATACGATGAACACGAACAATTCGGTCATGGCGCTCGCCACGACCTTCGCCGATCGGGGCGACTGGACGGTCGAACAGCAGTTCGTCCTCCAGATGGGCTCCTCCTATCTGCTGGCGCACGGCATCGGCACGCCGCTTCAACGCGATGCGGTGACGACCGTCGAAGTACCCGCCGACGGCGAGTACAATCTGCTGGTGCGTACCAAAAACTGGACGAAACACTGGTCCGACGGCCCGACGCCGGGCATCTTTCAGGTGCTCGTCGACGGTGTGGCCGACGCGGCGACCTTCGGCACGGACAAGGTCGATTGGTACTGGCAGCGGGGCGGCAAGATCGCTCTCAAAAAGGGCAAGCACACCCTCGCGCTGCACGACCTGACGGGCTTCGACGGCCGCTGCGACGCCGTCGTGCTGACCACTTCCGACGAAATGCCGGGCGATTCGCTCGATGAGTACCGCGCCCTGCGCGCTCGGTTGCTCGGCCCCGAAACGCCGGTGGACAAGGGCGAATTCGATTTCGTCGTGGTCGGCGGAGGCATTTCGGGTATCTGTGCGGCGTTGGCGGCCGCCCGTCTGGGCTGCAAGGTGGCGCTCGTGCAGGATCGTTACGTGCTGGGCGGCAACAACTCGTCGGAGGTGCGTGTCGGACTGGGCGGCCAGATCAACGTCGATCCCTATCCGTCGCTGGGTTACCTGCTCAACGAGATCGGCCCCGACCGCATCGGCAACGCCCGCGGCGCCCACCACTACCAGGATGACAAGAAGCTCAAAGTGGTGCTCGCCGAGAAGAATATCACGCTTTTCCTGGGTTATACCGTCACCGAGGTCGAGAAGATGGGCGACACGATCCGTTCGGTCGTAGCCGTCGAGGCGACCGAACAGAACCGGATCAAACTTTCGGGCAAACTCTTCTCGGACTGCACGGGCGACGCCTATCTGGCTGCCATGGCGGGTGCCGAGTGCCGCATGGGCCGCGAAGCCCGCGCGGAGTTCGGCGAAAGTCTGGCTCCAGTCGAGGCCGACGGCTTCACGATGGGCGTCTCGATCGAGTGGTACTGCGAGGACTGGAACACCCCCTGCACCTTCCCCGATTCGCTCGACTGGGGGCTGCGGCTCGACGAGTACACCGTCGAACCGGTGCACCGCGCCAACTGGTACTGGGAGGTCGGTATGCGCGACGATCAGGTGGCCGACGCCGAGAAGATACGCGACTACGGCATGTACGTCGCCTATTCGACCTTCTCCTACTGCAAGAACCGCTATTCGAAGAAGGAGGACTGGACCTGCACGCATCTGGTGTGGGTGTCCCACGTCTCCGGCAAACGCGAGTCGCGCCGCGTCGTGGGCGACTACATCCTGCGCGAACAGGATCTCACGCGCCCGATCCGTCACGAGGACGAGACCTGCACCACCACGTGGCGTATCGACCAGCACTATCCGATGGAGAAGAATTCGCAGCAGTATCCCGGTGCCGAGTGGCTGTCGGAGGGCGTGCTCACGCCGATCGATTTCTACGCACTGCCGTACCGCTGCTTCTATTCGAAGGACGTGCGCAACATGTTCATGGCGGGGCGCAACATTTCGGTGACGCACATCGCGCTGGGTTCGACCCGCGTCATGCGCACCTGCGGCATGATCGGCGAGGTGGTCGGCATGGCCGCTTCGGTCTGCATGAAGCGCAATGCGCTCCCGCGCGACATCTATACGACCTATTTCGCCGACTTGCAGGAACTCATGCGCAAGGGGACGGGACGCACCGACGTTCCCTACACCCAGTTCTATCACCAGGTGGACCGTACGGGCCATCAGGCCGAAGACAGGTAGCGGACTGCCGGCGTGCGGCATGACACCGCACGCCGGCGGATCGCATCCGTCCGCGCGACGTCTTGCCGCGCACCCCGAACCAACCTACTAATCCGACCTAAACCTTGCCGAATGACTTTTATCGACTGGACCATCATCGCCGTTTTCCTGATCGGACTGACCCTGATCGGCTTCCTTTTCTCGAAAAGCAACAGGAATCTCGAAGACTATTTTCTGGGCGGCCGCTCGATGCCTACGTGGCTCGTGGCCTTCGCCGCCACGGGAACCTCGATCAGCGCGGGCACCTTCGTCGGCTCGCCCGAACTGGGGTTCAATACCAACCTGACCTACCTGATGCTCTGCGTCGGGGCGATCCTCGGCGGCACGCTCGTGGCCCTGCTGGTGCTGCCGAAACTCTACAACGCCAATACGATCACCATTTACGGCTACCTGGGCGACCGCTTCGGCGATTCGGCCAAGAATTCGTCGAGCGTCATGTTCCTCGTCGGGCAGCTCTTCACGTCGGGTTCGCGGCTCTTCATCGCCGCGATCGCCGTGTCGGTGATTCTCTACGGCAGCATCCAGTTCGAGTTCCTGATGTATTCGATCATCATTCTGGGTGTCGTCAGTACCGTTTACACCATGGCGGGCGGCATCAAGGGGCTGATCTACATCGATACGATCCAGATCATGCTGGTCATCGGCACGGGCGTCGTGGCGCTGTTGTTCATCTATTTCTCGATGACGCCCCACATGAGCCTCGGCGACATCTTCGCTACGCTCGCTTCGGGCGAAGTCAAGAATGCGGCGGGCGAGTGGGTCGCAGGCAACAAGTTGCAGATCGTCGATGCGTCGTGGCGCATGGACGTGCCCTATAATCTGATGGGCGCGCTCGTCGGCTGCACGATCTTCAAGTTCGCCCAGTTTTCGACCGACCACGAATTCGTGCAGCGGCAGCTGACCTGCAAATCGGTGAAGAAGGCGGGCGTGTCGCTGGTCTATTCGCAGATACTGAGCCTGCCCATCGTGCTGATCTTCCTCTCGATCGGACTGCTGTTCTACGTCTCCTATTCGACGAGCGCCGACCCTGCGGCGATCATGCAGTACAAGAACGACGCGCGCGACATCTTCCCGCAGTACATCTGCCGCTCGATCCCGACGGGCGTGCGGGGCATTATGGTCATCGGCCTGCTGGCCGCCGCGCTGTCGAGTTTCAACTCGGCGATCAACGCCATGGCCAGCAGCTTCGTCGCCGACATCTACATGCCGCTGCGCAAGCGTATGGGACATGCGATCACGTCGGACAGCGACCAGATGTCGTCGTCGAAGAAAATGGTGGTGCTCATGGGGACCGTGCTCACCGGTTTTGCGATCGTCGCGGCCGTCATGCAGGAGAAGAGCGGGCTGAACCTGGTCGATTTCGCTACGGGCGTGATGAGCTTCTCCTACGCCGGGATGCTCGGCGTCTTCCTGTGCGCGCTTTTCACCGGACGGGGCAATACGCGGAGCGTCGTCGCGGCGCTCGTCGTCGGCCTGCTGGTCGTCCTGTTGCTGCAACCTTATGTGCTCGGCCCGTTGAGCGAATGGCTCGTCGGCCGCCGCGTAAACATCGCGTGGCCGTGGTGGTGCCCGATCGGCGGTGTCGTCAGCTTCGCCGTCTGCTGCCTCGGCAAGAAGAAAAATGAAAAATAATTAGTAACTTTACAACCATGAGACAAGTCGTTTTGACCGCCCCGAAACAGATCGAATTCAGGGAGGTCGCCGCCCCCGAGGCGGGAAACCTGAAATCCGACGAGGTGTTGCTGCGCATTCTGCGCATCGGTATCTGCGGCTCGGAGATACACTCTTATCACGGACAGCATCCCGCCACCTTCTATCCGGTGGTGCAGGGGCACGAGTATTCGGCCGAGGTGGTGGCCGTGGGCAGTGCGGTGCGCAAGGTGAAGCCGGGCGACCGCGTGACGGGGCGTCCGCAGCTCGTCTGCGGCGAGTGCAACCCCTGCAAGCGCGGGCAGTATAACGTCTGCTCGAACCTGCGCGTCGAGGCCTTCCAGGCCGACGGCGTGGCGCAGGACTACTTCGTCATCCCCGAAGAGCGCGTCGTCGCGCTGCCCGAAGGGATGTCGCCCGACTACGGCGCGATGGTCGAACCGACGGCCGTGGCAGCGCACGCCACCAGCCGCCCGCGGGCGTTGGAAGGGCGCAACGTCGTCGTTTCGGGCGCCGGGACGATCGGCAATCTGGTGGCGCAGTTCGCCCGTGCGCGCGGTGCGAAGAGGGTGGTCATCACCGACGTGAGCGACTACCGGCTTTCAAAGGCGCGCGAATGCGGCATCGAGCGTACGCTCAATGTCGCCAGGGAGCCGCTCGACGGGAAGATCGCCGAGTTGTTCGGCGACGAGGGCTACCAGGTGGCCTTCGAGTGCGCCGGCGTCGAGTCGTCGGTGCGGTCGCTCATGGCTACGGTCGAGAAAGGCGGCGACGTCGTCATCGTCGGCGTCCATGCCAAGGATCCCGCCGTGAGCATGTTCCATCTGGGCGAGCACGAACTGAACCTGATCGGCTCGATGATGTACCGCCACGAAGACTATCTGAAAGCCGTCGAGGAGATCTCGGCGGGGCGTATCCGGCTCGCGCCGCTGGTTTCGAACCGTTTTCCGCTGGAGAAATATCGGGAGGCCTACGAATTCATCGACGCCAACCGCGAAACTTGTATGAAGGTGCTGATCGATCTGGAAGATGGGAAAGCCTAAGATCGTCGGTATCGGAGAGTTGTTGTGGGACGTGCTGCCGGCCGGGCGGAGGCTCGGCGGCGCGCCCGTCAACTTCGCCTTCTATGCGCAGGAGCAGGGTGCCGAGGCGTGCATCGTAAGCGCCGTAGGGCAGGATGCTTCGGGCGACGAACTGCTCGGCGGCATCGCCGCGCTGGGACTCGGCGTGCGGGCCGTGCAGCGCAACGCGCATCCCACGAGTACGGTCGAGGTGACGCTCGACGCAGCGGGCGTTCCCGCCTACCGCATCCGCGAGCAGGTGGCGTGGGACTACATCGAACGCACGGCGGAGGCCGATGCCGCCGTAGCCGGCGCTGCCGTGGTCTGCTGGGGGTCGCTGGCGCAGCGCAACGCCGTGTCGCGCCGCACGATTCTCGCGCTCGTCGACGCCGCGCCGGTCGGGTGTCTGCGGCTGTTCGACATCAATCTGCGCCTGAACTATTACGACGAACGGATCGTCCGCGACTCGCTCGAACGGGCCGACATCCTGAAACTCAACGAGGACGAACTCCCCGTCGTGGCCCGTTTCTTCGGGCTGGAAGGTGCTGCGGAGCGGGTTGTCGCGCAGCTCTTCGAGCGCTTTTCGCTCCGTTACGTCGTCTTCACCGAGGGCGGCAGGGGCAGCCGTGTGACGGCCGCCGACGGCCGCACGTCGTACCTCGCCACGCCCCGCGTCGAGGTGGCCGACACGGTCGGCGCCGGCGATGCGTTCACCGCCACGTTCGCCGCCTCGCTCATGCAGGGGCTTCCGATGGAGGAGTGCCATCGCCGCGCGGTCGCGGTCGCCGCATTCGTCTGCACCCGGCACGGGGCGATCGCGCCGCTGTCCGAATTCATGAAAACCGAAATTACGAACCGTTAACCAACCGATCCATGAACCTTATTTCCATTTTCCGCCGCCTGTTCCTTCCGCTCGTCGTCCTGCTGCTGGCCGCAACGGCCGGTGCGCAGAGCGCCTACGACGAAATCAAGGCGGACATCGACAAGGCCGGAGGGGTCTATTTCATGTACCCCTTCGATACGCCGTCGGCGACGCCTGCTCCGAAAGGGTACGAGCCTTTCTACATCAGCCACTACGGCCGCCACGGCGCCCGTTACATCCTCTCGAACGACCAGTACGACAACGTGGCCGAGGTGCTGCGCCGGGCGCGCGCCGACGGCAAGCTGACGGCGCGGGGAATCGACGCCTGCGACCGGTTTCTGGCGATCTATCCGCACCTGAAAGGGCGCGCCGGCGATCTGACGCCGAAAGGACAGATGCAGCACAGGCGGCTGGCCGGGCGGATGTATGCCGCCTATCCCGAAATTTTCCGCCGTCATCCGCGCATCGAGGCCTATTCGACGGTCGTGCCCCGCTGCATCATGAGTATGGCGGCCTTCTGCGAAGGGTTGAAGGAGGCCGATCCGTCGTTGGAAATCTTCACGGAGACGAGCAGCGTGAACATGTACTACCTCAATCCGCACTCGACGGGCAATCCGGCGGGCACGGCGGAGGATTTCCGCTACAAGAGCGCCGACGCCCCCTGGCGGCCGGAGTGGCGCCGTTTCTGCGAGGAGCGTATCGACGTTGAGACCATTCTGGTGCGCCTGTTTACCGATACGGCCTATGCGCGGTCGATCTGCGATCCGCTGAAATTCGAACAGGATCTCTTCTCCGTGGCGGCCCACATGCAGTGTACCGATCTCGACGAGTCGTTCTACGACCTCTTCACGTTCGACGAACTGTGCCGTTTCTGGGAGTGCGACAACTATACCTATTATGTCGAGAAAGGGCCCGATCCGCGCAACCGCGGGCGCGGCACGGCGCTGGCCGAGACGTTGCTCGACGACATCGTGTCGCGCGCCGGCGAGGATATGGCCGCAGGCGAACCGTCGGTGCGCCTGCGTTTCGGCCACGACGGCTGCATCATGGCGCTGCTGACGCTCATGCGGATCGACGGCTGGACGACGCCCGTTACCGATCCGGCGAAGATCAAGGACGTATGGCAGGTTCACCGGATCCCCATGGCGTCGAACATGCAGTTCGTCTTCTACCGCAACAAGAAGAATCCCGACGACGTTCTCGTGCGGGTCTTGCTCAACGAAAAGGAACTCCGTCTTCCGCTTCCCGGCGACCGGGCTCCCTACTACCGGTGGGAGGATTTCCGGGATTTCTATGCCGGAATCGTACGGGAAGCCCGACTTAAACTCGAAGCCACGAAATGAAACCGATTCGCAAAATGCGGCTTTTCGCAGCCGCACTGGCGGTCGCCTGCCTGCTGGCGGCGACCGTCCGGACCGTTGCCGCCGGACGCGGCAAGGCCGTACTCACGGGTGTCGTCTACGGCGACGGAGCGCCTCTGGCGGGCGTCTGCGTGTCGGACGGCGTGCAGTTCGCGACGACCGACGCCGCCGGCCGCTACCGCATCGAATCCGACAAGTCGGCGGGCTTCGTCTTCGCCGTCACGCCGTCGAACTGGGTTGCTGCCGAGGGCGTCCAGCCGCTTTTCTGGGCGGCGCTCGACGAGGCGGATGCCCGTGACGAACAGCACGACTTCCATTTTGCAAGCGTCGATCAGTCGCGCTACACGGTGATGTTCTTCACGGATCTACATCTGACCAACTCCTCCGAAAAGCGCGATCTCGATCACTACCGCAGCATCGCGCTGGCGTCGATCTCCGACGAGGCGGCGCAGGCGTCGGCGCGCGGACCGGTCTACTCGCTCAATTTGGGCGATCTGTCGCACGATCTCTATTGGTATCAGTACGATTTCGACGTTTCCTCGGCCAAACGTTTCCTCGAACAAAACGGTTTTCCGACGTTGCTGTACAGTATTCCGGGCAACCACGACAACGACGGGGCGACGCCCGCCGGAGTCGGTGTCGACCGTCGTGCCGAACATCTTTATCGCCGTACGTTCGGCCCGACCTACTATGCGATGAATATCGGCGACGTGCATTGGATCATGATGGACAACATCATCTATAAGAATACGCCCGGCAAGGGGAAGAAAAACGTCGGTGTAGTCGGCGCCCGAGACTACGACAAGGGGTTCACGCCCGAACAGCTGGCGTGGCTTCGGCGCGACCTGGCGACGGTCGACGCCTCGAAAACAGTCTGCCTCTGCACGCACTGTCCGGTCTTCTTCGACCGCGACCGCCGGACGCTGCTGACCGACCGCAGTCAGGTGGATTCGCTCGATGCGCTCTTCTCGCGCTTCGAGCGGGTGCATATCTTTTCGGGACACGCTCACCGGACGCTCTATACGCAGGACGCCGACTACCCGCGTTTCGACCAGTACGTGCTGCCCGCCACGTCGGGCGACATGTGGGTGGCGAACAACGATTTTCAGGCGTTGTGTCCCGACGGCAGCGATGCGGGGTTCGTCGTGGCGAGCGTCGACGGCGGAAAGTTGCGCTGCGACTACCGCACGCATCTCTACGGCCGCAAGGTGTTGCGTGCCTACGATATGAATGCCGTGGGCGAATACTACCGTAACGACAGTCTCGTCCGCGTGCAGCGACGGCTCTATCCCGACCGTGCCGACTACGGTCGCGAGGAGTATGCGAACTGCGTCTACGTCAACTATTGGGGGTATCTGCCGGGGCATCGGGTCGAACTGTTCGAGGAGGGGCGCCCGCTCGAAGTCGTGCAGGTCGAAGACGAAGACCCGCTCTACAACATCAGCCACTACCTGCCCGAACTGGCACGGAAACCCGTCTTCAAGAAGGGCGATGCCAGGGTCGTCAGCCACCACATGTTCGCCGCCAGGGCGCGGACGGCGACGGCTCCCGTCGAAATCCGGATTACGGATGCCGACGGCGTTCTCCTGCACAGGGAGACGCTCGAACGTCCCAAAAAATTCGACAAGGAGGCGCGGTAATCTCTCCATTCTTTTTTGAATATTGCTAATCGGTTGTTTTATATCCGATTAGCGATATTTATACCCGATTTGTTGAAACGTTACAACTAAAATGAATTCTGTTACGATTAGAATAATATGATTTTAATAAATTATATTCCTTATTGAAACGTTTCAATTTTTCGCTTTTTTTCATACCTTTATGAACCGACTAACCAATTCACATTACTAACCAAACACTTATCGTATGATCCGAAACTTACTACCATGGACGGCGGGGTGCCTTCTGGCGGCATTCGCCGTGTCGTCGTGCGAGAGCGACGACGTCGACTACGGACCCATTTCGGCGGCTATCGAGATCGGCGTGGAGGAGGTTACGCCGAGCTCCGCGAAGATCAGGCTGACGACCGAACAGGAGAACGTGGCCTCCTACAAGATCGTCAAGCCGACGCCGATCTCCGAATTCGAGTATGCGGCCCACGACGCCATCGACCGTCTGGCCTTCATCGAGGAGCGCGGCGAAGCGGCCGGGGCTCCTTTCGAGCAGACGTTGGCCGGCCTGATGCCCAAGGTGGAGTACTCCTTCGCCGTGGTGGGACTCGACGCCTCCGGCCAGCGGATTACGGCTCCCACGTTCGCACGTTTCACGACCGCTTACGCTTCGTCGCTGGTCGAAGCCCGCTTCGAGACGAATCCCGACGAGACCTTCACCTTCACGGGCAAGATCACGCCGAACGCTTACACGGTCTCCTACCGCTACATTTTCGACAGCGACCACAACGAAGCCACCGAGGCCGAGCTCAGGGCGCTGCTCGAAGCCGGCGGCAGCGGCGTGAAGACCGACAAGGGCGTCAAGGAGCTGGAACTCGTCAAGTCGGACAAGGCGGGCGTCACGCTGGCCGTTCTCTCTTATGACGATGCGAACCGTCCGGGCGAATTCACCAGTACGTTCGTTTCGACCGAGGACATGGCGTCGGTGATCGTCGACGGCAAGGAGACGCAGCTGGCCCGTCCGACCGAGGGCGTCGACATCTTCGAAGGAAAGGTCGCCGTGCCGGCCAAGTCCGGGTTTACGGTCGAAATCAACAAGGTCGCCTACGGATTCGCACCTTACAGCGGCAACGGCGGCGTGGGCAAGGTCGAGAACATGATGTCGGCCGCACCCTATTACAGCAGCAGTACGATCGCCGATTCGCGCGGTTACGACTGCAAGATGGCCGTAGGTCGGATGGCCGCGACGGCCGACGGCGGCAATGATTTCTGGACGAATCTTTCGGAGGATGCACATATCCTCGTCCGCGTCGATCTGACTTATGCCGACGGCACGCCGCGCTATTGGTTGGAACTGGTCGAGGCCGACGACCCGAATCTGCTGCTCGAACAGAATTTCGATCTCTTCGTCTGGGGCGGCGACTATACGTTGGCCTCCGGCGGCAAGGGAACCGCGCCCGTTGCCGACAGCGAATCGGCGGCCGACCTCGACGGTACGGAAGAGGGTACCAAGGGCGGTGCGACCTACACGACTCCCAAACCCGATATTTGGAGCACGGCGGACGGTGCCGCCGACGGCGATGTGATCGCCGGCGATCTCTATCTGAAAAACCGGAATATGACGGGGTGGGAAGTCCGCCGCATCGCCGAGCATCCCGGGACGGTGCGTCTGAACAAGTCTGCATCGGGCTCTCATAAGTACAGCGGTTATCTCAAAACGCCGAAACTGGCTGCCCTGACCGCCCCGACGAACATCACGCTCGAATTCGATATTTGCCGTTTCGCGGGCGACGGCGATATTTACATCACCGTCGAGGGCGCCGGAACGTATACCGCCGCTGCGGTCAATATCGACGGCGCTGCCGCCGCGACGACCGTCGCCGCTTCGGGAACGGATTTCGTAGTGACGAACGACTTGTGCTCGAAGCAGGCCAATACCGTAATAAACAAGCCGTGGTCGCATGTCGAGTTGTCGATCGCCGGTGCGACGGCCGAGACGCAGATCAAGTTCGACGGTTCGAGAGGCAAGGACTCCGCGTCGGATCGCTGTCTGTTGGATAACATCAAAATCACGAAGTAATCCGTCTACTTAACAAGACCTATCATGAATAAAATCAAGCATATAATCGTCCGTAGCGTACTCATCGTCCTGCTCGTAGCAGTAGGGGGGGGGAATTTGTACGCGCAGAAATCGCAGCTTAGCGGTACTGTAAGCGATGCAGAGAATATCCCGCTCGTAGGCGCCTCGATCATCGTCGAGGGAACGCATGTCGGTACTACGACCGACGCCGACGGAGCCTTCCGCCTTCCTGCCGCTCCGGGGCAGCGACTCACCGTCTCCTATCTGGGTTACAAGTCCAAAACCGTAACCGTCGGCAACCGGACCTCTCTGGACATCATACTCGAAAGCGACAATTCACTCATCAACGAAGTCGTGGTCGTCGGCTACGACACGCAGAAAAAGGTCAATCTGACCGGTTCCGTCGCGTCGGTCTCGGCCGAAGACCTCGCCAACCGTCCCATCGTATCCTCGTCGACCGCACTCCAAGGCATCGCCCCCGGCGTGACCGTTACCACGCAGAGCGGAGCTCCGGGCGGCGACGGCGGCATGATCCGCGTGCGCGGTATCGGAACCTTCGGCGGTTCGAGCGCCGCGCCGCTGGTGCTCATCGACGGGGTGGAGGGCAGCCTCGATGCCGTCGACGCCACGCAGATCGACCAGATTTCGGTGTTGAAGGACGCCGCCTCGTCGGCCATCTACGGTTCACGTGCGGCCAACGGCGTCATCCTCGTGACGACCAAGCGCGGCAAGAAGGGGCAGACGTCGGTCACCTACCGCGGTTACGTCGGCTGGCAGTCGCCCACCGACACGCCCGAAACGGTCAGCGCCGAGGAGTACATGATCCTCAGCCGCGAAACGTCGTTCAACGACGGCAAGGAGTCGATCTATACCGACGACTACATTGCCCGCTACCGCGAGAACAACCGTATCGATCCCGACAACTATCCGCTCACCGACTGGCAGGACCAGATTCTCACCGGATCGGGATTCACCCACAACCACAATCTCTCGCTGACGGCCAGCACCGAACGCGTGCGCGTCATGACCTCGTTCGGCTACCTCGACCAGAAGGGCATCATCAAGCGCACCGACTACCAGCGGTACAACGTGCGCAACAACATGAACATCGACTTCTCGGACAAGCTCTCGATGCGCTTCGACGTTTCGTTCGTCAACGGCGACCGCCGCCGCATCCCGCAGCAGAATACGCTGTTCAACTACATGAACACGCGCGACCCGCTGATCCTGTCGCGCTGGTCGACGGGCTACTGGGCCGGTCTGTCGGGCGGCAGCACCAACGTCCTGCCGACGCTCGAAGGCGAGGGAGGCAACGTGAAGAACAACACGATCCGCCTGAACGGAGCCGTGACGCTCACCTTCAAGCCCGTCAAGTGGCTGACGCTCGAAGGCATGGTCGCCCCGCGCTACGTGACGACCAACAACCATACCTTCGTCAAGAAGATGAAATTCTACTCCGACGCCTTCGGCACGGTGTCGAACAGCTCCAACGTCGCGTTCAACTACCTCGACGAGTCGGCCAACCGCTCGTTCTACGGCAACTACCAGTTCACGGCCGCCTTGCAGCATACCTTCGCGCAGAACCACAATTTCAAACTGTTGCTGGGCGCTTCGCGCGAGACCTACGACAACAAGACCCTTTCGGCGCACCGCGAGGACTTCGCCTATCCCGATTACGAGGTGATCGGCGCCGGTGCCGACAACGAGACGAAGGACAACGGCGGCGGTCATGCGCAGTGGGCGTTGCAGTCCTTCTTCGGCCGTCTGAACTACAACTTCAAGGAGCGTTACCTTTTCGAGGCGAACGTCCGTTTCGACGGCTCGTCGCGTTTCGCCAAGGGGAATCGCTGGGGTATCTTCCCCTCGTTCTCCGGAGCGTGGCGTCTGACCGAGGAGCCTTTCATGCAGGATGTACGCCGGACGCTGAGCGAATTCAAGATCCGCGCCTCCTACGGCCAGTTGGGCAACCAGAACATCGGCTCGAACTATCCCACGATCCAACAGCTGGACGTCAGCTCGATTTCGGTCAACGACGTCATCACCCCGATCGTCACGCAGACGACGCTGGCCAATCCCGACATTACCTGGGAATCGACCGAAATGTACGACGTGGGTATCGACGCTACGCTTTTCGACAAGCTGAGCGTCACGGCCGACTGGTATTACAAGAAGACCCACGATATTCTGCTTACGCTCGATATCCCGTCGATCATCGGTCTCGGCGCCCCCTATCAGAATGCCGGAACGGTGCGCAACGTGGGTTGGGAGGTCGCCGTCGGGTATCATAACAAGTGGCGCGATTTCTCGTTCGGCGTCGAGGCCAACCTGTCGGACGTGGTCAACAAGATCATCGACATGAAGGGCACCACGGGCGGCAGCGGCGCGATCCGCAATCAGGAGGGATCGGCCATCAACTCGATCTACGGGCTCAAATGCGTGGGAATGGCCCGCACGCAGGAGGAGGCCGACTGGGTGAACGAGAACTGTCCGCAGTACGGCGTGACGACCAAGCCCGGCGATCTGATCTATGCCGATATGGATGACAGCGGTACGATCGACGACAAGGACATGACGATCATCGGCAGCACGGTGCCGCGCTATACCTACGGCGTGAATCTCAGCTTCGGATGGAAAGGATTGAATCTGAGTGCCTTCTTCCAGGGTGTCGGCAAGGTCGACGGCTATCTGAGCTCCTATTACGTGCAGCCCTGCCAGCAGGGCGGAACCTTCCGCAAGGAGCACCTTGACCGCTGGAACGAGACGAATCCCAACGGCAAGTATCCCCGTCTGACGATGACCGACGCCAACAACTGGAAGCAGTCATCGTTCTGGATGCGCAGCGCGGCCTATTGCCGTCTGAAAAATATCCAGCTGAGCTATACGCTTCCCAGAACATGGCTGAAAAAGCTGCGCATGAAGTCGGCGATGGTCTTCGTCAATGCGCAGAACCTCTTCACGATCACCGATTTCTATCAGGGCTTCGATCCCGAGGTGGCCTATTCGGGATCGGGCGACGGTGTGGAACTGGGCGCCGTGGCCTACAACTATCCGCAGGTGAAAGTAGTTACGATGGGTGTCGAACTGAAATTCTAAAAAAGCAGAATCATGTTAAAGAAAATAATCTATCTGATCGTATCGGGCGGTCTGCTGCTGTCGGGCTGCTCGCTGGATTACGAACCGCTCAACGGCCCCTCTTCGGGATCGTTCCCCGCGAGCGAGGAGGAGGCGATGGCAGGGCTTTACGCCGCCTACAAGGGGTTGGCGAACATGACGGTCAAGGAGACCCCCTTCCCCATGCGGATCAACGACTGCATCAGCGACATCGGCACCTACCGTACGGGTGCAGGCAATCAGATCAAGGCGATGAGCTCGACGCTGACGGCCGACAACACGATGTGCGAGAAGGTATACAAGACGGTCTACAAAATCGCCGGCCGCGTGCATCTGGTGCTGGACAATCTGGACAGACTGCGGGGCGTCATCCCCGAAGACAGGTTCAACCAGATCAAAGCCGAGCTGCTCTGTATCCGCGCCTATTACTACGACTTGGGGTGCCAGTTCTACGGCGACATCCCCTTCATCGACCACCAGCTCGATCTGGACGATTACTCCGACTATCCGCGTATCCCGCGCGAGCAGGTGACCGCGCGGCTGTTGCAGGATCTCGACGACGACCTGCTCGATTACCTGCCCGTGCAGTGGAATCCGGGCACCTACGGTACGACGCGCATCGGCCGTGTGGCCGCCTACGCCCTCAAAGCGCGCATCGCGCTGAACTGGGGGTTGTGGGAGGAGGCCGCACGCTGTTCGAAGATCGCCACGACGCTCGCCGAGGGCGTCTACGATCTCGAACCGCTCGACTGCACCTACTACGCTACCCACGCCGACGGCGAACCTTCGGCGGCCAATCTGTTCGGATTCGCCGGCCAGACCAGCCGCGAATGGTTGTGGGCGATTCAGTATAACCGTCTGATCAACTACACGTCTGCCACCTACTATGAAGCGCCTCGTATCCACGGCGGTTGCAGCTGGCTCGGCCCGTCGCAGGCGATGATCGACACCTTCCAGTGCACCGACGGCAAGCCGATCACCGAATCGCCGCTCTACGACTGGCAGAATCCGTGGGCGAACCGCGATCCGCGTCTCGATCTGTTCTGTCTGCGTCCCGACACCCGCCTGTGGGGAGTCCAGTACGACACCGACGTGCGTGTCGAAAAGGTGAAGGACTACAACCAGTCGACGGCGGGCAAAGAGGTGCTCATCAGCAACGCCGACGCCGTGGGCAACAAGAGCGAGTATGCGGCCAACGGCAGCAAGGGGCCCGGCGGTTATCTGTGGCGCAAGTACTCCGACAAGGGGATGATGGGACTGGTCAACGGTACGAAGACGGAGGACGACATCAATGCGGGAATCATCCGTTTCGCCGAACTGCTGCTCATCGAGGCCGAGGCCAACATCGAGTGGGACGGCGGCGATCTGGCGATCGCCGAGGCGAACATCAACCGGGTGCGCGCCCGTGTGAACATGCCTCCCGTGACCGACCGTTCGCGCGAGGGCTTGCGCAAGGCGCTGCGCTACGAGCGCAAGGCCGAACTGTGCAACGAAGGGTTCCGCTGGTTCGACATCCGCCGCTGGAAGATCGCTTCCAAGGCGGTCAACGGCCCGATGTACGCTCCGGGGTATTCGACGGTGCAGAATCCGGGAAACTACATCTCCAACGTCAAGCCTTCGTTCGATGACGACTGGGTGGTGACTTACGATCTTTCCGATACGTGGGACGGCAAGACGGGCAATCTGCGCGTGTTCCAGACGATGGTCTTCAATCCCGAAAAGGATTACCTCTGGCCGATCCCCTACACCGAGCTGGTGACGAATCCGGCGATCGGCGTCGAAAACCAGAATCCCGGTTATTGACGGTGTTCCACCGGTGCGGAGTCCGCTTTCGGGCGCTCTCCCGCACCGGTTTTTACCGATGAACAGTATAAATTTCAATAAACATGTATATGAGAACCAGATATTTCATTGCGGGCATTCTGCTTCTGGCGCTCTTCGCGGGATGTTCGTCGGATTCCGGCGAAGGCGACGCGCCCGGCGGCGGTTCGGGCGATCTCTACGGCTACGTTCGGGACGCTTCGGGGAGTGCGATCGAGGGGGTCGTCGTCTCCGACGGCTACACCTGTACGGTCACCGGCGCCGACGGACGCTATGCGATGCAGCGGCATCCGAACGCCTATTACGTCTACTATTCGACGCCGGCCGACTGCAAGGTCGAGGTCGACCCGTCGACGGGACTGCCGCTGTTCTACCAGAAGATCAGGAAATCGCAGCCGCAGTACGATTTCACTCTTACCCGTCAGGCCGAGGAGACGAAATTCCGCATGCTGGCCATCGGCGACCCGCAGGTGACCACCACGGCGCAGGTCTACCGTTTCGAGACGGAGACCGTCGCCGACATCAACTCCTACGTGGCGGCCCAGACGGACGGACTGCCCACCTATGCGATCACGCTGGGCGACATCGTGGGCAACAAATGGGAACTCTATCCCGATATGGTCAAGGCGATGGCGCGGAGCAAGACGTCGGTTCCCGTCTTCCAGACGATCGGCAACCACGACCACGAGTTTCCGCAGGTGACCGACCTCTCGGCGCAGCGTAGATACGAAGCCTCGTTCGGGCCGGTCAACTACTCCTTCACGCGGGGCGACGTCCACTTCGTCTCGATGGACGACATTATCCACAAGGCGACGGGCAGCGATGCCTACACGAGCGGTTTTCTCGACTGGCAGTTCGAGTGGCTGAAACAAGATCTGAGCTACGTGCCCAGGACGTGCGCCGTGGTGCTGTGCGTCCACATTCCGTTCCGCGGCGGATTCAACGGCGCGGGCGAGACCTATTTCGACGAGGTGCTGGAGCTGCTGGCGCAGTTCGACCGGGCGTGGATCTTCTCGGCGCATACGCACAACAACAAGACGAACTACACGCACGCGGTCGGTTCGAAAAAGATCCGCGAGTATATCCTCGGGACGTCGTGCGGCGCGTGGTGGCACGGTACGGTCTGCACCGACGGAGCGCCCAACGGCTACGGCGTCTTCGAGTACGACGGCACGTCGCTCACGAACATGATCTACAAGCCGACACGCTACGACGAGACCTTCCAGATCCGTCTCTACAACGGCGAAGACGTCTTTACGGGCGGTACGGCCAAGTCGTGGAAGTTCGATCTGCAACAGCCGAAGAACCGGCTGATGGCCAACGTCTGGAACGCCGACGATACGTGGACGATCGAGGTCTACGAGAACGGCGTGAAGACGGGCGACATGGCGAAGAAATCGATGATCGATCCGTGGTCGTCGGCCTATTTCTGCGGCTTCTGCGGTTTGAAGGAGAGCTACGCCAGCAAGAACGACCATATCTTTTATTATACGGTCAAGAGTCCCGGTGCCGCGCTGCGCGTCGTGGCGCGCGACGGTTACGGCAACGTCTTCGAGCAGACCGAGATCACGACGCCGCTCGAAGCGGACTATCCCGACGCCTATTGACCGCTCGCTACGGTCGGTAGTATTTAGTTCCAGCGAAGGAGGCCCGGCGATCCGCCGGGCCTCTGGCGTAGTTGGGCGGGATGCTGTGCTCCTCCTGTTTCCTCGCTGGATGAGGCATTATTGTTCGAATGCTACGACCTTCGCCCGTATCGCCGTGAGGGTGATCCCTCCGGCGAGCGCCGTGATGCGCAGGGCAGGTGCGGCGTCGTGGAGCAGCACCTGGTGCGTGACGGTGCGCTTGTCGGGGACGTCGAGCGTGAAGGTTTGGCCGCCCAGCTCGATGCGGGCGCTGCCTTCGGCTTCCAGTTCCAGGTAGAGGGCGCCGAAGGGTACGGCGGGCAGCTGCCGTTTCGGGACGATGCTCTGCCCCTCGCCGAGGCGGATCGCGCCCTCGTCGGCCGATGCGGGGAGCACGAACCCGTCGGCCCGTGCGTACTCGGCGAGCAGCCGGCCCTGCCCGTGGTAGTCGGGCGCCAGGAAATCGGTCGAGACGAAATCGATGTCGTGGCGGTTGATCCGGTCGAAATGCACGAACTTGTCGGCGTGCGATTCGCACATCAGCCCCGCTGCCTTGACCCGTGCGACCTGACGGGAGTAGTCCGCTTCGTCGAAGCGGGTGGCGCTGACGGCCACGATGACGTCGCCCAGCGCCTCGATCCGTTCGAACGTAGTCTGGTAGAGAATGCCCATCAGCCGCACGTCGTCGATGCCGGTGCGGCGGATGACGTCGTTCGCGCGGTTGTTGGAGGTGACGACGTAGCGGTCGCGTCCCAGTGCGGCGTCGGCCGCGGCGACGATGTCGCGGTAATGCCGTCCCGTCGGGTCGTAGAGTTTCGGCTCGATGAAGGTGTAGAGTCCGTTGCGGGCGCACTCGGCCAGATACTCTTCGAGCGTGGGGATGCGCGTCCGGCGGGCGGGGTCGGCGGCTTTGAGGATGTAGTCCGACCGCAGCTCTCGGAGCGTCTTGCCGGCGACTGCGACCGGTTCCGACAGCGGTGTGCCGTCGGCATGCAGGCAGGTGCGGTTGAGCGTGCTGTCGTGCATGACCACCCGCGCCCCGTCGGCCGAAAGCCGCACGTCGGTCTCGATGGCGCCGAATCCCGCCGCCTTTGCCAGCCGGATGGCTTCCAGCGAGTTTTCGCCCGCTACGGTGCTGCGCATGTTCACGCCGCGGTGGGCGATGAACACCCGTTTGCGGGGGCGTGCCGCGGAGTCGGCGGGGGTTTGGCACAGGGCCGTCGCACTCCATGCGAGTGCGGCGAAAAGGAACAGGAGCATATTTTTCATGGTCGGAAATTTGTCGCCGGTGGCGGGTTGTCGTCGGTTTTCTCTCTTCGTTTTCTCGCTTCGGCACAGCCTGAACAAGTTCGGCTCTGCGCTCGGCTTAACGAAAACGTTCACAAAGATAATACGAAGCGGGTTCAGAGACAAATATATTTGTCTCTGTCGCGGGGGCGTTCCATCGGGTCGGACGCGTGCTTCGGCGGAGTTGCCGCAAAGGAGGTTCGGATTCTGTCCCGAGCTTTTGTCCGGAGAGGGCTGCAATCCGGAGAAAAAGGTAACATCGAATGAAAAAAAAGTTATCTTTGTAGTATGGACGGTTCGGAAAATAGGGATTGCGGTCTTTTTACTGTTCTTTTCGAACAGTACAGGGAGCCCTTTACGCGCTTCGCCAACTCGTTCGTCAGGGATCGCGCCGTTTCGGAGAACCTCTTCGTGGACGCGCTGGTCGATTACTGGCAGCGGCGCGGTTCGCTGCCCGAAGATACGAACGTCCCGGCCTATCTGCTCACGTCGGTGCGCAACAAGGCGCTCAATCACCTGCGCCATCAGCGTATCCGCGAACGGTCGTCCGACGAGCTGATGCGCCGTGCCCGCAGCGAACTGGACTTCCGTATCTCCTCGCTCGAAGATTTCACCACGCAGTCGCTCTTTTCGTCCGAGATTCATGAAATCGTCCGGCAGACACTTGCCGAGATGCCGGCCCAAACGCGCCGCATCTTCGAGATGAGCCGCTTCGAGAACCGCCGCAATGCCGAAATCGCCGCCGAACTGAACCTTTCGATCAAGACCGTCGAATTCCATATCGGCAAGGTACTCAAAGTACTGCGCGTGCGACTGAAAGACTATCTGCTTTTCTTTTTCGTATTTATTTTGCGTTGAGGCGGATTTCCCGTTAGGGTATTTCCCGCCGTGCGTGTTATTACAAATAGAAGCGCCCGCCTCCGGTGCGGCGCCATAGTGAAGATGTGTATGGAACGTGACCTGTTATATCGCTATTTCGACGGCGACACGACCCCCGACGAGGAGCGGCGGATCATGGAGTGGGCGGAGGCTTCGCCCGAAAATTACCGCCTCTACCTCGAAGAGCGGCGGTTGTGGTGCGCATTGTTGCTCCATGCCGGACGACGGACGGCGCGCCGTCCCGCGCTCTGGCGACGGTTGGCGGCATGGCGCGTGAGCGGTGCGGCGGCCTGCATCCTGCTGCTGGTCGGCCTCGCGGGAATCTTCTTCGCGGGCCGCATGGTTCCCGACGGGCGGATGCAGCAGGTGGTCGTTCCCGCCGGACAGCGTGTCGAGCTGCGGCTCGCCGACGGTACGAAGGTGTGGCTCAATTCGAAGAGCCGGTTGGAGTATCCGTCGTCGTTCGGACGGCGTTCGCGTCGGGTGACGCTCTGCGGCGAGGGCTATTTCGAGGTGGCGCACGATGAGCGCAAACCGTTTGTCGTCGAGACCGGGCAGTACGACGTGCGGGTGCTCGGTACGACCTTCAACGTCTATGCCTACGACAACGACCGTGCGGCGTTCGAGACGGCGCTGATGGAGGGGTCGGTCGAGGTTTCGTCGCGCAGCGACGCTTCGCAGCGGCTCGTGCTGCAACCCAACGAGGCGGCCGTCATGGCCGCCGACGGCCGCCTCGTGCGGACGCGCCTGACCGATATGGGGCGTTTCCGCTGGACCGAAGGGCTGATCTGTCTCAACGACGTTCCCTTCGGCGAGCTGCTCGAACGTTTCAGCGACTACTACGACATCCGCATCCTGCTGAAAAATCCCAAACTCTACGACGTGCGCTGTACGGGCAAGTTCCGACAGAGCGACGGCATCGACTACTCGCTGCATGTGTTGCAGCGCTTCGTCAACTTCCGTTACACGCACGACGAAGAGCGGCATACGATCGAAATCCGATAAACGCCGTCTGCCGGACGGCGGAACATGAAACCGATTGAAAAACCAACGTTTTCGTTAAGCCGAGCGCAGAGCCGAACTTGTTCAGGCTATGCCGAGGCGAGAAAACGAAGAGAGAAAATCAACGTTTTCGTTAAGCCGAGCGCAGAGCCGAACTTGTTCAGGCTATGCCGGGGCGAGAAAACGACTGTTGAAAACAAACGAACGGAATTTCCGATCAGAGATTGGGATTGATCTTCGACCACTCCGATACGGGCGGCACGATATTGAGCGTGACGAGCTCGTCGCGCATCTTGCAGAGGTGCTCGTAGCTGGCGTCGAGGCTGGCGACCTCGTCGGCCGTACCCGTCGGAACCTCGAAGTGGCAACCCGTAGCGTCGAGCGTGGTCTTCATGGCCATCATGATGCACTTGTACTTCTCGTTGTTAACGAACGTGCCGGCCGGCCAGCGGAACGCCTCGCCGCCCATGGCCGAACGGATCATCTCGACCGAGAGGTAGGACGGGCTCTGGAACGACGAACGGCCGCGCAGCTCGATGATCTTGGCACCGCCCTTTGTCACGTCCTGCTGCATCTGCTTCCACTCCTCGACGGGGAACTCCGCCGTACCGATAATCTCGCTCAGCGGCTTGCCGGCAACCTTCACGGCGCTGCCGAACACGGCCATCTGCTCGCCGTGGCCGCCATAGGTGGCGCAACCCGTGATCTGGTTCTGCATCACGCCGAACTTCTTGGCCAGCGCACTCTGCAAACGCGTCGAGTCGAGCGCCGCGAGCGTCGTCACCTGCGAAGGTTTCAGACCGGAGTAGAGCAGCGTCACCAGACCCGTCAGGTCGGCCGGGTTGAAGATAATCACCACGTGCTTCACATCGGGGCAATAGGTCTTGATGTCCTTACCCAGCTGCTCTGCGATCTCGCAGTTGCCTTTGAGCAGATCCTCGCGCGTCATGCCGGCCTTGCGCGGTGCGCCGCCCGAAGAGATGATATACTTCGCGTCGGTGAAAGCCTCCTTCACGTCGGTCGTCGCCGTGATGTTCACGCCGTCGAAACCGCACTGGCGCATCTCCTCGGCCACACCCTCCGGAGAAAAGACGTCGTACAGGCAGAGATTGGAGGTCAGACCCATCATCAGGGCGGTCTGCGCCATGTTCGAGCCGATCATGCCGGCAGCGCCGACGATCGTCAATTTTTCGTTTGTCAGAAAAGCCATAGCTACAATATTATTGTTAGTGAATTAACAGTGATCGCACCACAAAAGTAATACTTTTTTTCAATTAATGTACACTTTCTTTACATTTGTTCGAAAAATCGCCCTGTTTCTGCGACGGATGTCGTATCTTTGGGCCGCTTTTCCGCAAAAGAGAGCGGCGAAGAGATCCTCTCCGGACGGAACCCGCCGCGCCGGAAGACGACTGCGCAGGATCGGCGACTGGAAATCCGACGCAGGCAGAACGCCGGAACAGGAGTCCGCCGCATCTCCTCTTCGACCGATCCCGCAGGCGGACCGAATCGCAACGTCGAACTCATACACGAAAGACTATGTTCTCTGAAAAACACGGAAACATCCTCCACGGCATCCTGCTCATCGCACTCTTCTCGTGCGCAGCGTTCTACCTGGCCGACACGCAGCCGGCACGCAGTCTCTCGTTCAGCCCGCTCATTCTGGGCATCCTGCTCGGAATGCTCTATGCCAACAGCCTGCGCAACCATCTGCCCGAAACGTGGGTGCCGGGCATCCTGTTCTGTTCGAAACAACTGCTGCGCGCGGGCATCGTGCTCTACGGATTCCGCCTGACCTTCCAGAGCGTGGCGGCCATCGGCGCGCCGGCCATCGGCATCGACGCAGCGGTGGTCGCGGGGACGCTCCTGCTGGGCGTATTGCTGGGCCGTGCGCTGAAAATGGACCGCGACCTGGCGCTGCTGACCTCGACGGGCAGCGCCATTTGCGGCGCGGCGGCCGTGCTGGGCGCCGAACCCGTCGTGAAGGCCGCGCCGCACAAGACGGCGGTGGCGGTCTCGACCGTAGTGATCTTCGGTACGGTCTCGATGTTCCTCTATCCGGCGCTGTGGCGCGCCGGCATTCTCGGCCTGACGCCCGAACAGATGGGCCTTTACACGGGTGCGACGCTGCACGAGGTGGCCCACGTCGTCGGGGCGGGCAATGCCATGGGCGCCGAAATCGCCGACGGCGCGGTCATCGTCAAGATGATCCGCGTGATGATGCTGGCGCCGGTACTGCTGGTCATGAGCCTGCTGCTCGCCCGCCGCACGAAGGGCGGTGCGGGCCGCGCGAAGGTCACGATCCCGTGGTTCGCGTTCGGGTTCCTGGCCGTCATCGGATTCAATTCGCTCGACCTGCTGCCCGAGGCGGCGGTGGCGGGAATCAATTCGTTCGACACCTTCCTGCTGACGATGGCCATGACGGCGCTGGGGGCGGAGACCAGCATCGAAAAGTTCAAACGCGCCGGCGCGAAACCCTTCCTCCTCGCCGGACTGCTCTACCTGTGGCTGCTGGGCGGAGGCTATCTGCTGAGCCGCTGGATCCTATAAACCCAGCAGGCGGAGCGACAGACGGCCTCCCGCCGTGGAGGAGGGTATCCACCGCCGCGCCATGCGTCCCACGGCCCAGGGAATGAGGACGCCCGACAGGAAGAGCAGCGCCGAAAAGAGGGCGGGATCGACCGCCAGACGGGGATAGAGCAGGCCGCGCAGGAGGCCGACAGGCAGCACGTGGAGCAGGTAGACCGTAAAGGTATACCTGCGCAGATCGTCCGCGAGCGGCAGGCGCAGCCTGCGGTCGACGGCCAGCGCCGCACACGAGGCGACGAAAAGGATGCCCGCCGCCGCATAGAACGGTGCGGCGACGTGCGACGGGAACCGAAGCGTCACGAGCGACGCCGCACCCCAGAAAACGAGGGGCGGGCCAGCCGCGGCCACAACCACGTGCGGCCGTCGCAGGCGACGGCTCCCAGCAGGAAAAAGCCGGTATACCACAGTACGTCGGGCAGCATCAGCAGCTCGCCGCCCGTCGGGGCGATCAGCCGGTTGGCGGCGATGCACGTCCCCGCAACCGCGGCGAGCGCAGCCGGCCGGCTGCGGACGATCCGGTCGACGGCATATCCCGCAAGACTCACCTCGAACAGCACTTCCAGAAACCAGAAGGGACGGATCGGATTGTCGGCCGGATAGAGAAAGGCGTGCAGATAGGCTGAAAAACTCAACTCCGACGGCCGCATGGCATAGGCGCTCAACAGCCCCTTGGGGATGAAGACGAGCGTCGTCCACACGACAAGCGGCAACAGCAGCCGCAGCGCACGGCGGCGTGCGAAAGTCCCCGCACCGACCTGTCCGCTCCCTCCGCCGTAACGGAACAGATAGCCCGAAAGGGCGAAGAAGAGCGGCATGTGGAAGGCGTAGATCCAGCGGAACAGCGCCGTCGAAGCGAAACGGGGATCCACTCCCGAATGGCCCGCTACGACCAGCAGGATCCCGATCACGTAGCAGAGATCGATCCGACGGTCGCGCGGGAGACGATCCGCCGGTCGGGACGTCGGGATCGGACTACTTTTCATAGATCGACTCGGAGCGGGGCGTATCGTGCGAATGTTCGTCGTTCTGGCGGCTGACGCTCAGGATCATCCCCAATGCGATGACCGTGAAGAGCACCGACGAGCCGCCGCGCGAGATGAGCGGCAGCGTCTGTCCCGTCTCGGGCATCAGGTTGACCGTCACCATGACGTGCAGCAGCGCCTGACAGGTAATCATGAGTGCAAGCCCCAAGACCAGCAGTCCCGGAAAGGCGGTGCCGCAGCGCACGAAGATTTCGCGGGCGCGGAAGAAGATCCACAGGTAGAGCATCAGCAGGATACCGGCCAGGATGATCCCGTACTCCTCGACGAAAAAGGCGTAGGCGTAGTCGCTTTCGGGATGGATCATCTCCACGCGCATGGCGCTCTGGCCCGCCCCCTCGCCCAGCAGTCCGCCGTTGTGGATGGCGATCATCGAACGTTCGGTGTCGGTGAGCCGGTCGATCGGTTTCTCGGTCTGCGACGACGTCCACAGGTCGATCCACGTACTCACGCGCCCGCCCGCCGTCTCGCTGCGGCCCAGATTGAGCAACCCCGCCAGCAGCAGGGCAGCGCAGGCCAGCCCCACGAGCCGCACCAGCTCGCTCACCCGCACACGTCCGATGAGCATCATCACCAGCGAGGTCAGAAAGACCAGCATCGCCGACGACGTATGCGCCGGAAAGATCACCGCACACGACAGCACGACGGGCAGCAGGATGGGCCTCGTCCCCTCGCGCCAGATCTTGCGCTGCGCGGGCCGCCCCCACCGGAAGGGGTTGAGCGACGGGACGATCCGGATGCGGTCGATCTTGCTCTGGCACGACGAAAGGCGGCGTGCCAGCAGCAGGATCGTGGCGACCTTCAATGCCTCGGAGGGCTGGAACTGGAATCCCGCGACGGGAATCCACCGCGCGGCGCCGTTGGTCGTGGCGCCGATGAAGTAGACGGCGACGGTCAGCAGGACCGAAAGGATGTAGACGGGGCGCGAAAAGAGGTTGTAGATGCGGCAGTTGATCTTCTGCACGGCGACCATGATCAGCAGGCTGCCGACCAGCAGCAACAACTGCTGACGCAGGAAATGCGCCGTCGTACGGGCCGTATGGGCGTCGTAGGCCATCTTGGCCGTCGAGGAGTAGACCACCAACACCGAGATCACCGCCAGCGCGGCGACGATGATCCACAGCACGCGGTCGCCCGTAAAGAGGCGGAACCCCGATTTCCCGGCCGTTCCCGTCCCGCAGGCGCACTCCTCGCCGGAGGCCGCGTCACCGCTCCCCGAAGTCCGCCTGCCGCCGCGCGGCGCAGCGTCGCGCGCCGCCTCCGCCGTCGCCCGGTCGTCGTATCTGCTCTCGTCCCGCACCATCGGCTATGCTTTTTCTTCGACCCAGTTCTTGAACAGTTCGCCGCGGTTCTCGTAATTCCGGAAAAGATCGAAACTCGCGCAGGCAGGCGACAGCAGCACCGCATCGCCGGGACGCGCCGCGGCCTTCGAGCCC
>OGLM01001082.1_pt1 | contig 29850 bp, 19 predicted proteins | sample 1572531 | NCBI WGS metagenome assembly OGLM01 (sample SAMEA2581909, study PRJEB24529) | metagenome | biome: Human gut stool | place: China | collected 2011 | reverse complement strand
ACGGCTTCGCCGGGTCCCCCGTCTCAGACGGGGGATTATTATCTTATACATTTAATTACATAGCATTCAATATAATATATAAATAATTAGTAATATATAGTGACATTGCATGCACAATATGCTATTATTTGAATAGAATATTTCTTTTCGTTGAAAGGAGTTGACTATGAGACGAAAAATCGAATCCTTGAGCACCACATTTCTTTCTTTTTTGCGTTCAGAAGCATCCGGCGGTGTGATTCTTCTGATCTGCGCCATCCTGGCTGTCATCATGGCCAACTCTCCCTGGGGAAAGACCTATGAGCACATCCTTCACACTCCCATAGCCATCGGTTTTGGCGATTATTCCCTGGAAATGGGACTGCTTCACTGGGTGAATGACGGGCTCATGGCTATTTTCTTCTTCCTGGTGGGTCTGGAAATCAAGCGGGAATTTCTCTTTGGAGAACTGAAAACGAAATCCGCCATGATTCTTCCGGTATGCGGCGCTTTGGGCGGCATGCTGGTGCCTGCCCTGTTCTACAGCCTTTTGAACTTCGGCACGGAAACCGCCGGCGGCTGGGGCATTCCCATGGCCACGGACATTGCCTTTGCTTTGGGCATCATGACCATGGCTGCCAGAAGCGCTCCTCCGGGACTCATCGTCTTCCTCACCGCCCTGGCCATCGTGGATGATCTGGGCGCCATCGTGGTGATTGCCCTCTTCTACAGCACCGACCTTGCCTGGTTTGCCCTTCTGGCAGGCCTAGGCGCACTGGCAGCTGCTTTCGTGCTGAACCGCATGAAAATCCGTTTCTTCCCGGCTTACCTTGTTTTGGGCCTCATTGCCTGGTATTTCTTCCTGAAAGCAGGCATCCACCCCACCATTGCCGGCGTTATCCTGGGCTTCTCCATCCCCGCCGACGGAAACTGCAAAACCTCCATGCTCCACCTTTGGGAAAAGAGGATTTCTCCCTGGTCCGCCTATCTCATTATGCCGGTATTCGCCCTGTCCAATGCAGGCGTAGAAATCTCCCTTTCCACCCTGGACTTTTCCTCTCCCCTCCTCTGGGGCATTCTGGCCGGCCTTTTTCTGGGAAAACCGGTGGGCATCTTCGGCTCCGTCTACCTCCTTCATAAATTAGGAAATATAGACATCCCCGGCAAAGCATCGCCCCGTGAACTGGCAGCCACCGGCATGCTTGGCGGCATCGGCTTCACCATGTCCATCTTCATCGCCTCCATCGCCTTCACTGACCCGGCCCTTTTAAACCTGGCCAAATTCTCCATTCTCCTGGCTTCCACAATTTCTGCCGCCGCAGGCACCCTGGTCTTCCTCACCACCGGTGATAAAACGAAAGACAAAGGAGCTCTGCCCCTGTCGGATATGGAAAAAGTGTAAATTTGTTATAACGTCATAAAGGGCCGACTCTTCTGAAAGAGCCGGTCCTTTTGAATGCAGTCACCGTCGGAAAAGGCGCTGCCGTGAGCCCTACGCCGCCGCGGGAGACACCTTCACCATTTCCCTGTTTTACAAAGCCAAAAATCCGCGGGACATGAAATTTCATATCCCGCGGATTTTGACTTACTTATGTAAGCTGCCTATGTAAGAATCTCAGCCTTTGGCTGCCAGTTTCAGAACCATGGCTTTCAGTTCTGCGATTTCCCGGTCCTGTTTCTCTACCCGGGCCTTCAGTTCTTCATTTTCCTTAAGCTTCATGTTCTGTGCTTCCACCTGCTGTTTCAGGGCCATGATTTCCCTGGCCATGACGGTGCGGGAACCCATGATGGAATTGCCGTGGCCCAGACGAATGCTGACGCCGGCATTCACCATGTTTTCACCGCCGCCCCAGCTGCCGCCCAGGGATAAGAGGGTATCTTCGTTGGGCTGGTAGAAAGCGCCGATGGCACCGGCATTGGCATTGACATAATGACCATAGCCGGCAGCAAAGTTCCATTTATCTTCCGGATTGAAATCCAAAGGATGGAGGGCCGCCAGGGCTGCTGCCCCTGCGCCTACACGGTTCAGCCGGTTATTGAGCCGGTTTACTGCGCCGTCTACGCCGCTCACCAGGCCTTTCAGCTGGCTCACATTCACCGCATCATTGTCATTTGTGCCGGGAGCCACATCGTGAATCTGCTGGCCGCCCATGGAAACATTACTGTTCGTGAGTTCTACAGCATGGGTGCCTTCACCGCCAGAAGTGATCTTAAGGCCGCTGCTCGTAACCGCAGTGCCAGGCTTGTTATCACCATTCATGATGGTAAGGCCATTGTCATCCATCGTGGTCTTGCCCGTCGTGACGCTCTCAAGGCCGTTGAGCTTCTTCGCCAGGCGCAGGGACAGGCCATTCGCGCCGTTCTTGACGACGCCGATGTTCTTGTCCTCCGCGACTTCCGTAGCGCCGCCCGTCAGACTCAGCGCATTGCCAAAGTCGACATTGACCGTCTGGCCGTCATCGCCCTGATACGTGCGCTTCGTCTGCTTGATCGTCGAGACATCCTTCGTGATATTGTCAATCTTGCCATTGACATCGCCAAGCTTGCCATCGACAATCTGTTTCACATCGCCGATGTTGGCAGCATTGCCATTGTCGCTGTCATCGCCCTTAACGACACCGCTCTTGACGTTGGTGATATTCTTGCCGCCAGCATCAATGCCCTTGTTGTCAATTGTGACACCGCCAGCCTTGATGGAGCCATCGTTGCCAAGATTTACGTCTTTCTTCAGCTTGATATTGATGGACTTGCCATCGTCGGAAACGGAGGTGGTGATATTGCTGTCTCCGTGGATGCCGATGGTGCCACCCAAGTCAGCCTTGGCTTTTGGCGAATTAACCTGATCGTCTCCATCAGCAGTGAGGCCAAAGCCACCGCCCGAAGCACTGCCCATAGCAGCTTTCAGCTGTTCTTCTGTGGCTGCCCGGCCCTTGGTGGCAAAGTCAGAATCAGTAAGTGTTTTATTAGTGAGCCCGGTAATGCTCTCGATGTCGGTGAGGTTCTTGGCCAGGTGAAGCTTCAGCCCATCATCAGAAGTGACAACACCGATATTGGCCCCGGTGGACAGACTGTCTTTATCCTTCACGCCGCCGGAAATCTTCAACGTCCCATTCAGGGTCCGGCTTGCATTATCACCGATATCTCCGGCAAAAATCAGTCCATCCTCCATGGTAGCCACATCGTGAGCTTTGCTAGCCTGGTCCTTATAGGTCAGGCGGGTCTGGTCCTGCTGGTCCAGGTTCTTGGCGCCCGTATGGACAGACATGGTTGCCTTGGTTCCCGCCGTGGTTCCCGTCAAGTCCAGATAGCCTGCGCCTTTATCCTGGCGAAGAGCAGCGGTCTGCGTCCTGGCTTGGCCATCGCCGTCGCTCAGGATAACACCCGTATTGCCGGTGATGTTCACCTCTTTGGCAGACTTGCCTTTGAACTGCATGCTGCCGTCCGTGCCTTCGATGGTTTTACCATCCCCATGGACACCGACTTCCAGATGATCCTGGAGTTCTACGGAAACGTAATCCTCGCCGTTATGGTCTTTCTTCACCTTGGTGAGGATGTTGGCCTTGCTGCGATCCCAGAAATCCCCGGAGCCATCGTTTTTCTCGTTGGTTACCGGAGCATCGCCATAGATGCGGATGGATTCACCGAGATTTTTCTTGACCGTCACATCGCCGCCATCAGCCAGGCCGCCGGCGGTAATGCCGAACTGGGCATTGTTTACAGAAGTCTGGATGGAATCACTGACTTTCTTCAGCTGATCTTCTGTAGCCGCCCGGCCGGAAACATAGTCTGTCCCATCCCACGTCTTGTTATCAAGACCAGTGATGAAGCTGCCCTGTCCCGAAACTTTTCCTACACTGATGACATTCTGATTGCCCATGACCACTGAGCCGGCTGTCACCGTATTGAGACCGGCGATATCCTTGGCCAGCTGCAGGGAAAGGGTGGTATTGCCATATGCATCCTGGCTGGCAACGACGCCGATGTTGTTGTTCTTCGTGGGGTCCGTGGTATTGTCCACCAGCTTGTCCTTCGCGACGCCGCCCTTGATGGTCACCTTCTTGTCCAGGGTGGTATTGAGGGCTTCCCCATTATCACCGGCCATCTGCAGGCCGTCTTCCAGGGTGGCCACGGTGTGGTCATTTCCATTGCCGCCTTTATAGGTAATCCGGGACATGGCCGTCTTCATGGCTTCATTGTTCTGATTTCCCCGATAGGTGACACCCATGGATACCGGGCTCATCCCATTATCCTTGATTTTCCCGTTGAGGATCAGTGTCCCTGCTTCCCCTGTTTCAGTTCCGTTGGAGGCTTTGCCCAACGTCAGGGTATGGGCATTGAGGTCACGATCCAGCTGGACCGTCAGCGTATTGGCATCCTTATCCGCCTTGACCTGCACATTGGCGCCGCCGTCGTAGTCACGGCCATCCGCACCGGTTCCCTGGATGGTCAGGGTTTCGCCCAGCTTTCTATGGACAGTGGTGGTGTCTCCATTGCCCTTGAAGTTCAGTCCCTGGTCCGTCAGTTCTGTTTTCACACCATTGCTGACGGTCTGCAGATCACCGATAGTGGCCCCATTTTGCAGCATAGAGCTACCTGCCGTAATGGTGGAGATATCCACAGGCTTATTCTGTGCCATATCATAGAGTCCACTCTCTACATTGGTGATCTGCTTGCCGCCATTGGACAGGCCGTCGGCGGTCAGTTTCACCTTGTCGGCTTCGCTTCCCTGGTTCGGCGTCACCACAATGCCATTGCCATCCACTACGGCAGTGGCTCCGCTGGTGCCGTCCTTGAAGGTGGCACTGGTCATATCGGTCAGCGTCCTGCTCAGACCAATGGTGATGGATTTGTCAGCGGTATCCGCTTTGGTGATCAGATTGCTGTCTTCCGCCTTCAGCTGGATGGAACCGCCCAGATCCTGCTTCACCACATTGCCTGCATTGTCGCTGAGGCCGAAGCCACCGCCGGTTTCCTTCCCGTCCACAATGGACTTGGCCACCTGCTGGAGCTGGTCTTCCGTAGCCGCCCGACCGCTGACGATGCCATCTTTCGACCATTTGGTGTTGGTCAGGCCCGTAATGTAATCCCCAGCAGCATCATTGGGGCTGGTGCCATTGTTGGCGATGGTCTGAGAACCAATCTTGATTCCCGCCTTGCCCGTTTCAGTAGGCGCAAAGCTGATGGTCCCCATATTGGTAAGATCCTTGTTCAGCTTGATTGCCAATCCCAATCCATCATCGCCATTCTTCACCACGCCGATGTTACCGTCCGTCAATTTTCCGACAGCAGCACCACCGGTGATATTCAGGGTACTGTTGAGGGTTGTGCTGACGGCCTTGGTCGTATCCGTCTTGGCATCATCTCCGGCAAATTTCAGGCCGTCTTCCAGGGTTGCAATGGTATGATAGGTGCCTTTGGCTGTATCCACATCATATTTCAGCCGAGGTGAGCTGTCTGCAGAATTCAGGAAACTGGCACCGCCATAATCCTGATAAAGAGCAGAATACCGGCCGCCATTGTTCCCCATATGGAGGGACCCATCACTGCCATCCATTTCAATATAAGCTCCGCCGGCACCGGTCACTCTGACCGTACCGTTGACCGTACTGGACCCGGCCGTCAGGCTGTGAGCCGTCAGGTCATCGTCCAACTTCACCGTGATGGTGCCATTATCCATGGTAGTGGTGATATTGTCCGTATTGTATGTATGGCCGTTCTGAGCAGCACCACCCTTGATACTGACTTTGCCGCCCAGCTGAGCATTGTAGGCAGCACTTCCGTCCTCCTTCTCTGCCCCATTGGCTTCGAAGTTCAATCCCTTCTGCAAAGCCGCATTGCTGGCAATGCCGGAAATCACCACATCCGTAGGAGTGCTTCCCGCTGCGTTATTTTTCACCTTCAGCGTTACCTTGCCATCGCTGCCTACCGTGTATTCACCACTGTCAGCAGCCACCAGATGGCTGTCCTGATTCAGCACATTGGTCATATCAATGCCCGGAATGGCATCACCGCCATTTTTCGTCAGATTCAGGGTCTTCCCATCGGTGCTGACACTGCCTCTGGTTACATAGTAATCGTGGAGGCCAGTGAGCTGCCCAGTGGTCTTGTCATTTTTCCTGACTAAAGTCCCTGTGCCTTCCCCATTATTGCCATAAGAAACGGAGCCACTTTCTACATAAATATCCGAAGCACTGGCTTCCCCTTTGATGGTTTTCGCTACTTCATTCAGCTGATCTTCCGTAGCTGCCCGGCCGGACATAAAATGGTCCGTCACCCATGCTGTATTTTTGAGTCCTGTAATACTGGTAATGTTTGACGTGGCACTGCCGTTGGCACCGCCGCCGGGCTGGCTGCCGATGTAAATACCATCGGTTCCATCCGTACTTCCCACACGGACCGTGGTAAAGTTTACATTGGGTTGGGTTGCAATGGTAATGGTTTTACTGCTGTCAGTCGGTGTAAGAGCGATATTGTCTCCCGCTGCAAAAGTGAGGGTATTGTTGGCAGGAGTAACCGCCAGGGTCTGGTCTCCCACTTTGGCATTCCAGCCAGTATTCACCGTATCAGACACACTCTTCAGCTGATCTTCCGTAGCCGCACGGCCACTCACAGCTGTACCATCCCAAGTGGTATTGGTCAGGCCGGTCAGATAGGTATTGGTACCATCATTGCCAAGGGTTGCCCCGCCAATGGTGGCTTTTCCAGTATTGCCATTTAAAGTAACTTGATTCCCCACCGTTACGGTTCCGGCGGTACCGTCCAAGGCGATTTTCTTGTCGTCATCGCTGCCCAGGGTTACGCTGTCATTGAGAGATACTTGATAGTCCACCGTTCCATCTGTGGTATTCGGTGTTCCTACAACATTTGTATTCTTACCATCACCGCTGACGGTTACGGTCTTGGCGGCGATTTGCTTTACATCGCCGATATTGGCGGCATTGGTTTCTATTCCATAAACAGGGCTACCGGAGTCATCATCCCCGGACTTGCCGCTGGCTACATCGGAAATCTGCTTACTGCCGCCGCTGATGCCACTGGTGGTGACGCTGGGACCATTGGTAATAGTCAGGCCGGTACTTCCCAACGTGGAAGCGCCAGTGGTCACATTGCCACTATTTCCATCCACCGTAATAGTTTTATCTCCTGTTCCCACAGTCACCTTGTCCGCCGTAAGCTGGGTGTCCATCTTCACGGTGATGATGCCGTTATCGTCGATTTCCGTGGTCAGATTGTCCGTCTCGTAGGTATGGTCAGCCTTGGCATCGCTGGCGCGAACTGCCACCGTATCGCCCAGATTCTTTTTGACCGTCTTATAGGCACCATCTACCTTGTTGCTGGCCGAGAAATTCAGGCCTTGGGCGATGGCTTCCGTATTGGTGGTAATCTGGGTCTGGTTCGTATTGACCACATCGGACACGCTCTTGAGCTGGTCTTCTGTAGCAGCACGGCCGTGGACAGGCTGGGTCTGCCCTACGGTCCAGGTGGTATTGTCGAGGCCGGTGACGTACTTCCCGCTCTTGGTGGTATCATTGCCATCGGACTGTGTGCCCATCTTGACGCCGCCGGCCGTCACGGTGTCAAGACCCGTGATGTCCTTGGCCAGCTTCAGCGAAAGGGTGGAGCCATTGGCGATGACGCCGATATTATTGCCATTGGCCAAATTCTTGGCGCCGCCGGAAACGGTGAGGGTATTGTCCAGAGCCACGCTGCCCGTTCCCGTATCGCCAGCCAGCTTGAGCCCATCGCCAAGGGTTGCTACGGTATGAGCCGTGCCGTCCCCATCGGTATAGCTGATGCGGCCGGTACCATCGGTGTCGGAAAGTTCCGGAGATGCGGCATAGCCTGCGGTGATGGTGGTGGCTTTTTGGGTACTGCTGCTGTTGGCCCCTACGATCTTGATGGAGCCAGCCTGTCCGCCGCCGGAAGTGCTGTTTTCCGTACCGGCGGTGACCGAGTCAAACGTCGGATTCTTGTCTAGAGCGATGGAAAGGCGCTTATTGGCCGTATCCGTCAGAACTTTCACATTCTGGGTGGAGTATTCCTCGTCTTTCTTGCGGCCGCTGCCCTGGATCTGGAGGGTGCCGCCCTGGTCCAGGTGGACAGAGGTACTCGTGTCATTGCCCTGGAAGTTCATGCCCTTACTTGCCAAAGCCTTGAGCTGGGCCACATTGACCGCATCGGAATCCGCAGACCCGGCGGCCAGATTGGTGATCTGGCGGGTGATTTTCTTTATGTTCTCTGATTCATCCACTGTCGGGTCGGCTCCACCCAGGGAAACGGCGCCGGAGGTGGACACCCAGGTAGTTGCGTCAGCTGCATTGGCAGGGTTTGTCATATCAGGAGCCAAATAACCGGTGCTGCCCTTGTCCCGATTGGCTACAGAGTGAGCGCCTAAAGCCACGCCCCCCTCTACTGTAGTACTTGCACTGGTGCCAAAAGCCGAAGCATTGATGGCACCGGCATTAGCGTAATATCCATAGGCCGCCGAGCCCGTATTGGCAGCAGATGCGCCAAAGCCAACGGCCACAGCAGCGCCGTTCTCTGTAGATTCCACATCATCATTCTTCGTACCGGCTTCGGCCCCAAGGCCCATGGCAACGGAGAAATTGCCGCTGGCATTGGTGCCGTTGCCCACGGCCACGGACTGGGTACCGGAAGCCGTATTATCGTAGCCGATGGCCAGAGAATTCAAGCCGGAAGCAGAGCTCCTGACGCCCATGGATAGAGATTGGTCTCCTTCTGCCGTGGTGCCCACGCCAAAGGCCATGGAAGCCGAGCCACTGGCTCCATCATTGTAGTAATTGGCCAAGCTGTTTTCTGCAGTCGGCGTTATCGAATTGCCATCATCATCTTTATAGGCCGTCTTGATGCTCAGGAAGTGGCGGCCCGCCTGTTCCAGTTCATCTTCCGTAGCCGCACGGCCGGTCACATAATTGCCCGGCGTCCAGGTGCGGTTGGAAAGGCCCGTCACAAAGTTCCCCGTTGCACTCGCCCGGGTAGATTCCAGATTGAGGGTGGCCCCATCGTCATTGAGGCTGACCGGCTTCATATAAGTATAGGTAAAGGACTGATTGCCGATCTGGATTTCTCCCACCTTGGCAAGACCTTTTGTCCCGTCTAGGGAAACAAAATTCTTCGTGTCCGTACTGAGGCCGGCAGTAATGGTGCCAGCCGTACCGTCCAGCACCACCTGCTTGGCACCGGTGGTGTCCGTGCTGTCCTTCAGGGTAACCTTGGGCATCAAGCTGATGGTGGTGGTCTGTACTCCCTTGGCATCCGTACTTTCATCAGCATGGACGTTGGTTTCATCGCCCTTGACCTTGATCTGGTTTTTAGCCGTTGCCACAGCTTCTGCTTTGGCATTCTTGAGCTGTTCCATGACGACAACATCATGGTCGTCGATACCGTCGGCTACATTGACGAGGCGGTTGTAATACGTGTCCTGGAAAGTATTCGTACTGATAGTATGCTCCCATGGATCTGTTGAATAATACGTATCGCCCGCCACATGGCCAAACGAGATTGTATTCGCCGTTTTCGCTACAGCCCGATAACCAATGGCCGTTCCATAGTCAATATTGACGGAAGACTGGTAGCCAGCTGCAAAACCCTGGGTTGCAGAGCTGTCCGTACTGCCGCCTGCAATACCAACAGAATACATACCCTGCACGGCAGACTGCATTCCGCCTAATGCCAGAGAGCTGTTGCCACTGGTCACATTATAGGCACCACCAACAATGGTGGACCAATCGCCGGTTGTTTTATTGGCCGTGCCGCCACTAATGGTAGACTGTTTTCCTTGGGCTTCATTTTGATCGCCGCCAGAAACGCTAGCAAACTCTCCTGTTGCTTCATTTTGCCTACCGCCACTGACACTGGACTTTGCACCTGAGGCAACGCCATCGCCACCACCACTGATACTGGCACTTTCTCCCGTTGCATGGTTCTTTGAGCCGCCGCTGACGCTGGAGTATGTTCCTTCCGCGTGATTGGCAACACCGCCACTGACAGTTGAGTAATCACCGGTGGCCTCTGCTGTATCTTTTTTACCTTTAGCATCCGTCACTGTTTCTTCACTGCCGCCGATAATCTTATTGCCTGTGGCTGCCGACACGTCAGCAGCAGATCCCATAAGCAGCAGGGCCCCCAGGCCCACTCCGGCTGCCGTTTTAGCCGCGGAACATAAGATATGGCTGCTCTTGGCTTTGCCGGCCTTTTTTGCCAGTTCCGAAACTACTACATAACAATGCTTTGTACGATTCCAAATAACTTTATAGACTTTATTCATTTCTGCCTCTTTCAAAGAAATGGACATAATAAACACTGAAAGAGCTGAAGGTTCATGAATAGAATGAAGAGAATCAAATTTCATGATTCTTTTCCTCTTCAGCCATATTTCACAAAGAGCCCGATAGAACGCTCAATAAGGCTATTTTAGTATAAAGCTCCAAACAGTTCAATAGTATCTTTCGATATGCTTCTAAAGTTTTGAAAGTAAAATGGAATTTTTAATTTTTCATGGATAAGCAAAAACAGCAGAAATGACCGGACCCATAAAACCCACGATATAATCTATAATATTCTCTCACCTAATATATATGGGTCTTGAAATAAATGTGGAGTTTATTTTAACGATTATAGTGATAAAAAGGAAATTTTCTTTATTTAGTTATCTTGGATTATAAAAAAAATATATAGATATATGGAAGACTTGAAATTTTAAAGTACTTTTTCTTTCTATGGCAGCCGCGAAAAAAAGCTGTGAAGCAATGGGTTCCCATTTCTTCACAGCTTTTTCTATAGTTTATCTTATTTCAGCAGGTTGCCGTCTTCGAAGTAGTTGATTCTCATGGCTCTCCTGACTTTCTGGAGGGTGCCGTCGGCTTTGGCTGCTGCTTTTTCTGTGCCGGTCCTGAGGATATCCACCACGTCATCCAGGTGCTGTTCCCAGTACTGGCGGCGTTCACGGATAGGTGCCAGTTCTGCCTGCATCACGTTGTTGAGGAAGCGTTTGACTTTGACGTCGCCCAGGCCGCCTCTGGTGTAGTGGGCTTTCATTTCGTCCAGGTTCTTGTATTCCGGCAGGAATTCGGCAAAGTATTCGTCTTTGCAGAAGGCGTCAAGGTAGGTGAATACGGGGTTGCCTTCCACGTGTCCGGGGTCGTCTCTTCTGAGATGGGTGGGGTCGGTGAACATGGACATGACTTTCTTTTCAATGTCTTCCGGTTTTTCGCAGAGGTAGATGCAGTTGCCGATGGATTTGCTCATCTTTGCTTTGCCGTCGATGCCGGGAAGGCGGAGGCTTGCCTTGTTGGAGGACAGGACGATTTCCGGTTCCACCAGGGTCTCGCCGTAGATGTCATTGAATTTGCGGACGATTTCTCTTGTCTGTTCCAGCATGGGTTCCTGGTCTTCCCCTACGGGGACGGTGGTGGCATCGAAGGCGGTGATGTCGGCTGCCTGGCTGACGGGGTAGCAGAGGAAGCCGGCGGGGATGCTGGCTTCAAAGTGTTTCTGCTGGATTTCCGCTTTGACCGTGGGGTTTCTTTCCAGGCGGGAAACGGTGACCAGGTTCATGTAGTACATGGTCAGTTCCGGTAGAGCCGGTACCAGGGACTGGATGAAAATATTGGATTTTTCGGGGTCAATGCCTACGGAAAGGTAGTCCAGGGCTACCTGGAGTACGTTTTTCCTGACTTTTTCAGGATTGTCCGCATTGTCGGTAAGGGCCTGGGCATCGGCGATTTCGATGTAGACTTCGTCAAAGGTTCCGGAATTCTGGAGAGCAACTCTTTCACGAAGGGATCCTACATAGTGGCCTACGTGGAGGTGTCCGGTGGGACGGTCGCCGGTTAAAATAATTTTTTTCATATATGACAACTCCTATCCATGAATATACTTTCTTTATTGTATGCTTAAAAGCAGGTTTCCGCAACTGCCCGCCGGAAAAAGGAGGCAGTCGGAAATATCATGCAGTAAGAAAAAAGCACAGGCCAAAAGGAGCCTGTGCCGTATATTTCTTATTCTACAGTCACCGATTTGGCCAGGTTTCTTGGCTTGTCCACATCGTTTCCTCTCTTCACGCTGGTGTAGTAGGCGAGAAGCTGCATGGGAATGACGGAAAGGATGGGGGCAATGAAGAAGTCCACTCTGGGGATGCGTACTGTTTCGGTGGTGTACTTGCCCAGTTCCTTGTCATCATCGTAGCCGATGCCAAGGACTTCGGCGCCCCGGGCTTTGACTTCCTGGATGTTGCTGTACATTTTGGAGCTGACAGAGTCCTGGGTGGCAACCGCAATGACCGGGGTGTCGGCGGTGATGAGGGCCAGGGTGCCGTGTTTCAGTTCGCCGGCTGCATAGGCTTCCGCATGGATGTAGGACACTTCCTTCAGTTTAAGCGCCCCTTCCATGGCGATGGCGTAGTCGATGGAACGGCCCAGATAGAAAATGTCGCTGGCTTTGATGAGGCGGTCTGCCACATCGGACATGTGGTCCTTTTCTTCCAGCACCTTTTCAATCTGCTTGGGCAGGTCCCGAAGGCCGTCGGTAATCTTATGAATCAGTTCTGTGGAAATGGTGCCTCTGAGCTGTGCCATGTAGAGGGACAGCAGGAGGAGTGCCACCAGCTGGGTAGTGTAAGCCTTGGTGGATGCCACGGCGATTTCCGGGCCTGCCAAGGTGTATACTACGTTGTCCGCTTCACGGGCAATGGAGGAACCGATGGAGTTGGTGACGGCCAGGCTCTTGGCGCCATGTTTCTTGGCTTCCTTCAGGGCTTCCAGGGTATCAATGGTTTCACCGGACTGGCTGACCACGATGCAGAGGGTGTGGCTGGTGGTGAGAGGTTTGCTGTAGCGGTATTCGGAAGCGATTTCCACGGCCACCGGAATCTTTACAAACCGTTCGATATAGTGCTTTGCCACCAGGCCTGCATGGTAGGCGGTGCCGCAGGCAGTGATGAGGATATTGTCAATGTTATCGAAGCATTCTTTAGTCCAGTTCAGGTCAGGGAATGCGACGGAGCCGTCCTTGTTCAGGTGAATCTGCACGGTGTCTCTGACTGCTTTGGGCTGTTCGAAGATTTCCTTCAGCATGAAATGGGGATAACCGCCCTTTTCTGCTGCTTCCGCAGACCAGGTGACCTTCTGGATTTCCTTCCGAATCGGCTTTCCGTCTTTATCATAAACGGCTACGCTGTCCTTCTTCACCACTGCCAGTTCTTCATCATCCAGAATGTAGATATCCCTGGTGTGGTTGATGACTGCGGGAATATCGGAGGCAATGAAGTTTTCACCTTTGCCCAGACCGATAATGAGGGGATTGTTCTTCTTGGTGCAGATAATGGTGTCCGGGTCGGAGCTGTCCATGATAACAAGGCTGTAGGAGCCTTCGATGATGGCAAGCATTTTACGGACGGTGGAGAAGAAATTGCCGTCGTCCAGTTCTTCCAGCAGATGGGCTACGATTTCCGTATCCGTTTCGGACTTGAAAATATGGCCCTTTTCCATGAGGTCTTTTTTCAAAGTCAGGTAGTTTTCAATGATACCATTATGAACCACTACGAAATGGTTATGGCAGTCTCCATGGGGATGGGCATTCCTGTCGGACGGTTTGCCATGGGTAGCCCAGCGGGTATGACCGATGCCGATATGGCCCTGGAGAGGATGCTTTTTCAGCTCATTTTCCAGATTCACCAGCCGGCCCTGCTTTTTCTCAATGTTGATTTTTCCATTTTCATAGACCGCAATGCCTGCAGAATCATATCCTCTGTATTCCAAGCGGCGAAGTCCGTCAATCAAAAAGTTGGTGGCATTTCCACTGCCCACATAACCTACAATACCGCACATAAATGGTATTCCTCCTTATATTCATACTGATTCAAGATTTTATTTGTATAGGGAAACTGTGTTCATCCAATTCAAGTTATACATACGCTTCATATTATATCACAAACCGTATATTTTTGAAATTGAACGGACAAAGGCGCCGGGATAAGGGTTCCGGCGCCTCTGCCAAATATTCTTTTCCTATTTTACATCTGGGTAATCACAGATTCAAGGTTCTGCACGTCCTGTATATTGGCAATGCCCTCCACCGCTGCCGCCACGCCAAGAGCCATAAGGGCGATGAAGAAAATCACCATGAGGATATAGGGCGTCAAAGCAATGAGGAATGATTTTCCCGGGCGGAACCGGTAATTCTGCCCAATGGCTGTCACGTCCAGATAGAAGGACCATACCCAGATAACAAAGCTGCCGATGCCGGAAAGGGCCCCCGCCCCCACCACTGCCAGGAAGGTGAAGAAAACAGAAAAGGCCATGGGCAGGGAAGATGCCATAAAGCCGGCGGTAATCCCCCGGGCCGTGCCCATGCCGCCCCAGAAACCGGAAATATAGTCAATCACCGCGCTGTGCACCAGAAGGGCAGCCCCCATGAAGAGAACCATGAGGAGAAACTGCACCACCAGCCCCGGCCCCTGCTGAAAGAGAGACAGGGACAGAAGGAAGACCACAAAAATCCAGATGAGAAATGCTTCTTTCAGCTTTTCCTCATTGGTAATTTCCATCAATGCCTGCCGGGGTGATGTGATAAGGGCTATCGCCAGGTCAAGTAAATGATTCATATAATCCTCCTTATTTCATAGACGGCACGGAAGATTCTGCCACCGATTCCTTGAAAGAATCGGCCAGAGCCTTTCCGAAAACGCCGGACAGATTCTTTGCTTCCCCCGAAAGGATGCCTTTCAGGGAAACGCCGCTGCCATAGCTTTTCACCGGAATATTTTCACTCTGGATGCCGCCGCTGGAAGCCGCATAGCTCAAGGCGTCGTAATAATTGCCCATGGCATCCACCAGTCCCAAATCCTGGGCCTGCTTGCCCGTAAGAATCCGGCCGTCCGCAATGGAGCGCACCTTGTTTTCATCCATTTTGCGTCCGTCTGCCACGGTCTGTACAAACTGGTTGTAAATATCATCCACCATGGCCTGTACCATTTCCTTTTCCTCTCCGGTCATGGGGCGGTACATGGAAAGGATATCCTTGTGGGCACCGCTCTTGATTTTCTCATTCTTAATGCCCAGCTTGTCCATCAGATCCTCCACATTGGTGTAGTCCATGTATACACCGATGCTTCCGGTAATGGTGGCGGGAGAGGCAAAAATGTAATTGCCCTTGCTGGCCAGCCAGTAGCCTGCAGAGGCGCACATATCCCCCATGGAAATAATGATGGGCTTGCCGCTGCTCCGTATCTTATCCATTTCCTCAGCGATTTCCTGGGTGGCTCCGGTGGAACCGCCGGGGCTGTTGATACGCACCAGGATAGCCTTGGCCTGGGGGTCCTTCCGGGCCGCCTGGAATTCCTTCATAATCTGCTCGCTGGTAACGCCGCTGCTGCCGGAAAGGAGAGAATCCGCCTCGGGGCCGCCGTAAATGGGGCCGTCAATGCGAATCACCGCTACATAGCCCTGTTTAGCGTTTTCTGCGGCCCCATCCTTCCAGAAACCGGAAGTCCCTGCCGCAATGGCTGCAATGAGCAGGATGATAATGCCCAGCAGCGTATATTTTCTTTTCGCTTCCATATTCATAAAGTACCTCCTCTTTATAGAAACGCCGATACAGAGAATCATGGCATGTATCAGTGCTTCTTAGAAAATTATAACACACCAATGCAGGGCAGGTCTCTGGGAATTCTAGGGAAGCACTGATTCATTCGCAGAATCGAATTTCATATGTATTTTTATCCAATGCTGCGTCATCAGTCTCCTTAAATAGCTCGCTATTCGCGTCGACTGATTCCTTGCATTGAATAAAAACACAAGAATGAAATCCGATAACGATTGAATCAGCGCTTCCCTAAGGGGCGAATCTTTTCTTCTTCCCAAAGGAGCCCTTGCATTTATGAGACCGTTCATGTATAATATGTCATACATGGCCGGTTAGTCAAACGGTTAAGACGCTGCGTTCTCAGCGCAGAGAGTATGGGTTCGAATCCCATACCGGTCACCATAGCAAAAGGAGCACCTTGGGTGCTCCTTTTTTGCATACCATTTACCAGAAACAAGAAACTATCAAATAAGTTATGTCTGTATAAATGACTCGCCCGTTCCTCTTCAGAAAACATACTGCACCAGAAACATGTAAAACACCGTGCCCCCTGCCATGGAAAGAAGCATCTGACGCTTCCACAGATGAAGGATGGTGGTGAGTCCCATGCCCAGGGCCTCCGGAATGCCGTGGCTGCCTGTGAGGATGGACACATCCTTCAGACAGTACACCACCAGCAGGGCAAAGACCGCGGATGGCAGCGCCATTCCCAGGTATTTCACATAGGACGGAAGACGGCTTCCCGGCTTGAAAATGAGGAAAGGCAGAAAACGGGTGATCATGGTGCCCAAAGCACAGAGAGCAATAGTGGCAATCTGCTGCCACAAAGGCATGGACGTCATAAAAATCCCCCCGCTTTCTCAATGGGCTTCCTGAAAACAGTAAGCACCAGAAGCATACCCGCCATGGCAGGAATGATAAAAGAATCCTTCCCAAAGAAACAGAGGGAAGCCGCCGAAACGAAAAGCCCGATGAGGGCGGTGTAATGCTTTTCTTCCTTCATCCACTGCTCCAGAAAAACCACAAGGAACATGGTGGTCATGACGAAGGAAAGCCCCTTCGTATCAAAAGAAACAAGGGAGCCCAGAAGGCCGCCGATAAAAGCACCGGAAACCCAGTAAAAATAATCAAGGAAGGACACCCAGAAATAATACCAGCCCCGGTCCACATCGTAGGGAATGGTGGAAGAATAGTTCAGTGCAAAAGTTTCATCACACATCCAGAAAATAAGAAAAGGCTTCTTCCAGCCGGTGCCCCTGTACTTTTCCAGCATGGCCAGGCCGTAAAACAAATGGCGCGCCTGCACCGTAAGAGCCACCACCAGCGCCTGCCAGGGTGCAAAGGGAGAAAGCAGCATGGACACCGTCACAAACTCCAGGGAACCGCCAAAGATAAACATGGCCATCAGGGTAGGATACAAGAAGGAAAAGCCCAGGGTATACATATAGAAGCCATAGGCAAAGGCAATAAACCAGAAGCCCGCAAATATGGGAATGGTCGTAGGAAACGCCTCATGCAGCGCTTTCCAGGCCGGTGATGACTGGGAACGCATAAATCCACCTCACATACAATAAAAGGTACCTGTTCCATGGGCAGGTACTTTTTATTGTATGGAAAAGGAAATGGGAATGCAAGGGCTGCATTTGGCGGCGCGGGGGCAAAGAGAAAGGGTTCAAAAGGTTCAGAGGGTTCAAAAGGTTCAAAGGGTGGTGGTGGCGGCTTCGCCGCAGTTTACAGCCTCCTTCCACAGGAAGGAGGTGTCGCCGCAGGCGACGGAGGATAGGGGCGTCAATTCTTTCGAAAAGGGTTCTTAGGTTTGACGGGGCCTTTGGCCCCGAGGGTTGTGGTATCGCCCTTTCGGGCGATGAAGTATGAAGTCAGCGTTACGTGCCTGCCTTCAGGCCGGACATCGTCATTCTGAGCCGCAGGCGAAGAATCTTGGTACGCAAAGCATTTGAGACAATAGACTGTAACTACCAGTCGGCGGGAAGGAGCCCATCACGTTCATCCCCTTTTGCCGCCTCCGGCATCCCTAAAAATGGCGCCCTTTTATCAAAGGCGCCATTTTTATTTACCATTTATCATTTGCAATTTTCATTTCCCCTACCCCAGACGGAAGGTATCCTTTGTGGTGTAGTCCGGCGGCAGGAAGGGGGATATGTGGCCTTCCGACGCGCTGGCTGCGGCTTCGGTGAAGGCTTCGAAGATGGCCATGTCCAGCCCGTCATAGGTATAGGAGTATTCCGGATGCCACTGTACGGCCCAGAGGAATTTCTTCTCCGGTGCATAGGCCGCTTCCACCAGGCCGTCTTCCGATACGGCCATGGGCTTCAGAGGCTCTGCCAGTCTCTTTACTGCCTGATGGTGAAGGGAATTAACACCGAGGAAGGATACGCCCAGCCTGTCGTAGAGAGGACTGCCGGAGAGGATGCTGTTGAAATGGGCCACCCAGTCGTAGGCAAAGTCCATGACATGGTTCGGTGCATGGAGGGTGGGACATTCAGCAGCAATGTCCTGGTACAGGGTGCCTCCCAGGAGGGCATTCATCAGTTCCAGGCCCCGGCAGATACCAAGGGCCGGCACATCATGGTCCCAGCAGTAACGGAACACCATGGTTTCCAGTTCATCCCGGGCGCTGCATACAGGCCCGCACACCGGTCTTGTTTCTTCACCGTAGAGGGAAGGCGAAATATCCTGTCCGCCGGTGAAGAGGAAACCATCAAAGTCCCCTGCTATTTCTCCAAATTCCTCTTCCTTCAGATGGAGAGGAAGAATGACGGGAATACCGCCGGCTTCTTTAACGGAATCCATATATCCCGGCAGCATCCAGATGCTTTCCTTTTCTTCGTCCCACAGTGGCATAACCCCGATCTTTGGCTTTCGCATCATCAACACCTCCTGTAATGGCAGGAACTTTCCTGCCTGATGTATGAGAAATCAATGAAATCCCTGATAAACAAAAAGATGCTGCCCCTTGGCAGCATCTTCGCTGAAAGCAAAAAGGCACTGATTTTTATCAGCGCCTTTGCCTTTCTGAAATTCTATGACCATAGTATAGCGGAAAACCTATTAAAAGGCAAGGAGACAGCGTTAGAAAAATTTTATAACTATTTCAAGAAAATAAGTATACACTCTACTCATCCGCCGGCCGGGCAAAGAGAACGAGCAGTGCGATTTCAAGGATCCCTACCAGGAGAAGTCCGAAGGATGTGCCTACCCATTCGATAATAGCGCTTACCAGGAGGGAGCCGAAGGGGGCACTTCCAAGAAACACGAAGGTATAGAGCCCCATGATGCGGCCCAGGAATTCACGGGGCGAAGCCATCTGGATGACTGTGTTGCAATTCACAATAAAAGCAATGACGAAGAAACCCAGAAGGCCGAAAAGGATGAGAGCCGGGATAAACCAGGAAACGTAGCTCACTGCCATAAGGAGGAGACCGCAGAGAATGGCCGCCCGGAATATCATGCGGTTGGACAGATGCCTGCTGGTGGCGCCGGACAGAAGGCCGCTCACCATGGAACCGGCGCCGGCAGCAAAAAGAATGGAGCCAAAGCCATCAATGCCCTGATGGAGCACCCGGTCTGCAAAAAGGGGGCCATAGGTCCCCATATTCAGGATCAGCCCGCTCACAATGCCGGCGGCAATGAGGTTCTTGTAAATGACGGGATTATTCTTTGCATGTTCCAGCCCTTCCTTGATTTCAAGGAGCGGATGCCGTTTTTCGGTCTTCGTGATGACCGAATTCACATTCATGCGGCTGTAGGCAAAAATAATAGGAACCAGGGACAGGGCATTCATGAAAAAAATGGTGCTGTAGGAAAGATATTTCAAAAGGAAAGCCGCCAGAAGAGGACCCACCATACGGGTGATGTTGAAATTGGCAGAGTTCAGGCTGATGGCGCTGTGCAGCGCTTTCTTCCCCACCAGCTCCGGCATAAAGGCCATGCGGGCGGGCATGTCAAAACTGTCGATGGTACCGATGAAAAAGGCAAAGAAAAGAATCCAGCCGTAGGTTTCATGGCCCGTATACAGAAGAAGACCCAGAAGGGATGCCTGAATCAGATAGAAAAGCTGGGTTCCCATAAGGATTTTCCGTTTATTGTGCTTGTCAATCCAGAGTCCCGTAAAAAGGGTGAAAAAAAGACTGGGCGCAAACTGGCACGCCGCCAAAAGGCCCAGCAGAAAGGCGGAGTCCGTCATGGTGTACACCAGCCACTGCTGGGCGGTGAGCTGAAGCCAGAAACCGATGAGTGCAATCCACTGGGTGGTCCAGAATATACGATAATCTTTGACCTGCAGCGCAGGAAATACAGAAAGAAGATGCATAGAGTCTCCATGTTATTGATAGAAATATTTTTATATTTGCATACAGATTATATCACACAAAAAATGCTTTCTCCACAGGGAGAAAGCATTCATAACCGAAAAACGGGTTCAAAGGGTTCAGAAGGTTCAAAGGGTTCAGAGGGTGTGGTATTGCCTTCGGCGATAAGTATGAAGTCAGCGTTACGGGATCAGCTTCCGTGTCTCCATTGCTGCATGATGAAGTGCCGAAGCCCCCTGAGAGTGAGCGAACGCAGTCTTCAGCCCGTGCGGCAGCGCCAGGCTGCCCCCATCCACGCCGAAAGGCGTGGCCCCTTGGGGAATACCGCCCAGCATCGAACTATCCCACTATTTCATTTTCAGCGCCTTTTCCAGTGCCTCTTCTCCGGCAGCTATGACTTCTTCCGTTGAAATTTCCGAAATGGGGGTGTAGTTTCCGGAGGCTATGGTTTTATTCACATGTTCCGGTCCCATGGGCATATCGAAGGAGGATATAGCTCTGGAGCAGGGACCCAGGGGATGGTGGAATTTGGCGTTGCTTGGGCCGAACATGGCGATGGTAGGTACGCCCCGGCTGTCGAATACGTACATGGGGCCGCTGTCGTTGGTGAAGGCCAAAGAGCATCGTCCGGCGGCCGCCATGAATTCGCCCATGGAGAGTTTTCCTGCAGCCAGGATGTACCGCTTCGATTTCATGGCCCCCAACGCTTTTTCAATGAGTGGGATTTCTGACGGCACGCCGAAGAAAACGGGAATCAGGCCCTTTTCAGCAAAATGGTCCGCCACCTGTCCGTATTTTTCTGCAGGCCAGTTCTTTTCTGCCGTGGAGCTTCCTACGGAAAGACCCACCAGCCTGTCCTCCGATGAAACACCCTGGGATTTATAAAATGCATCTGCCTTCTTTTCCCATTCCTGAGAAGTAAAAGTACGCATGCCGCTGTGATGAAGGTCTTTCACCCCCAGCCGTTCCAGCACTTTCAGGTACTTGTCCACGGCGTGGGAATTGTAGGTTTCAATGGTCATGGGCCAGTCCATGAAGAAGGAGTCAAGCCGGGTGCCCTCTTCCCCGCCCCAGTGCTTCGGCCCCATGGCAAAGGCCAGAAGGGTGCTTCTGGTGGTGCCGTGGAGTGTGAGGAGGATGTCGGGATGAAGTTTTCCGATTTTCTTCCCCAGTTTCCAGGTGGCGGCCATGCCCTTTTCTTTTCCGTGACGGTCAAAGGGAATGATTTCATCTACGTTGGGATTATATTTCACGGACTCCTGGAAACGGGCGTCCATGACAAGAAGGATTTTTGACCCCTTCGCTTCCCGCCGGAGCACTTCCAGAAAGGGGGAAATGGAAACCATGTCACCGAAGTAGAGCATGTAGATGAGGACGATGGTTTTATTTTTGAAATCCACGTGGTAATTTTTTTCTTCCATGGCTTATTCCCTGCGAATCTTATGAATGAGACCGGTGGTGGAGTATCCGTCCACGAAGGGAAGGATTTTCACAACGCCAGCATACTGCCTGCCTGCCACTTCTTCCACCTGGTAGTCGCCGCCTTTGACCAGGATGTCCGGCTTCAGATGACTCAGCAGTTCTTCCGGCGTATCTTCGCCAAAGATGACCACTTCGTCCACGCTCCGAAGGGAGGCCAGCATGAAACTCCTGTCCTCTTCGCTGTTCACCGGACGCTCCGGTCCTTTCAGTTTCTTGACAGATTCGTCGCTGTTAAGGCCTACAATGAGGTGGTCCCCCAGGGACGCTGCCTGCTGCAGGTAGGTCACATGGCCTCGGTGAAGGATGTCAAAGCAGCCGTTGGTGAAAACCACCTTTTCTCCCCTTTCCTTCCAGAGGCGCACTTTGTCCTCCGCCTCTTTCCAGGTCAGGGGGCGGTAGGAAAGGCGCACTTCCCCTTTCCTGTTCCATGCCTCCATGAGTTCTGCCCTTTTCACCTGGTAGGTGCCTACTTTGGAAACCGCAATGCCGGCGGCCTTATTGGCCAGTTCCAGAATGGTATCCATAGGAAGGCCGGCGGCCACGGCGGAGGCGGTGACAGCCATCACCGTGTCGCCGGCGCCGGATACGTCGAATACGTCCTGAGCGGCAGAAGCCCGATGGATGGCGCCCTTTTCGCTAATGCAGGTAATCCCCTTTTCAGAGCGGGTGACAAAAAGATGGGTTAAATGATACTTTTCCCGTACTTCCTTCCCCGCCTTTTCCACTGCTTCGTCTTCATTGGGGATTTCCCTTCCCAGGCAGTCGGACAGTTCCTTCAGGTTCGGCGTAATGCCAAAGGCACCGTCATACTTGGTCCAGTCGGAGCCCTTGGGGTCCACCAGCACCGGCACCTTGTATTTTTGGGAAAGGGAAATGACGCTTTTTGAAAGTTCATTGGTAATCATGCCCTTGCCGTAGTCGGAAAGGACAATGCTCCGAAGACCCTCCCTCAGGAGATTTTCCAGCCAGTCCAGCACGAAGCGGCATTCCTCAGGGGTGGGATTCTTTTTCTCTTCGTAGTCAAGGCGCATCATCTGCTGCCGGGCCCCCAGGATCCGTATCTTGGCGGTGGTGTGGTAATGCTCGGCACAGATGATGCCGGACATGTCGATGCCCGCCTGTTCCATGAGGGAAGAAAGTACTGCCCCGTCGCTGTCATTGCCCTTCATGCCGCAGGCATAAACCTGGCAGGAAAGGGCCGCCAGGTTGGCGGCGGTGTTGGCCGCACCGCCGGGCACTTCCCGCTGGGATTCCACCAGGTTCACCGGCACCGGTGCTTCCGGGGAAATCCTATTCACCCGGCCTGTAATATAGCGGTCAGTCATCATGTCGCCGATAACTGCCACCTTCATATGGGTTATTTCTTTTTCTAAAAAACGTACTCCGTCCTGCTGCATAGGTACTCCTGCTATCTCACCATAGCCGATTTCTTCAGGATTTCATCATTTATCCTGCGGCCTGTCTTTGTGACAGCCAGGCCGGCGCGGCTAGTTTCTTTCAATTCTACGGGGAGGCGGCGTCCCACGTCTCCCATGGCCTCGATAACCTCATCGGGAGGGATGACACTTTCGATGCCGTTCATGGCCATTTCCACCGCTAGAAGGGCATGGACTGCGTGGAAGGCATTCCGCTTCACGCAGGGCACCTCCACCAGTCCCCCTACGGGGTCGCACACCAGGCCCAGGATATTTTTCAGGGCCAGGGCAAAGGCATTGCCTATCTGTTTGGTGGAGCCTTTAAGAAGGTCCACTGCTGCGGCAGCGGCCATGCCGCAGGCTGCGCCGCATTCCGCCTGGCAGCCTCCTACGGCGCCGGCGATGGATGCCTTTTCTGCAATAATCCGGCCAATGGCACCTGCCGTAAAGAGAGCGCAGGTCATGTCATACATGGAAGCATTCGTTTCCTCTGCCACCGCTGAAAGCACGGCAGGAAGAATGCCGCAAGAGCCAGCCGTAGGGCAGGCCACGATGCGGTACATTTTCGCATTGGCCTCTGCCGTGGCAATGGCATAGGAAGCGGCCCGCTGGCATACGGGAGAAAGGAAGCGCATATGGCCGGTGAAAAGGCGGTTGGCATCGCCGCCTACCAGTCCGCTGGCCGATTTGGCGGTGTCGGAGAGTCCTTTCTGGATGGATTCCCGGAAAATGGGAATGGTATATTTCATGCGGGCCCAGATTTCCTCATAGCTTTTCCCGCTTTCCTCCGCTTCCACGCGGCAGGCGATAATGCCGGGAGAGCATTTTTCCACGTCTGCCACAGCAAACAGTTCTTTCATTGAATGGTATTCCATAAAGCCCTCCTCAAATAATATCCAAAGCCATGACGTAGGTAATATTTTCGTTGCAATTCTTCACCTTTTCCGCCACTGCAGGAGGTACGGGCTGGTCGGTGTGGATAATCATCACCGCTTCCCGTCCCTTACCCTTGCGGAAGAGGCGCATGGTGGAAATATTAATCTGCTCCTTAGCCAGTTCTTCACAGACTTTGGCCACCACGCCGGGCTTATCGTTATGACGGGTAAGGAGGGTGTATTCTTCCCCCGTAATTTCCACATCGTAGCCGTCAATGCTGGTGACCATGATGCGCCCGCCGCCAAGGGAGCGTCCTACTACCACCACATGGGCGCCATGGATGCCGTAGGCTTCAATCCTGGCCACATTTGGATGACCCATATCTTCTTCCGAAAGATAGAAGGAAATATCGATTCCCCTCTCCTTTGCTATGTTCAGGGCATCGCGGATGGTGCCGCTGTCCGGGGCATAGCCCATGAGACCGGCCGCAAGGGCCCGGTCGGTGCCATGGCCTTTGCCTGTTTTGGCAAAGGAACCGTAAAGCGTAATCCTGGCTTCCTTCACCGGCTCCCCAAGAATGGCCCTGGCGGTCTGGCCGATTCTGGCCGCCCCGGCGGTGTGGGAGCTGGAAGGCCCTACCATCACCGGTCCAATGATATCAAAGATTCCCATTGTATCCCACCTTTCAAAATCATCGAAACTTTTATAAGGAAGCGCTGATTAAATCGTTATCGGATTTCATTCTTGTATTTTATTCAATGCAAGGAATCAGTCGACGCGAATAGCGAGCTATTTAAGGAGACTGATGAGGTCGATTGGATAAAAATACTTATGAAATTCGATTCTGCGAATGAATCAGTGCTTCCATAATCAATCATGGGGAAATGAAATCCATTTCCCCCGTTCCATGGGCTCTTTAGGCAAAAGAAAATCTGCCGCAGGGCGGCAGATTTTGAATATCCCCAATCCAAAGCCAACCGGCCCAAGGAAGCAGTTTTTATCGTGGAGTTACATCCAGTGGCTGAGGTCGAAATCTTCCCCAATGGTTTCACGGATGCAGATTTTAGCAATATACATGCCCATAAGTGTCAGGGAAGAACGGCGGATCATGCTGTTATCCCAGATATTCTGCAGTTTCTCCAGATCCGGAGATACCCTGCCCAGAATATATCCCATTTCCTTCCTGTCATAATTCACAGGACGGGATTCCACCAGCGCCAATACGCTTCTTCTTGTCACCTCATCATCCAGTCCCATGTCGTCAAAGAGACCCGACAGGGTAGATTCATCCACCGCCGCCGGCTTGATATAAGAATTATACAGACTGGGCACCAGGGTTCCTTCCGGCCAGGCGCTATACACCGAAGCCAGCTCGCTCTTCATGCAGCCCCGGAAAGCAAAGACCAGAGGATAGGAATCATGGAGCACCTGCCCGAAGGGAATGTCCTTATTGGCCAGGGACACGCAGTGCAGATATTCCAGCTGCTGGTAGCCTGTGTACTCATCAGGCAGCTTGTAAAGGAAGGGGGTAATATACTTTTCCGCATATTTTCTCAAATGCTCGGCATCCACATTGTCCGTATTCCGGGAATAGTGGAAAATGAGGAGAAGCGCCAGGGCATGGAATTCACTTTCCTCCATGCGGGGCATGGCCTTCAGTGCATCGTAGGCAAGTATGGTCTTCGTGTCGGAACGGCTGCCCCTTGCCACATCGGAAAAGGCATCGGTTACCATTTCCAAAACCGTAGGCGTAGGCATCATCACATAGGTGCGCTGGGCATTCTGCATGGCCTCCTGCACCATAATGTGGGTCAGCGTATCCACCGCTTCCCTGTTCTTCATGTGGAGTCCTTCGATGAGATGCTGGGTCACCCGGCGGGTATCCTGCTCCACCGTAGATGACACCGCACCGTAGCGGTTCAGGAAATGACGGACGAAATATTCCTCCAGAGAATTGAGGTCCGGCGCCGCGTTAAACACATGGGGCTCCGGTTCCGGAGGGAACGGACTCTTGGCACTGGAAGCAGAAAAAGCATCCTGCCCTTTGGATTCGCCAAAATCCTTTCTTGTGAATACCTTTGTCTTTTCCTCTTCTTCCTCATCAAAACGCACAGGAGAAGGACGCTTCGGTTTCACAGGGATAATCTGGGTAGAATCGTCCACCTTCTTCGCCTTATGAAGAAAGGAGGGCTTCTTTTCTTCTGTCGGCCGGATATTTTCCTTCTTTTCTCCGCCTGTTTCCGGTTCTTCCTTCTTCTTTGACTTCAGAGGAAAACCGCAGATAACGAAATAAGAAACCGCAAAGAAAAGCGCTGCCACCGCAGCAAGCACTATATAGGGAATAATAACCATGAAATCTCCTTGTCTCTTACACTGACATAAATTCAGTTACATGGTATCATATTTTCGGATTCACTTCAATCATACCGGGACTCACAGTATAATAACCTTTATAAATATGCAGCAATATCCTGCAAACCAAAGGAGGAAATCATGGAATACATAGAACTTGCCATTCCGGGATGTCACCTTTCCGTATCCCCGGACAATCTGCTCATTACCTCAAAGCGGCCCCTCCGCTCCCTCTCCACCGCCATTTACGGCGGCGGTTTTCGGACCATCCGCTATGCATTAAACCGCCGGCTCACCGAGTTCTACCCGTCGGAAAAGGACTTTCCCGGCGGCTCCGTGGCGGCCTACTTGGAAGGATGTGCCAGGAGCCTTGGCGCCAATCCAAAAGAAAGCGCCGTCCTCCTCACCGCCGCCACCGTAAGCCTCTACTCCCGTAAAACCATAGAGGCCGGGCCGGTGCTGGTGGAAGCCATCACCACCGGCGGCGTGGAAAAGACAGCCTGCCGTGCCTCCTCCCCTGCCCTTTACAGGGAAGAAGCGGGCAGCTTTGCTCCTTTAGGCACCATTAACATGATGGTTCTTCTGAAGGGCAGCCTTCCTGACGGCATTATGGCCAGAGCCCTCATCACCCTCACCGAAGGAAAGACCGCCGCCCTGCAGGATTTGGGCATTGCCGACGTAAACAACGGCCTTCCCGCCACCGGAACAGGTACCGACGGCATCACCTTCATCACCGACCCTGAAGGCCCTTCCTTCACCGACGCCGGCCCCTTCTCCGAACTGGGCGCCGCATTGGCAAAAGCAGCCTACGAATCAGTCACCGAATGCCTTGTGAAATACGACCACCCCTGGAACGCATCACCTAAGCTCATGACTCCCATGGCGGTGGATTTGGAGAAACTGCGGGCTGAGAAAAAGGGTTCATAAGGTTCAGAGGGTTCATAAGGTTCAGAGGGGAATGTATCGCCTGACGGCGATGAGTTTTATAGTCAGCGTTACGAGATTACCTCCCCGCCTCCTACTGTCATCCTCGCAGCGAAGGATCTCGGTAAAACAGTAAGTGACAACAATGCTAATAAATACCAGTCGACGGGAAGGAGCTGCCGCGATGGGCTTTTTTCCTTGTCCGCAAGGGCGGTTGTACATTTTTCATACTGGCGCCCCTTTGTTTTGAAGGGCGCCTACCACCACCCTTTGAACCTTTTGCACCTTTTGAACCCTCTGAACCCGGGCCGCTACCCAGGCCGCCAAAATCGGCCCCTTTTATTTCTTTCATAGACAAATCCCCTGCTCTTTGTTATGATGGAGAAGAATGTATATGTATTTTGAAAAGGAGTTGGTCAGGCTATGCCCTATGACGAGCGGACAATCAGCGAATTAAGTGAATCTGCGGAAATTACCCCCATGGGAATCCAGCTGGAAGTGAATGCAGAGATTTTTACCACCATCCACAACCTGCTTTGGACCATGAAAGATGAAGTGGAAATCGACAGGGCTGATGAGTCCCGTCTTTACAGTCTCTGGCGCACCACCATCCGCGAGATGTCACTCATTGAGCTCCGCAAGGGACACGGTCTTCCCATGTCCACCCAGGTGGGCATGCTCCAGGAAGCATATAATATAGAAACCCGCTACATGGCGGACCAGATTTTCCGTCCTGTGAACGCCAAGTTTTCCCGCCAGCTGGCAGCGAAGGCAAGTGCTTTCGACCCCGCTGAAATGGATGCACTTTTTGAAAAAACAGTGTGGCCTTCCATAAAGGAAAACAAGAAGGGCGGGCAGAAGCATCCCATGGCCTTTATCATTGCAGGACAGCCGGGCTCCGGAAAGACCCGCATGTCCTCCATGATTATCGAAGAGTACGGCGGAAATATCATCCAATCCATGGGTGACAATTTCCGAGGCTTCCACCCCCGTTTTCGGGAACTCATGAAGAAATACGGCCAGTACTGCGCCTGCTTCTCCATGGAACAGGGAAAATACCTGTCAGACCTCACCATGAAGAGGGCCGCTGAAGGCAGATACCATATTCTTCAGGAAGGTTCTTTGGAAAACGTGGCCCACACCCTGGACTATATTTCCTATCTGAAGGACATGGGCTATGAAATCTGCGTCCTCCTTCGGGCCTGCCCGAAAAAGGAAAGCTGGAAGGCCATTCACCAGCTCTTTCTCCAGCAGCGTCTGAAGGCCCCCGGCCTTTCAAGGCTCATTACCAAGGACTATCACGACAAGGCCTGCATGGCCTTCCTGTCCGCCACCAACGACCTCATCAGCCAGAACCTTATGGACCGGCTCATTATCAAAAGTCCCAAGGGCCTTCTCTACGACAGCGATGATATGCCTACGGAACGGGTCAGCGAACTTCTGGCCAAACGAATGGTAAAATAAAAAGCAGCGGCGCCCGCAGGGAAGCGCTGATTAAATCAGTGTCTGCTTTCATTCTTGAAATTTTATGCAATGCAAGGAATGGGATGACGCAAATAGCGAGCTATTTAAGGAATCCCATGACGAAGCAGTGCATAAAATTTCTTATGAAAGTAGACTCTATGAATGAATCAGTGCTTCCCCAGGGCGCCGCTTTTATTGATTTCAAAAGGAATTTTCATGGACCCGAAAACACTTTTCATGAACACCGCCCGCTCCATGGGCCTTACCGCCTGCGGTGCCTGCAGCATTCACTTTTCCGAAGAACTTTCAGAAAGACTCTCCCAGGCAGGCCCGGTGCCCTTTGCGCCGACGGAGGCAGAAAAAAGGCTGTCTCCGGAAGTCCTCCTCCCCGGCGCAGAATCTTTCTTCGTCATTCTATTTCCCTACAAAACGGAAGAACGGGAAAGGGGAAATATTGCCCTCTACGCCCGGCCGGAGGACTACCACCGCCTAAACCACCGGTACATGGAGCGCATCATCAGCGCCGTAAAAGCAGTGTATCCGGAAGCAGAATGCAAAGCTTTGACAGACACCTCCCCCATGGTGGACCGGTGGCTGGCCTACGCGGCGGGGTTGGGATTTTTCGGAAGGAACCACTGCCTCATCCATCCGGTGTACGGATCCTACGTCACCATCGGTGCCATCCTCACCACCCTTTCCCTTACCCCCGATAAGCCCCTCACCCTTTCCTGCGGTGACTGCCATCTCTGTGAAAAGGCGTGCCCCGGAAAAATCATAGGAAAAGAGCCCTTCAATCCCTGGCACTGCAAATCCTACCTCACCCAGAAAAAAGAAGAACTCACAGAGGAAGAAAAAAACATCATAGGGAAAACGCCCCTTATCTTTGGCTGCGATGCCTGCCAGGACTGCTGCCCCTTTAACCGGAAAGCGCCGCCTTCGCCGCTCCCTGAAATCCGGGAAAACCGGATTCCCACCCTCACCAGGGAAATGATGGAATCCCTTTCCAACCGCTCCTTCGATAAAACCTATAAAAACTACGCCTTCGCCTGGAGAGGGAAAAAAGTGCTCCTTAGAAACTGGGATATTGTGCATGAAAAAGGGGCCGCAGACGCGGCCCCGGGTGCAAAGGGTTCAGAGGGTTCCGAGAAGAAAGGTTCTTAAGATTGACCGGCCCTGGGCCGGAGGGTTCTTAGGTTTGACGGGCCCTGCGGGACCGAGGGTTGTGGTATCGCCTGCGGCGATGAGTATATAGCCTGCGTTACGGGATTGGCGCTTGTATCACCAGTGCTGCATGACGTAGAGCAAAAGGGGGGCTGTGAAAAAATGTTTAATCATTTTTTCACAGCCCCTTTTCCGCTTCGTTTATAGATTTAGAAAATTGCCAAAAATAACAGTAAGCTGTTCTCCGCATTGTCATCTCGAGCGGA
>OGLM01001074.1_pt1 | contig 30013 bp, 26 predicted proteins | sample 1572531 | NCBI WGS metagenome assembly OGLM01 (sample SAMEA2581909, study PRJEB24529) | metagenome | biome: Human gut stool | place: China | collected 2011 | reverse complement strand
AGAAAGGAGCTGAACTCCATAAGTAATAAAATTTACTTATTCGTTACAGCCCCTTAATATTAATAATTTGATAAAGATCATGTTTTTGCCAAATAAATCTTTTGCATTATTTTACGTGAAAAATCAGCATACATTGATCAAAGATAAGAAAACTCTTTCAAATCTACAAATATATTATACTTCATTTTCGAAGTGCTGTAAAAAAACAACATAATAGATATTATGTTGTATCAAAAGAAAAGAGGTAAGAATGGATTTTACAGTACAGAATTTATTAGATTCAAAACAATTTCCTAGTATGAAACCTTTAAATAGCTTTGGATTGAATCAGCCAATCAAAAATGTGAGTATTATTGAGGTAGAAGATGTTGATCGAATTTGTTATGATGGCGAACTTTTATTGACGAGTTTAAAGGTTTATAAAAAGATGAGTGAACAAGCTTTTTTGGCTTGTTTAGATAGACTTTGTCAAAAACAAATTTGTGGTTTCATCGTGAAAAGAAGAATAGAGAGAAAAACAGATGAAAAGTATTATAAAATTTTGGAGACTTTTTGTGATTACCATCAATTAACATTGATTGAGATACCAATAAAGCAGAAATTTTGGGGTTTAGCAAAATACATTATGGGTCATATATTTACACCACAAATGGCTCAACTAAAATATTTTAAATTAACGCATGATAATTTTACGAACATTCTATTAAAAGTTGATAATGGACATGATGTTTCAAAAAAGATTCTTCATTTAATTGAAGATATGATAGAAAATCCTGTGACTTTGTATTACAGCAATCTTTATTGTTTTTCATCCACAGAAGACAATGTTCCTGAACTAATATTTGAAGAAAATCTTAAACCATATAATCCAAATATCATTACAAAATTCAAGTACATGAAACAGATTAAAGATGGTATAAATCAGTACATTGTAAAGATTGATCTGTTAAATAAAATTGAGATTTATCTAATGATTTCAGAAAAAAATAAACCATTAACAACATTGGACTACATGGCTTTGGAAAATGCGATCATTACATTGCAGTATAGTTTCATCGTTAGTTATACGCAAAATGAAATTAAAAAGAAGTATCAGCGTGATTTGGGATATAGTATGTTGAATGGATTGTTAAACGATAAGCAAATGGATGCTTTTTCACATATGATGCAATTGGATGATTCAGCATATTATTGTGTTGTTAGTTTTCATACAATCGCTAAAAATAAAGAACAAGTCTATACCAACGAACAACTGGATGAAGTTGGAATTATTGAAGGCGAAATATCAAAGTTGATTGATGATATGCGAATCTATCGAAATCTAGATCAAATTGTTTATATACATGAAATGGGCAAAAAGGAAACAAAGGCAAATTTTAGAAATAAAATGGAAAAACTATATAAATCAGTAGATAAACAAATTAAACATAGAAAGAGTAATATTAATTTTCAGATAGGAATTGGAAAAATTGTAAAAGGATATCGACACTTAAAAGACTCTTATCTTGATTCTAAAAAAGCAATCGAATCCATCGATGTTATTCGTTTACTTATGGGAAATAATGATTTATCAGTTGTTGATTGCTCTAAATTAGGTTTTTTCAAAATCTTTGAAAATATGCAGGATAGAGAACAATTATTAGAATATGTGCCGGAATCTCTTGTTCTTTTGATGAGAAATGATAATCAACATAATGGAGAATTGATAAAGACTTTACAGACATATTTAGATCACAACCAAAGTACAAAGAAAACAGCGGATACAATGTATGTAAATTATCGTACGATTACCTATCGGTTAGATAAGATAAAAGATATTACGGGTATTGATTTTGATAATTCCGGAGAAATGTTGGCCATACGTAATGGTCTAATGATTTTAAAACTGGCGAATAAATTGAATTAGGAACCATATTTTATGTATGGTTTCTTTTTAGTACAAAGAATTTACAAAAAATTTAGAAAAAGTTTTCCTTTTTTGTGCATTATGGAATTTTTTCAAAAGACTATAATAAAAATGACAAATGAATACTTCACTTGTCCAAGTTGGATTAGGATATGAAAAGAAATATAGAAGTACAGGAAAAGCAGACAGGACAACAACCTATTTGGAAGGATTTGTTAGATTTACTAATAAAAATCCTATTTATCTTCTTTTGCATCTATTTAATTTTTACTTTTATTTATGGAGTTGAAAGAACAACAGATGTATCTATGAAACCAGCCATTCGAGATGGTGATCTTGTTTTGTATTATCGACTGGATAAATATTTAGTTTCAGGTGATGTCATTGTCTTTAAAGAAAATGACCGTGTAATTACTGCAAGAGTTGTTGCGGTAGCTGGTGATACCGTTGACATTACAAAGGATGGTTTAACCATTAATGGAGCTGTACAGGTATCTAAAGATATTTACTTTGATACCACACAGTTTAAAAATGGTGTGGATTTTCCAATCCAAGTTAAAGAAAATCAGGTATTTGTACTTGGAGATAACAGACCAAGCGCATTGGATAGTCGAACATTTGGATGTGTAAACATAGATGATATCCAAGGTAAAGTGATTGCTGTTATACGGACTAGAGGCATATAACCTTTTCCGTTAATCAGATAAATATTATTTCATGAGGAGGAAAGGTTATATGAACATGAGAAAAGTATTTAAACAAATGCTCGCAACAGTTGCTGCGGGTGCCATGTCAATGGCTATGGTCATGCCAGTATTTGCTAAAGACATTAATTATCCGCAAACTGAAGCATGGATTTCAAAGACTTACAACACAGAGGTTGCTAAGGCAGAGACATTTAGTTTTACTGCTACGCAAAAAAAAGGAGATGGATTAGTTTCAAAAGATGTTTCACTTACTATGCCAGAGATTTCTTTTACTGAAGCAGATAAAGGAACTACAACTCAAAGAAAAAAAGTCACATTCCCAAATTATCAAGAAGCTGGTAAGTACGAGTATACTGTAACAGAGATGAAGACAGCAGATCCGAATGTATCTAATGAACATGAAAAAATGATCATGTCAAATGCTGAGTATACAATGGATGTATATGTTACAAATGGCGCAGCTGGTACAGAAATTTCTAATATCATTGTAAATAAAGTGAAAGATGATGCAGGTCAGCCAGAAACTGGAAAAGTAGACATTGGAAATACAGGTGATAATGGATTCAAGTTTACTAACACATATGTTCAAGAAGCTGGTACAGGCGAAAATCCTTCAAATCCAGGTGAAGATTATAAAAACTATGGTTCTTTAAATGTTTCTAAAAAAATTGAACTTAATGAGAATGGTGGTACTGCAAGTACAAAAGCTGAATTTAGTTTCAAAGCAACATTCAATTTCCCTGCTGGTACAGATGCTAATACTTTAGGTGGAGTAAAAGCAAATGGTAAAGATGTTACATTAACTGATGGTGCTTGTGATTTTACATTAAAGAATGGTGAAAATGAAAAATTTACAGGACTTCCTGTCGGAACAACAATGACTGTTACAGAATCTGCAACTCCAAACTATAAAGGAAGTGCAGCTGTTGTAATTAACGGTGTAACACAGGATACCGTTACAGCAAGTAAGTATGACGAAGCAATCACAGTATCTGATAAGAAATTAGGTCAAAAGAGAAATGCAGTTGATGTAACCAACACTTATAACAACGTACCTTTAACAGGTATCATTATGAACAACTTACCTTATATTGCTATGATCGTTATTGGTGCTGCTGCATTAGTAGTATACGTACAAAATAAACGTAAAAATTTACAGTAATTCAATTTAAATAAAGATAAGAGGATGTGTACATTGATTACGTAACATCCTCTTTTTGATAGATTAGAAGGAATCTTATGATGGAAGACTTTGTTAGAAAAATGATTAAAAGTATCGATCGAATTGTGGATTTGATTGCCCTATTACTTATTTTGGTGGCAATGTCTTTTTCAGGCTATATGTTATGGGATTCCAATCAGATTTATGCTTCGGCAGATGAAAAGAACTATGAAACTTATATTCCAACGGAAAAGCACACAGAATCTTTTAAACAACTTCAAAAAATCAATTCTGAAGTAATCGGATGGATTCGCGTAAATGATACACACATTGATTATCCGTTGGTACAAACAGACAATGATGACACCTATATGAATACAGATGCATTTGGTAAATACAATCTAGCTGGAGCTATTTTCCTGCATGCGGCTAATTCACCAGATTTTACAGACTTTAACAGTCTTATCTATGGACACCATATGGAAAAACATAAGATGTTTGGGGATATTGGTCTATTTACAAGAAAGAAGTATTTTCAATCACACCGGTATGGTAATTTGTATTTCAATGGTAAAAATCATGGTATTGAGTTTTATGCTTTGTTACAAGTGGATGCATTAAATGAAGTTTTATTCAATGTTTGTCCAAATACGCATGAGGCAAAAATACAGTATCTGAAACAGATTGAAGATAATGTTTTGTATAAAAGAAGCATTACATTAACTGAAAATGATCATTTGGTCTTATTGAGCACTTGTACAAGTGATATGACCAATGGAAGAAATATTTTGGTAGGTCGTTTAACGGATAAAGTTTATCCACAAAAACAGCCTAAGAAAAATCTAGGAAATGGTGTGGATGCTTTAAAGAAAGTTCCTGTATGGATTTGGATACTATTCATTCTTTTAATTATTTGTATTTATATATCGCATAGAAAGAAGGGTAAAGATGAAAAATAGGATTTTATCAAAAATGAATTTATTTATTATTTCATTAATTTTGTTGTGCATAACGGCAATTACACCTGTTTATGCAAACGAGAATACTTCAATAGTACAAATACCTGTTCAACAGATCTTTGATACGAAATATGCGGATGTTGATAATCAATTTACTTATGTATTAGAACCAGAACATGATACTGATCCAATGCCGGTTAAGAGTCAAAATCATAGATTTATATGGACTATGAAGAAAAATAGTTCCTATACAATTCAAATACCTGTCTTAAAGGAGGCTGAATATTCATATAAGATTTATCAAATCATTTCGGAAAAAGAAGGCTATACATATGATAAAAAAAGCTATGTAGTGGATATTCATGCATATTATGATGAAAATAATCAATTAATGACCATAACAATTGTTCGTAATGCAATGGGTGAAAAAACGGATACTGTTTTGTTTAAAAATAAATATACCCCAAATAAGGGATCTTTAGATAGAGCGAGAGATTTTGTCAATACAAGTATATATAATGCCAAATTCAGTTATCTAGCTTTGGCAATTGTTTCATTATTGACGTTATTGATGTTACTCATAAAAAAAGAAGGTGTATACAATGAAAAATAAACATATAAAAAAGTTTTTATATATCGTGTGTTCTTTATTTCTTGTTTTTTCTATGTGTGTTCCTAACTTTAATTTAAATGTTTTTGCAGATGAACCACAAAATACACAAACACAAGAGATTTCTGAGACAGAAAATGATTCGGATGTTCCAGCTACAGAAACAAATACTCCTGAATCGAATAAAGAAGTCTCTGATCAAATATCTGTACAAACACTAGAACAAACGCAATCGGATGATTCTACAGATCGAGTTGAATATGTGGATGCAAAGGGAACTCTAATTAATGGAGCACCTACTACAATCGCTTATGGAAATATTTCTGAACATAAGGCTCTTTTGATAGATGGCAAACATTTCGATTTCCTTAGTGCGAAGGTAAATGGAAAAGATTGTGTGTATATCGGGGAATATAACGGAGTGCTTTATTATAGTACCGATGGTGTTATTGCAATCAAGATGGAAGACGGACAAAAGGTAACAATGACTTATCAGGAGTATTATCTTGTTTCGATTAAAGAAGTACTTCCAACAAACTGTAAACCGGGTACCATATGCACGAAAAAAGGAAGTGAAGATGTTCCGGTTGAAACGAACAAACAGATTCGTGTCAATGCCGGGGAAGACTGGGTAGTGTCTGTAACACCTGGTGCACCAAACAATAAGAAAAGATATAAGATTTCATCTGTTACATCTCAAAATGGTGCAAACATAACAAAAGATGCAGGTGATGATTATGGAGCAACTTATGCCATTCATTTTCAAAAGGATGATATTATTACGATTGCTTATGATGCAGAAGGAGCCTATCGTATAACGATTAACACCGAAGACAATAATGGATTTGAATATATCAATATTGAGCATAGTAAAGAGAATGGATGGGACTATTTACCAGAACAACATAAACTTGTATGGACATATACGGAAGATAAAGTGAAGTACGATGGATCTATTGATGTTCCAAAATTCCATATAAAAAGAGGATATAGATTGGTTCATATGGTATTAAATGGAGAAACAGTAGCAGCTGCGGATAGTAACAAAGAAGTTCCGGATGGTGTTGGATCGAATCATGGTGTAAAAGGACATGCAGGTGAACTTATTGTAAATGCCCAAATAACCGAACAGTATACGAAAAACGATAATGAAAGAGATTGTGGATTCGAATACAGTTTCAATGTGCAATGTAAAGACGGAGGAGGGAGAGATTTTAATTTTAATTTAGCTCCGTATCAAACAGGGCAGCAGGTTTTAACCGTACGTTTAAAAACAGACAACCGTCGAAGTGGTGAAGGTATCGATGTTGTCATGTGGGATCCTGATCAGAATAAGCTGGTTCCAATGAAAGATAATGATACGGTAAATATGGATCCTGTGGGAGATTCATCAGCAGTATCTTTAAACAAAAGACAAGTGAGAATCTTTTTTGCAAAGCCAAAACCAGGATATCGATTTGCAGGAGTGGGTGTAGACAGTGCACAGCCGTCAGGTGGAGTTAATACTGATGGCGGAAAATCTAGATCTGTTACGGGTGATCTAAATAATATGAATGCTACTTCTCTTGGAAAAAAAGGAGAATTTAAAGTTTATGATGCAATTTGGGAACAAGCTAAAAATGCAGCAAGTAGTGCAGGGTATGAAAAATTTTTGGCATATGCAGGAGAGAAGACAACACATGATACCGATTGGGAATTGTATGCAGGCTATTTCATGTCTACGAAAGAAAGCGTTTATGTACATTACAATTCTGGTGCCGGCGAAGGTGTGCTTCCGGCAGATGCAGTTGTGAAAAATATTCCGTATAATGAGGAAATTGATACTATAAAAAACAAACCAATGCAGTCTTATGGAGAAAATCCAAACACCCATGAGGGGATAAGAGGTATGGGAAGCACCTTTCTAATAGGGGAGGAATGCCCAGAACCAACCTGTGAGGGATATGAATTCCTTGGCTGGAAGCTACGTCTGACTCCAATGTTTGAAACTCCAAAATATAGTAAAAAGTTATATCAGCATAATGAAGTCTTTAACATTTCTGAAGAGAATTATGAATTTGCCGCCAACCGTGACCTTCCAGTGTCTGTATGGAGTAATATGATGGGATATCAATTTGTTGCACAGTGGAAGAAAGCAGATACAAAAACAGTTAGAGTGAAACATTATCTTAAGCAACCAGATGGAGAAGAATATTTGGAAAAAACAACTGTTGGGTCGATTTTATTTTCAGAAGAGCAAGATACGTTTACTATATTTGGTAACCCAGAACCGGATGGAACATTCCCAGGATATGTGTTTGATAAGGAAGACTCACGAAATCAAACAAAAGTGACAATCAAAAAAGATGATATAAGTGACGACCTAGTATTAAAATTATATTATAAACCGACACAATTAAAGGTTAGTAAAAAAGTCAAAGGTTATATACTGGAACCAAGTAAAGAGTTTACATTTACAATCCAGGCGAATGCACCCGAAGGGACAGACCAAAGTGCATCCACAATCCAAGCCGGACAGATCTACATCAAGAAATCAGATAGTATAAAGAGTCTTGATTTTACAGATAACAAAGCAACTTTCACATTGAAAGATAAAGAATCTGTAGAGATCAGTTGCCTGCCAATGGGATGGACCTATACTGTAGAAGAAGCAGACCCGGGAACAAACTTCGAGGTGTCATACTCGATAAATGGTGGATCGAAAACCGTTGGAGAAGCAGCATTATTTACAATGACAGCAACAGGAACGGAAGATATCCAATTTACAAATACATCAACCGTGGCACCGCCCGTAACCGGAAGAAATATTCAGAATAATAGTTGGATTATGATGCTGATTGTGGTTTTACTGATTGGCATTGGAAGCATGGTATTTTTCAGAAAAGTAAAAAGAAAATATCATTAAGGCAAAAAGGAAGAATTGTGCTTGTGAAGTGAAGAACCTGAAAGTATGATTCTTCCTTTTTACAATGAAAGAAACAAGAAAAATGTTCAGGATAAAAATCATTATTGGGGACGGATAGAGAGGGTGACATTATGCAGCTAACTAATACAACAGACTACGCGATTCGTATAGTCTGTTATCTTGCAAAACAAAAAAATAGGGTTTCTTCAACAGAATTATCTAAAGAATTAGATATACCAGTGAATTATATTCCCAAGATTACTAAGCTTTTGAAGAATAAAGGAATAGTTTATACATTGGAAGGTATGAATGGAGGCTATGGTTTATTAAAAAGAGCGGATGAAATATCTTTATTTGATGTAATATCGAGTACAGAATCCACAATGGCAATCAGTCGTTGCTTGAAAAAAGATGGCTTTTGTTCGAGAAATAAAGATACGACTTGCAAAGTACATAAGATACTTCTCGATTTACAAAAGATTTTTAATGATCGGTTACAGAACGTTAAAATATCAGATATTGTAGGACCTGGTAAAGATGAATATTATGGACGTTATTATCTTGTATTAAAAGTTGATTTAACCAATTTGCATGCTGAATGTATTTATTCTCATGATGCTTCCATTTTAGAAAGACTAAAAGAAGAAACTTCCTACAAAAATATTATTGAAGGTTATATTTATAAAAATGTTTATAAAGCTGATCAAGAAAAATTACGTTCTTTTCTATCTGAAGACAATTTGGAAAAGGATATAGTCAATGGTGGTGTTGAGGAAGATTGCGGATATAGACGCCTTGTTGATTTAAATAATTATATATGGATGGAAGTTAAAAAATATATTGATTGGGAAAACAAAACAGCACTTTTAACATTTCATAATTCGAAAGTCATCCCAAATACGATGGTGCGATTAGAAAAAGAGCTTGAAATCAAAGAAAAGAATGTAACGAAACAATATTGGAACATGGTTTCTTTGCTTGTAGCCGTATTAAATCACAATAATCTTGTACAAGATGAAAATCAGGATAATATTAGTTTCTATACTCGAAAGGTTTATGAGCAGCTGCAAAAGTATTATCCGGAATATGGCATTAGTAATGAAGAAATAGAAGATGTATCTCATTTAGCACCTATTCATGATATTGGAAAGATTCGAGTGCCAATTGAAATTTTAAATAAAAATGGAAAGTTGACTGTGGATGAAATGGAAGTTGTTAAGCAACATCCTTTGGTAGGAGCAGAAATGACAATGCATTTTCCAAAAGATATTACAACGGATAAATTAAATAAATATAGTTATGAAATTTGTCGTTATCATCATGAAAGATACGATGGAAATGGGTATCCAGATGGTTTAGTTGGAGAACAGATTCCACTTTGTGCGCAAGTTGTTGGATTGGTTGATGCGTATGACGCATTAGTAAGTGAAAGACCTTATAAGAAAAAGTTAAAACATGAAGAAGCGGTACGAATGATTGTCAGCGGAGAATGTGGTAAATTTTCAGATCAATTAATTCGATGTTTTTTAGTGGCATCAATGCATAAAAGTTGGATTGAAAAATCAAAGAAATAGGCGATGTTTATAATGAATAAAAATTCAATAATGATTGCTATTGCTTTATCTTTAGGTGTTTCGTTAGGGACATTAGCTCAAAAACCTATAATTTATGCGAAAGAAAATACAAATTGCTAGTTAAGCTTTAGTTTATATTTTTTCAATTTTCGGGTGAAGAAAACAGTAAGAAATTTAAATTATCCATAGGAATTGGCTTAGTAGAAGCACTAGCTTCTGCCATGAAGATACCATCCATTATGTATATTTTGATGGGCTTGATTGAAGAAAAATCAATGGAAAAATATATTTTCGGGTCATTAGTCATTATGATTATTGCGATTGTGGTGGATATTATTTGTAAAAGAATTTCGTCTGTACTTCAAACCGAAGGTGGATATAATGCGAGTGCATTTATGCGAATTAAGATTGCAGAACACCTTCGTTACCTTCCAATGGGATATTTTAATTCAAATAGTATTGGTGAGATTGCTTCTGTTACGACAAATACAATGGAGGTACTTGGAGATGTTGCATCAAGAGTGGTAATGCTTACGATGCAGGGAATTTTAGAAACGGCAATGATTGTATTCATGATTCTAATTTTTGATGTAAGGATTGGATTGATATCTGTTGTTGGTGTTATTGTATTCTTTATAATTAATTCTATGATGCAAAAAGCTGGTAAAAAAGATTCGGAACAAAAAGTTAAGTGTGATACAGAACTCGTGAATCAAATCATGGAATATGTGCAAGGTATTTCGGAAGTAAAATCTTATAACTTATTGGGTAAACAGGCGAAACGATTGAATGATGCCAATGATGCGTGTGCTAAAATAAACACAAAAATGGAACTTGTATTTGTACCTTATCATTTTCTTCAGGGTATTGTGACAAAGATTACTGGGACAATCATCATTATTTGTTGTGCTGCATTTTATATTAATGGAACAATGAATTCGGTGTATGCGATTGGTATGAGTATTTCGGCTTTTATACTTTATTCAAGTTTAGAAACAGCTGGAAATTATTCATCCCTTTTACATGTGGTAAGTGTCTGTGTAGATAAAGCCAATGATATTCTTGCATTGAATACGATGGATATTGAAGGAAGGGAAATAGAGCCCAAGAGTCATGATATTCAATTGGATCATGTTTCATTTTCTTATGATAAGCGAAAAATCATTGATGATGTATCCTTGTCGATTCCAGAAAAAACAACTACAGCGATTGTAGGTCCTTCTGGAGGAGGTAAATCGACATTGTGTAATTTGATTGCGAGATTTTGGGATGTAGATGAAGGTGAAGTGAGTCTTGGAGGTATAAATGTAAAGGATTATAGTATGAATAGTTTGATGAATAACTTTGCGTTTGTATTTCAAAGAGTGTACTTGTTTGCGGATACCATTGAAAATAATATTAAATTCGGCAATCAAGAAGCTACTCATGAACAAGTTGTAATGGCAGCTAAGAAAGCTTGTTGCCATGAGTTTATAAGTCAATTGCCAGATGGATATAATACAGTTATTGGTGAAGGTGGAGCCACTCTTTCTGGTGGGGAAAAACAACGTATTTCCATTGCGCGGCTATTATGAAGGATGCACCTATTATTATTTTGGATGAGGCAACAGCCAATGTGGATCCTGAAAATGAAAAGGAATTAATGGAAGCTATCGATGCTTTGACAAAAGAAAAGACAATGATTATGATTGCACATAGATTAAAAACCGTCAGAAACGCGGATCAAATAGTTGTGATAGATAAGGGAAGAATTGTACAACAAGGAACACACAATCAATTGATGAAACAAGAGGGTATTTATAAACGTTTTGTGGATTCTAGAGAGCAGGCAGTAAGCTGGAAACTTGCACATTAATTTAGTAATAAAAACAGATAGCGTAGTCCAAAAATGATTACGCTATTTTATTGTGTTGAATAGTTTAACTCTGTTAAGTATTGCTTGTTTTCTTTATTTTGATTGGTAGATTCTTTTTGTAGATACTAAGAAAATACAAGCAAAAAGATAAATGGCGTTTAAGGGTACTGTTTTTAAAAAAATTAAAAAAACAGTACCCTTAAACGAACTTTATTATGTTATTATATATGTGTTAGAGGGAGAAATATATATGATAAAAGATATATATCCACGAGAAAAGTATCTAAGAAAAATTAGACCATTTTATCATTCAGATGTTATCAAAGTTATTACGGGCATAAGAAGATGTGGAAAATCTTGTATTTTACAAGCAATAATGAATGAATTAACTTCACATGGTGTTTCTAAAAATCAAATTATTTACATTCCGTTAGATAGAAGGGGATATAAAAATATCAAGACACCTGAGGCCTTGGAAAATAAAATTGAATCTGAGCTTGGAGAAGAAGCTTTATATTATTTGTTTGTTGATGAGGTTCAAAATGTTAGAGGATTTGAGAGCGTTATTCAAGCATATGCTGAAGAAGGTTTCTCTGTTTTTCTTACTGGCTCTAATTCTTATTTGCTAAGTGATGAGATATCAACTAAATTAACTGGGAGATATCTGAATTTTGAAACATATCCACTCGATTTCCTAGAATATCTGGAAATGAAAAAGTATTTTAATAAACAGATTCATTCAGATATATATATAGAATTTGAAGAATATATTTTAAATGGAGGGTTGCCAAAATCACTTGAATTTGATGATGTTTCTACAAGGCAAACTTATACAAGAGGTATTATATCTGAGATTTTTGAAAAGGATGTTAAAACAAGAAAGAGAATAACGAATGTTCCAGTATATGAAAGAGTGCAATCTTTTATACTCAATAATTATGCAGCACCTTTTTCTTTGATTAATTTGTTAGAGTGTCTAGAAAAAGAAGGGTATAAAACAAAAGCAACTACAGTAAGGGGCTATATTGAAGATTTGAAAAAAGCAAAAATCATTTATGAATGTAATCGATTTGATTTGAAAAGTAAGAAATCTTTGAAAAGAGAACAAAAATATTATCTAGCGGATTTAGCAATATATTTTGCGATGAACACAGATAATCGTCTTAGTTTTGGTTCTTCTTTAGAAAATATAGTATATCTTTATCTTTCTAGTCAGGATTATCAGATAAGCATTGGAAAAATAGGGAAATTGGAGTGTGATTTCATCTTGCGCAATAAAAAAGGAGATTATGCATATGTACAAGTTGCTTACACCTTGCAAGGAGAAGACCTTAAGGCTACAGAAATAATAAAAGAAAGAGAATATCGTCCGTTTAGAGAAATAAGAGATAGTTATCCACGTTATATAATTTCTTTGGATCGTTTTTGTGATCAACAAGAGGGTGTTAAACATATAAATGCTATTGATTTGTTTCTAGGAAAAGAAGTACTTTAATGAATTTATCGAATATTTTAATCGATAAATTTCTTAGGATTGCACATAGATTAAAAACTGTCAGAAACGCGGATCAAATTGTTGTGATAGATAAAGGAAGCATCATTCAACGGGGAACATACAAGCAATTAATGAAACAAGAAGGTATTTATAAGCACTTTGCGTATGCTAGAGAGCGGGCGGTGAGTTGGAAACTTGCGAATGGTTGATATTAAAATAATTTAAGAAGGAAAAATGTATTAACTGAAACATTAGTGAATTCAGATACTAATGTTTCTTTTGTTTTGAGTTGTGTAAATCCTATAAAATTAGCGACAATTAACAAATGATAACGTGATACATTGAAGAAATGGAGTAAATCACATAAAAAAGACAATTTTTTGAGCCCGATATTCGTCAGAAGAATCAAACACTAAATTATTCAGTGAATATTAAACATAATATGATTTTGACGGACTCTTTAAAAATCAGAGAAATCTATGTAAACCTGATGAGTAATGCAATCACATACACGGATGCGGGTGGAACCATTTCTTCTTTAGAAGAAATTGAAAAAGAAGAAGGTTTATCCGACTATAAAGCCATCGTTCAAGATACGGGTATCGGTATTTCTAAAGACTACTTACCACATATCTTTGAAAACTTTTCTAGACAAAAAACATCCAGTGAATCCGGTGTAATCGGTACGGGATTGGGTATGCCAATCGTTAAAAAATTGGTAGAACTCATGCATGGAACTATAAGTATAGAAAGTGAAGAAGGCAAGGGAACAACCGTTGTTGTAAATCTTCCTCATAGATATATTATTGAAAAAGAAGAAGTTGATGATGTGGATGATAAAGAAAACGATCATACAGGAAAACACATTCTTCTTGTGGAAGACAATGATTTAAATGCCGAAATTGCGCAAACATTACTTGAAGATAAAGGGATTAAAGTGACTTGGGCAAAGGATGGATTAGAAGCTGTGATGATGGTAAAGGAAAATGTGGTGAATTGTTTCGATTGTATATTAATGGATATTCAAATGCCAAGAATGAATGGCTTTGAAGCTTGTAAAGTCATACGCTCTTTGCCAAATAATCGAAACAAGCTTCCAATTATTGCCTTAACGGCCAATGCCTTTGAAGAAGATCGTAAAGATTGTTTAGATGCAGGTATGAGTGAACATGTTTCAAAACCGATTGAAATTCAATCTTTACTCCAAACAATTGAATCAGTATTAAAAAAATAGCGGCAAAAGTCGCTATTTTTAAAACATAAATGTCAATGCTACTGAAAATAATGTCAATATTGTGCAGAAATTTCAATAGGATTATTTGTCTAGGAGGTAGTTTTTGATGATATAATAAGTGTACCAATATTTGTTCTCAAATAGGAATTATAGATTTGAATATTATATGAAAATGGAGGACAAATATGAAAACACCAAAAGAATATAGGGATAATCTTTTAAATCACATTATCACCAAACAAATGCTAGTGGATTGTTTATACAGCGTGAATAAACGAGCCAAAAACTATCGCGACAAAGAAAGGAAACAAAGAGCGTATTCTAGATGTCATCGATACGTAGATAATTCTGCATTCATTGAAGGAGCTAGGGAAAAGAAACTAGAGATGTATCGCATGAAAGATATGTTGTTGCAAGTTTTGACACCAATTTGTATCCACAAAGAGTTTATTGGCTACAAGACTAAAAGAATCTACAGCTATGAAATTGAAAAGTATAAAAAGTATAAGAAACAATTCTTTTACGAAGGACAATATATGGATGATGATTATTCCATTGTGTACTTTGGAGATGTTGAACTTAAGGATGAACCAATATATCACTATTACTTGTTCTATGATTTAGATTGTGGACATACTTTTCATACACCTATTAAAGAAGAGGATTTAGACAAATATTCTTTACCTATTATTGAAATTAGCGAGTTAGAAACGACGGGTCACAAAGTCAATGATTTGGTAAGTGTACAATTTGTACGAAAAGTGATTCGATTGATTGAAGAAAATATGTATATATTACAGTAAAAGCGCAGGATTCCTACGCTTTCTTCTTTTCCATGATTTCTACAATGGTTGTATCCACATCTTTCATGCCAACCTTAGATAGATAAGCCATATTTTGAATGCATTTTTCTGGTGTGCTTGCCACAATACCATCACTATCCTTTAGTGGTGCATTGTTTAATGCAGTTTTTGCACAAAGAAGTGCGGAAACGGTTCCTGTAGTTACCTTTAAGCTACATCCTACTTTTCCACCATCACAAATCATTCCTGTAACTGTACCTGTCATATTTTTAATTGCATACCCAATCTGCTCTTTGTTTCCACCAAACATATAAACAAGGGCTGCACTACAAGCTGTACTACTTGCCATCACACACGTACACATTGGGGATAATTTTCCAATATAAGAATTGATATAGCGATTGAGTAAGTGTCCTAAAGCTAAAGCTTTTAATTCTTTTTCTTTTGAAATTTGTTTGTCTTTAGCCACAATATGAATCGGTAAGATTAAGGCAATCCCTTTCGTTCCTGCACCAGAACTCGACATCGTACTGAGTGGACATCCAGAAAGTCTTGCTTCAATAGCGGCAGTCAGTGTAGAAACAAGATTTGATGAAAAGCAACTCGATAGGGGTAAGTCATGATTTTTGGCATAGTCAGCCAGTTCTAAATTCATCCTCACCCCATCATTAAGAAATGCAATGTCATTTGTATTGAATGTGTTTACTAAATCAACAATGTCAGAAATATTCATTTTATGAAGCTTAGAAATGAGATTTGACTGTTTATTTACACTCTTTTTAGTATCTATTTTTATTTCATCATTCTTAGATAAATATACAACATTTGTATGTTCATCCTGGATAATACAAGTACTCGTTTGATTTTGAGTATGAATGGTTCCTTTTACATAAAGATTTGTTTGACTTGAATCCACATGAACTTGTGTATCTTTAAATTTGTACACTTTATTTTTAATTTCATCATCAATATCTTCAAAGAGTCTTAAGCCTTTTTCTGGATTCTTTAAGAATGCACCAAGAGTTGCAGCATAGTTTAATCCTACATGATCAAAGTTAGGAATACCGGCCGACATTCCATTTTTAAAGATGCCAATATTCACATCGACGTCGATTGAAACAATTTCTTCATCTAATACTTTAGCTGCATTTGCCAAACACAACGCCACACATACAGGTTCTGTACACCCAAGCGCAGGTGTTACATCTTGTTTTAATAATTGTATACATTCTTTTCTTGTTAACATAAAATCACCATAAATATTATACAAAAATTTTACAGTTTTTAATAAGGATTTGTGCTATAATATAAAACTGAAAAATATAACCGAGGTATAAGAAAGTGAAGAAAAAGACTATAGTTCCGTTGATTGTATTTCTTGTAGGAATATGTCTATTGAGTGTATTTACATATAATACAAATGTTCAAATTCAAAAAGATAGGCGTACGATCGCAAAATTAAATGCTGTGACATATGGTCAGCGTATAGAAAATGATATTGAAAATGGAATTGAAATAACAGATACTTTAAAACAGTTATTAATAAATGAAAATGGTCAAATCATAAATTTTTCCAAAGTAGCCGAAAATCTAATGTCTTATTCTATACAAAGTGTGCAATTAGCACCAAATGGAGTGGTAACAGAAATTTATCCTGAAGAAGGAAATGAAGCAGGTAAAATTGATTTATTAAAGGATTCAAAGCGAGGTGAAATTTCGAATTACGCAAAAGATCATAATATAACCATTACCCAAGGTCCTATTGAATTGAAACAAGGAGGTTCTGGGCTTGTTGTTCGTAATCCTATTTATCTAAAAGATGAAAATGGACAAGAATATTTTTGGGGATTTACGATTGCGATTTTGCGTGTTCCTGAAGTTTTTGAGGATTCGACAAACGCTTTATCTAAATTTAAATATAATTATCGACTTTCAAGAGAAGCGTCTGTTTTAGATAAGAAACATGTAGTGATTGATGCGAATTGTGATAAAATGATTTGCCCGGTCACTTATAATTTGACTGTTGGAAAAGAAAAATGGAAACTTGAAATCATGCCTAGAGCTGGATGGAGCAACTCTACAACTTTATATTTAATTTTTTTTGGAGGACTATCCTTAGTTCTTCTACTAACTGGACTTACAATAGTCTTATTCCTTTTGGATGAAAGAAGAGTTGAATTAAAAGAACTAGCCAATAAAGATGGACTGACTAAGCTTTATAATCGATATGGATTTGATGAAATGGCCGAAATGATGATTTCAAAAAATCCAAAAGAACATTGCGTAGCCGTATTATTAGATGTAGATGATTTCAAATTAATAAACGACATGTATGGACATGCCTATGGGGATAAAGCTTTAATAAGCCTATCTGAAAATATGCAAAAATTTTTTTCATCTTCTGCATTGCTTGGTAGAAATGGAGGGGACGAATTCTGTATTCTTTTACCAAATTGTACGGCAAAAGAAGCAAAAGAATCATTGATTGAATTCACAAAAACACCAAAAACATTTATTTATAAAGGGCAAACATATTCTTTTTGTATCTCACTTGGATATGCCGAATATCCAAATGATGCGGTTGAAAGATCTCAACTCATGCGTTGTGCCGATACAGCTCTTTATGAAGTAAAACTTCATGGTAAAAATGGATGCAAGGCTTATCAGGAAGGCTTTCAATCTGGTGTTCGTAAACAACTAGGATTTGTGTTAAATGATATTTCTGAAAATTTACCTGGCGCTTTTATTATTTATCGAGCGGATAAAGAGGATGATGAAATTTTTTACGCCAATAAAGAATTTTTAGATTTGGCTGGATATGAAAATCTAGATGCATTCTTTAATGGCACAAAGAAAAGTTTTAGAAACTTAATTCGTGAAGACCAACAAAAAGCGGTAGAAGCAAGTATTTGGAATCAAATTGAAAGTGGAAGTAAGAATGACTATATTCATTATCAATTAAGAAGACAAGATGGAACCTATATTCCTGTACTTGATCAAGGAAGAATTGTGGAAAGCGAACGTTTTGGTCGAGTTTTCTATGTTTTATTTATGGATTGGCAAGCTATGCAGTCGCATTATAGTGAAAAGTTTAACGCAAAAGATGTATGATAATTTTTGTCACACACCTTTTTTCGTTTTATAATGAAACCATGAAAAATAAATATGTAGTTTATCGAATACTAATTAGTTTTGTGTTGGTTTCTGTTTTAACGAATATGGCATGTTTGTTTATTCGTAACAGCGTAATTCAACAAGAAAAATTAAAGGCAGAATATACAGTAAATTCAACAATCAATCGTGTTGAAATAAAGCTTGAGTCGTATATTGAAAAAGTAGGCTTTTTAAAGAAGACAATTGAAACTGGAATTGATTTAGACGATGCTTACTTTGAATCTGTGGCATCTAGACTATATGGAGATGATCCGGCTGTTAAGACAATTGAACTTGCGCCAAAAGGAATTATTCAAAATGCATATCCTTTCAAAGAAAATCAAAAAGCTATTGGCATGGATATGTTGGCAGAACATGAACGTAAAGAGGCTGCTACTTTGGCAAAAGATACAAGGAAATATACATTAGAAGGTCCTTATGATTTAAAACAAGGTGGAAAAGGAGCTTTATTATACGATCCCATCTATGTGAATGAAGAGTTCTGGGGATTTTCCATTTTAGTCATTGATTGGGATGCATTTTTAGATGAAATTCACTTAAGTGATTTGAAAAAAGCATCTTATGATTTTGTGATTTGGAAAACGGATCGTGTCACAAAGAAAAAGATTATTATTTCTCAAAGCTCAAAAAATATAGATCCAAATACATTGTTAATCAAGTGTAAGCTTCCCAACAATAAATGGAATTTTGAAATTGTGCCAAAACAAGGTTGGATCAATACATATGTAATGATAAGTTTAGCTGTCGCTAGTATTTTGATCGATTTTCTAGTAACGGCAGCCATTGCCCAATTTGAAATTCGCCATCGAAAAGATTTAGAGTATGCAAGTCAAATTGAATGGCAGGCAAAAAAAGCACAAGAAGCAAGTGCTGCCAAATCTCGTTTCTTATTTAGTATGTCACACGACATTCGTACACCTATGAATGCAATCATGGGATATACGGAATTGATGGAAAAGAATATTGGAAATGCAGAAAAAGAAAAAGATTATCTAGCCAAGATTCACTCTTCTAGTAAATTTCTTTTAGATTTAATTAACTCCATTTTAGAAATGGCTCGTATTGAAAGTGGAAAAGAAACATTGAATATAAAGGCATGTAATATATTTGATGTGTTAGATTCTTTGAATTCAGTTTTTGAAAAATTAGCTCATGAAAAAGGATTAGAGTATCAATGTACGACAAAAATTCAACATCCATATATTTATTGTGATCCAATTAAACTTGAAGAAATATTATTGAACATTGTTGGAAATTCCGTGAAATATACTAAAAATGGGAATATTTCGATTCACGTTGAAGAAGTAGAATCTGGCCAGTTTCAATGCATGATTCAAGATACAGGTATCGGAATGAGCGAAGCATATTTGCCACATGCCTTTGAAGATTTTTCTAGAGAAAAATCAGGTACGCAAACGAGCGTAAAAGGTACAGGACTTGGTTTAGCAATTGTAAAATCTTTAGTTGAATTAATGAATGGTACAATTGAAATTTCAAGTCAAGTCAATCAAGGGACAACAACTCGAATTAAATTTCATTTTGAAATTGCCAAAGAAAGTGAGTTAGAAAAAAATCAAGAAACGAATATTATAGACCTTAAAGGAAAACACATTTTACTTGCTGAAGACAATGATTTAAATGCAGAAATTGCGATGACACTTTTATCCGACTATGGAATGATTGTAGATCACGTAAGTGATGGGGTTGCTTGTGTTAAAAAAGTAAAAGAAAATAAGTATGATCTTATTTTGATGGATATTCAAATGCCAAATATGGATGGCTATCAAGCAACACAAATAATTCGTGAATTTAGTGATATTCCAATCGTTGCGATGACGGCCAATGCCTTTGAAGAGGATAAACAAAAAGTGTTATCCATTGGAATGAACGGACATATCGCAAAACCAATCGATATGGATAAAGTTATTTCAACCTTATCAAAAGTATTAACATTTAAGTGTCCAGTTTGTGGAAAATATACATTTCAATCCGGACCAGGAAGCTATGCAATCTGTCCAGTATGTGGATGGGAAGATGATAAAGCACAATATAAAGATCCAACCTTAAAAGGTGGAGCCAATAAACTAAGTTTGAAGGAGTATAAAGAACAATATGAAAAGAATCATCAATAAATATTTGCTCTTATTCCTTTGTATATTCTCACTTGTACTTCCAACAGGATGTGAAATTAAGGAACAAAAACAAGTAGTCGTTGATTATCAAGAATATCATTTTCGTAATGAAGATTTGTTAGAGTCTCATTATGAAAAACACGGTAAAGAAATGGGATTTTCATCATCAAAAGAATACGAAATGAGTGCCAGTGATGTTGTGAATAATCCAGAATCCTTACATAAAACAGAAAAAGAAGACGGGGATGATGTATACTATAAAGAAGATACCAATGAATTTGTGGTTGTATCCACGGATGGGTATATTCGAACCTATTTTAATCCAGATTCTGGTAAGAAATATTTTGATAGGCAATGATGAAAAAAAGACCGAATGTCAGATTAAAACCTGAATATTCGGTCTTTCTTGTCATTAAGCTAAAACTTTTTCTGGTTGTTTATAAATATTTCTATTTAAAATACGAACCAAAACAGGAATGACAATCAATTGAAGGATGATACCTGGAAGGCAAGTGATAAAGCTTGCTGTCATAAATACGGATAATGTATATCCTTGTGTACTAAGAATACATGTATTGACAAAACCATTCATAATTCTTCCTGCAAGCATCGCAATAATTAAGCTTGCATATAGTTTAGTCATTTCATTCTTCATTGAAATATATTGTGTACATAAACCAGCAACTAAGCCATATACCGCAAGTTCAATCATCATTTGTGGCAACATCATTGCAGGAGGCATACCTGTCATTACGCTTGAAAGAAATGGCGTAATAATTCCACATGCCAAACCATATGGCCATCCACAAAATAATCCACAAATCAATACAGGAATGTGCATTGGTAAAAATATGCTTCCAGCATTTGGAATCACATGAAATGCCATTGGAAGTAATACACCTAAAGCGATGCATAAAGCACAAGATACTAGTTTTTTGGTGATACTATTCATCATTAAATACCTCTTCTTCTAAAAAATACTTGGTAAGGATATATGGACAGATTAAGATTTAACATTGCACATATTGTTTTAAATAATCGATATCTAGAATTAATATTTTTTGATTTACAATCTTAATGACGCCTTCCTTTTTTAGCTCACAAAGAATTCGACTCACACTGTTTCGAGTGGAAATTCCACAAAATCCTGCGATATCATCATTTGTGATTTGAAAATCAATAAGCATACCTGCTTCTACTTTTCGACCAAATAAATGGATTAATTGATATAAGAAGGAGCATATTGCACCTGTTTTTCCATTCATCATCATAATTTGTTGGCGAAAAATAGCTTCTGTTAATTTTTCTCGATAATATGCGTTTATATAATCTTGTAGTTTTTTATTTTGATTGACATAACTCCAAAATAATACTCGAGGAATTCTATAGAATGTGGCCACATCACTTTCAACACGAACATTAAATGGAGCAGATGTATATTGACTTACTTCATCTTTTAATAAAGAAATAATATCGGGTGTATTGATATAAGAAATGTTGAATTCACGACCATCATGCAGGATGATACTTGTCTTAATTACCCCTTCTTTTAACACATAGGTATCTTGTTGTTCAAGCCCATAATATGCTAAATAGGTGTGTCTTTTTTTCTGTATAATAGGCACATTTTTCTCTTTTAAAAAATTTAATAAGTATTCGTTGTCCATATTCGCTCTCCTTTACCAGTTTTGGATTATAACAATACTCCAAACTTTGCGAAACAACAAATGTTAACATGAAATGAGGTTTCACAATTTTTTAATTCGGATTATATTAATCCCTGAAAAAAAGGAGAGATAAAAATGTTTGAAATGAATGTACCTTATGATAAAGGTCAAATGAAAATCAAATTAGAAGATAAAAACTTAGCTGGTGTCCTTGAAGGAAGACAAAGCGATTATAAAACTACACTTTCTGAAAATGAAATTGTAGAACAATCGTTAAACAATCCAATTGGATCCAAAAGTTTAGAAGAACTTGCCAAAGGCAAGAAAAATATTGTCATTATTAGCTCAGACCATACGCGTCCTGTGCCTTCAAAAATTATTACACCTATTCTTTTAAGAAGAATTCGTAGTGTATCACCTGATGCACGTATTCGTATTCTAGTTGCGACAGGATTTCATAGACCAAGTACACACGAGGAACTTGTGGCAAAATATGGTGAAGAAATTGTAAAAAATGAAGAAATTGTTATGCACGTATCGACAGATGATTCTTCTATGGTAAAAATTGGACAGTTACCAAGTGGAGGCGACTGCATTATCAACAAAGTTGCAGCTGAAGCTGATTTATTGATTTCTGAAGGCTTTATTGAAGCCCACTTCTTTGCAGGATTCTCTGGAGGAAGAAAATCAGTGTTGCCTGGTATTGCTTCCTATAAAACTATCATGGCAAATCATAGTGGTGAATTTATCAATGATAAAATGTCACGTCCAGGAAATTTGCAGCACAACTTAGTCCATGAAGATATGGTTTATGCGGCAAGAACGGCTAAACTTGCCTTTATTGTCAATGTCGTATTGAATGGAAATCATGAGATTATTGGCTCTTTTGCCGGAGACATGGAAAAAGCTCATGAAAAAGGTTGTGATTTTGTTCGTTCTTTGGCAAGTGTAAATAAAGTAACTTGTGATATCGCAATCAGTACGAATGGTGGTTATCCTTTGGATCAAAATATTTATCAAGCCATTAAAGGTATGACAGCTGCTGAAGCTACATTAAATCCCGATGGTATTATCATCATGATTGCAGGATGTCGTGATGGACATGGAGGTATTGGATTCTACCACAATATTGCCGATGTAAAAGATCCAGAAGAATTTGAACAAAAAGCTATTCATACACCTCGTTTAGAAACGGTTCCAGATCAATGGACATCTCAAATCTGTGCACGTATTCTAGCTCATCACAAAGTTATTTTGGTTTCCGATTTAGTAGATCCTCAACTTGTGAAAGATATGCATATGGATTTAGCTACAACTGTAGATGAAGCTTTAGAAAAAGCATTTGAAATAAAAGGAAAAGATGCCAAAGTTGCCGTCATTCCTGATGGCTTGGGTGTCGTTGTAAATATGTAAGGAAGGAAATTTGAATTTATGTTACACAATTTAATTGCGGAATTTTTATCAACAGGACTTATGATTTTATTTGGTGTCGGTGTACACTGCGATGAAGTTTTGACAAACACAAAATACCACGGAAGCGGACACATCTTTGCGATCACAACATGGGCATTTGGCATAAGTGTTTGTCTATACATTTTTGGTGGCGTATGCATGAATCCTGCCATGGTACTTGCACAATGTGTTTTAGGCATGCTTCCATGGACAAGCTTTATTCCATACGTTATTGCCGAATTTTTAGGCGCACTTGTAGGAGCATTGATTTGTTATGTGATGTATAAAGATCACTTTACAGAAAGCGAAGGAAATGTAAATCCAATCGCCATTCGTAATATTTTCTCTACAAATCCAAACTGCAGAAATTTGCCAAGAAACTTCTTTGTCGAAACGATTGCCACTACAGTTTTCTTGAGTGCCATTTTAGCTGTTGCTACAAAATATGAAACACAATTACCTATTGGAGTAGGTCTTATTGTATGGGCTGTTGGTATGGGTCTTGGAGGAACAACTGGATTTGCGATGAATCAAGCTCGTGATTTAGGACCTCGTTTGGCCTTCCAATTATTACCTATTAAAAATAAAGCCAATAATGATTGGCAATATGGACTATTAGTTCCAGGAATTGCTCCTTTTGTAGGTGCATTACTTGCTGCTTTGTTCTGCCATTTGTTTTTAGGTATTTAATATTAGAAAAGACAGATATTCAAAATTATACTGAATATCTGTCTTTTTTTATATTTTCTTTTGCGTTTTTAAATCATAAAGGGCAATACCTAAACAGAAGATTTCAGAGATGGTACAACTGATCCAAATTCCATTTTCCTTAAATAATGTAGTACAAACAAATAGAGATAATAAGACAAAGAGAATACCACGAGAAATTGAAAGTACAAAGGCTTTTCTAGGCTCTTCTAAAGCGACCATGTAGCCGCTAGTGATCACGACATGTCCCATAATCAAAAAGACAAAGCTAAATTGGCGTAGGGCCGTAATGGTATTAAAGTAGTTTTCTGTATTTACCGGAATAAAGGCAGTCGTAATATTTGGTGCAAATACTTCTACAATTAAGAATAATAAAACTCCAGCACAAGAGACTAAAACACGTGCATATTTATGGAAAGTTGAAACGGCTTTTTTATCGCTTCGACCATAGTAGTAGCTAACCAAAGGCTGCGTTCCTTGACTGGTTCCCACCATCACCATCAATACTAAGTTATAGATATACATTAAGACGGTAAAAGTAACGAGTCCATCAGTTCCAAGTAATTGATTGATACGATAGTTAAATACTGTAATCATTATGCCTGGAGAAATTTCAGAAATACAATCGGGAAGTCCTAAAGATAGAATTCTAGAATATTCATGCCAAGGATAGTTTGCCTTCACAAAATGGAAATGCGATTTGTGGCTAAACGCAAAATGATAAAAGAAGAAGCAGAAAGTTACAAGTTGAGATAAACCTGTAGCGAAGGCAGCACCACTAATTCCCATATTCAAGGGTCCCATAAATAATGGGTCAAGAACAAGGTTGGTTCCAGCGCCTAGACAAATACCCATGATAGATTTTTGTGGAAAGCCATCAGCCTTTAAGAGAACTTCAAAACAATAAGATACAATATAAAAGAAGGAGAAGCAGGATAATACTTTTATGTAGGTATCTGTATAGTTAAATACATCTTCATTGGCTCCTAAAAATTCTGTAATATGATGCGAATTTATAAAAGATAAAACCGCAATGCATAGGGCAACACAAGAAATTGTGATGGTATTCATTGTGAATACTTCATGCATTTTTCTTTCTTCATTCGCACCTCGATAGATCGACATCACAGTGCTTGATCCAATCGCAAATAAGACTCCAATGGAGAAAATCGTTGTGACATAAGGACTTGCCACGTTTATGGAAGCTAATGCCGTATCTCCTTGGTAGTGGGCAACGAATATACCGTCAACTAAGGTATATAGATTAAAGATAACCATCGAACATATGGATGGTATGACAAACTTAAGATATTTTTTCAACATAAAATCACCAATTACAGTGTAAACCTTGGTATAATACTAAGGTCAAGGGTGATGGTATGAAAAAGTATTATAAAATTAATGAAATCGCTAAATTATACAATATTAAAACAGACTCTTTAAGATATTATGAAGAAGTAGGATTAATTTGTCCAATGCGCTCAAAATCGAATTATCGATTATATACACTGAATGATATTTATATCTTAAATATTATTCGAGATTGTTTAAAACTAGGGTATGATACATCACAAATCAAAGAATATTTAGACAATCGAAGCGTAAATAATACGATTGCGTTTTTAAAAGAAGAAGAGAAGCTGATTCAAAGACAGATTCGAGATTTACAATCTACATTGTCTTCCATTCAAACACGTATTGAAGATTTGGATCGTACCAAACAAATTGATTTTAATACATGCAAAATTGAAGTATATCCCAAAAGATATTGTCGGTATTTAAAAGAAAAAATTGATCAAGATGAAAAAATCGACTTTTTATTGACGAAACTAAGTGAATCGATGGAAGAAGATATTTCTGTACTTGGAAACATGGATTCAGGAAGTGTTGTAGAATATAAAAATGATGAATTCGTCTATACAAGTGTATTTATTTTAACTCAAGAAGAAAAACATGACTTTATTCTAGATGAAGGCATATATTGTACATATACTTATTCAGGAGAGTATGATCGTACAAACCAGCTCTTTTATAAAATGAAAGATTGGATTCAAGAACACAATTATAAAATCGAAGGACCATTCTTAGAATTTTTATTGATTGATATACATGAAACAAAAAAAGTGGAGGAGTATATTACTTCCATCCACGTTAAGGTTAAACCAAGATGATAAATCCAGATTCAATAGGCTTATATTCTTCAACATCCATTGAATCATAGTATAAATCTCCATTTGAATCTAATACTAGAATTCGATGATTTTCACAAATCGTTGGTAAGACTTCTAAAGTGTTGTTGATTTTGTAGACTTGATTTTCTTTTTCAAACAATTGAGAATTATATGGTTCTATATCATCTTCACAAATATAGGTGTAGCTAGCACAACAAAGTCTATTGTTTTCAAAATAAGGTTCCACACGATCTCTAGAACCGTTACAAGGCGTATTTAAATAGCTTTTGGCATGTGTATCATCGATTACTTCAATTGGAAATTCAGATACGACTGGTTCAGATTTATTGCCATGTACAATCAATGATAGTGTATCTTCTGTCCTATTAAATTCTACACTACACAACATTTGGTTTGTGACAATATCATAATAAGTTGTATCACACACAATATATTTCTTGTTTAATCTAGATTTCCAGACTGAGTTAAGTTCTTGTTTTTTGGCTTTTTGTGCAAACGCAACCGTACGATTTCTTGTTGTCTTTAAAAGATAATCTCCTTCAAAGAAGATTTGATTTCCTTTTTCATCGGTCCATTTGCCATTGGAATAATTTAATAAATCACTCATAATCCAGCCTTTTTCTGTTTTGTCTTGCACAACCATACTTGATTTTATGGTTGTGATTTTTTGTAAACCAAAGGGATGGGCATAAATTCCTGAATAATCTGGATATGTATTTGGTTCTAAATAAGTATTGAATAGGCGCATTAAAGTTGTCGGAACTTCTAATCCACAATCATGTGTTTCACTGAATGCGAGTACGGCATTGTATTTAGGAACAATGATCAGTCTTGAACTAAAGAACATACTGTTTCCACCTTTTGCCAGAACTCCATCACCAAAATCATAGTCTGGATCATGGTGTTTGACTAGATCCCAGCCTAAGCCAAAATCAATGGCGCCTAGATCCGATTCTAGAAATGTAGTGCCCCAGGATTTAGCCATTAAAGCTTTGGATTTTTCATTAATTATAGAATTAGGTTCTAGAAAGAGTTGACCAAATTTGCATAAATCAATCATAGAAGTAGTGATGCCACCAGCTCCTTGAATTGGGAAGTATTCTTTTGGTTTCTTACCTTCAGAAACTAAAGGACAATCTGAATTGATTGTATATGTCGTATTTGTGCTAGTTGCGCCAATCTTTTCTGTAATATATTTCTTTAAGACATCTTCATAAGGCATATTACGAACTTTTGAAACGACCATTTCAGCGAGTGTAAAAACATCATTACAACATGTACTGTAAGTTCCTGGATCTGCCTTTAGGGTACTGTTTGATAAATAGTTTAATACTTCGCTATAATAGTCAAACTTAGAAGTGGTACTCACACTAAAATGTTTCCATTGTGTTCCAGGAAGTCCACTTGAATGATCTAAGCACATACGTACTGTAATATCTTTATATCTTTCATCTTTCATTGTAAATTCAGGAAGAATATCTGCAACTTTATCTTCGAGTTGAATCAATCCTTCATCCACTAACTGCATAACACATATGGTACAATAGATTTTAGATATCGAACATACATTAAATGTACAATCCGTCGTGATGGGTTGATTGTTGATTTTGTCGATGACACCTATCGCATCGGCACATACAATTTTTCCATTTTGCATGAAGGCATAGCTACATGCTGTATAGTCTGGTTTTACCATAGCTTTTAATAATTGAGTAACTTGATTTTCCATATAATTTCTCCTTTTTTAAAAGAAAACGAGAAGATAAACCTTCTCGCTAGTCTGCAACGGCATCAATTAAAATGCTGTGATAGGCATTCACAATATCGTCTACCGTTTCTTCAATATTCGCATTGTTGACGGCTACATAAGCTGCGTATTTTTGGTACAATGGGTATCTTTCTTTATGCATTTGTTGAAGGGCTTGTTTAGAACTTGATAAAGGTCTATTTGGATCGGAACTAATTAACTTATCGATATCGCGATCAATGAAGATCGTGATTCCATTTAAACGTAAGAAGTCCATATTGACTTTATGTTTAATGGCACCACCACCAGTTGCGATGATTTTATTATTCATCTTACTCGCTTCAATCGCAACTTCTGTTTCAATCGCTCTAAATCCTGCTTCTCCAGATTCTTGGAAGATTTCTGGAATGCTTTTGCCGGCTTTGGCAATAATCATATCGTCTAAGTCGAAAAATTCTTTTCCAAGCTTTTCTTCAAGCATTTTACCAATTGTTGTTTTACCAGCACTTGGCATACCAATCAATACGATGTTACAACGATCTTTCAACATCTCCTTTTTGATTTCATCAATGATAGAGTCGTCAAAAGACATATTTTCAAAGATTTCAAATGTATATTTGGCTTGCGCAATCAACATCTCCAAACCAATCACACGCTTGATATCGGCTTCTTGAGCTTCAAAACATAAACGTGTAAGAATGGGATTGTATACAACATCTAATACACATTCTAATTTATGGAACCAGCTTACATCAATTGGTGCATTCGCAATATTTGGAAACATTCCAACAGGACTTGTATTGACGACAATATCTGCATCTAAATGGGATGTATACATTTCATCATATCCAATGGCACCACGATCTGCACTTCTTGATACAATCACAATGTCTTTGGCTTTTTCATGTTCACAAACTGCTTTAACAGCAGCACAAGCGCCACCATTGCCAATAATCAAGACTTTTTTGCCTTCCATATGTACGTTGTGTGCTTTAACCATATATAAGAATCCACCAAAGTCTGTGTTGAATCCTTTTAATTTGCCATCTACATTGATGATTGTATTGACAGCACCAATGGCTTTAGCACTCTCATCCATTTCATCTAAGTAAGGAATGACATCTTTTTTATATGGAATAGTCACATTGATTCCTTTGAAATCTTTCTTTTCCATAAATTCTTTGAATTCTTCTTTATTTAATTCTACTAATTGGTAGTCATAATCTTTTACATTTACAATCTCTGCAATTCTTGTCTGAATTTGTTTGGAGAAACTATGCCCCAAGTGTTCACCTATCAATCCGTATTTCATATCATTTCCTCTTTTCTAGAACAGCTCTTTAAATGTGAAAAAAAGCATTTCGAATTAGAAATGCTTTTGTGTAACGCCCTGAAACTTAAAAATAACCATCGTATACATATGGCTTTTTTCAGGGCTATTTAAAGTAGTAGTAATATTGTCTTGAATTGTTCATATGCATAGGATACACCATTTCATTGAAACTGGCAACCCTTAAATGAAAATAAATGTAAAAAGCAGAAAATAGTTTCAAAAGAGTATAATAAGAGTGGTGATTATTATGAATATTGGATTTTGTACATGCACAATACTAGCTTTATTGTTTTTAATATTAAGCATTATATTTGCGCTATTAAAAGAAAAAGGTGCAAATTATTAAAGTGGCCCCTGTGTCAAGGACAATAAATAAAAAAGGTCTTAAAATTAAATAA
>OGLM01001048.1_pt1 | contig 30522 bp, 30 predicted proteins | sample 1572531 | NCBI WGS metagenome assembly OGLM01 (sample SAMEA2581909, study PRJEB24529) | metagenome | biome: Human gut stool | place: China | collected 2011 | reverse complement strand
TTTTTACCGAAATAAACAATAGCAAAAGGGGCTATCTTTTTGGACAGCCTCTTTTTGTTTTATTCTTTTGATTAAAGATTTCTGTATATTCCGTTGTGATCTTTATACTCTTTGTTTATTTTTGTACTAAATAACGAAACGAGTGGAAAAAAAATATTTGGCAGGGAAAACATTAGATGAACTTAACGGGATCGTTGCCCGTATGGGAATGCCCCGTTTTACAGCTGGGCAGATTGCTGCATGGCTATATGAAAAACGGGTTCGGAATATAGATGAAATGACAAATTTATCTAAACAGAATCGTGAACGTCTCGCAGCTGAGTATGAGATAGGCTATTCTGTGCCCGTGGAGGAAATGCGTTCGGTGGACGGTACTGTCAAATATCTTTTTAAAACGACTTCCGGAAACTTTGTCGAGTCTGTATATATTCCTGATCGGGATAGGGCGACGCTATGTGTGTCATCTCAGGTAGGATGTAAGATGAATTGTTATTTTTGTATGACCGGTAAGCAAGGGTTCAATTCCCAGCTTACAGTTCGTGAAATTATGAATCAGATTATTTCTATACCGGAAAGTGCCAAGTTGACAAATTTGGTATTTATGGGGATGGGAGAGCCCTTGGACAATTTGGATGAAGTAATGACGGCTTTAACAATTTTGACTGCAAAATGGGGATTTGCTTGGAGTCCGAAGAGAATAACAGTTTCTACGATCGGAGTAAAACGAAACTTGACCCGTTTTTTAGAAGAAACGGATTGTCATTTGGCTGTAAGTTTGCATAACCCTTTTCCGGAGGAACGCTTGTCTATTATGCCTGTACAGAAAGCATATCCTATTGCAGATATAATATCACTGCTCCGGAATTATGACTTCAGTCATCAGCGCAGGCTGTCATTCGAATATATCATGTTCAGTGGTTTTAATGATTCCCTTAAACATGCGGAGGCACTGGCAAAATTGTTAAAAGGATTGGATTGTCGGATAAATTTGATTCGTTTTCATGCAATTCCGGGAGTAAACCTTAAAACGTCAGTTGAATCGGATATGGTTATTTTCAGGGATTATTTGAATCGCAAGGGATTTACTTGTACGATACGTACATCGCGAGGTGAAGATATATTCGCTGCCTGCGGAATGTTATCGACTGCAAAGAAAGGCGAGATCGGCAATAAATGCTGAAAGAGCTTATATATTATGACCGTGTAGAGGTATTATGTTAAAATAATTGCTTATCTTAGAGCATTGAATTAGGCAAGTATAATCTAAAATAGTATTTGTCTGTTTTATATAAAGAATAAAAACTCATGGAACAAGATTATAAGATCAAGGTAGGAATTACTCAAGGTGATATAAATGGAGTCGGATATGAAGTTATTTTGAAAACATTGTCAGACCCTCGTATAACAGAAATGTGTACCCCTGTGGTATATGGCTCTTCGAAAGTGGCGGCCTATCATCGTAAGGCATTGGATTTGCCGACTATTAATTTCAATATTATTACCAATGCCGAGCAGATTTCGGACATGAAGTTGAATATGATCAACTGTATCGATGAAGAAGTAAAAGTCGAATTGTCAAGACCAACGGCTCAGGCAGGTGAAGCGGCTTACCGGGCTTTGGAGAGTGCTACGAATGACTTAGAAAACGGGTTAATAGATGTGTTGGTGACAGCGCCTATTAATAAACATACGATCCAGTCCGATAAATTTGAGTTTCCCGGGCATACCGAATATTTGGAGAAAAAATTAGGAAAAGGCAAAAAATCTTTAATGATATTATTGAATGACATTTTGCGTGTAGCTTTAGTGACAGGGCACATTCCTTTATCTGAAGTACCTTCTCGGATTACCAAATCGGATATTGTACAGAAATTGCGTATTTTCAATCACTGTTTAAAGCAAGACTTCGGTATTGTAAAGCCTCGTATTGCGGTTTTGTCATTGAACCCGCATGCCGGAGAAGACGGACTTCTTGGAAATGAAGAAAAAGAGATTATTATTCCGGCATTGAAAGAGGCCGAAGAAATGGATATTCTTTGTTTCGGGCCTTATGCAGCTGATGGTTTCTTTGGTTCAGGTCATTTTTCTAAGTTCGATGGTGTTTTGGCTATGTACCATGACCAAGGGCTTGCTCCGTTTAAGACTTTAGCGATGGAAGATGGCGTAAATTATACTGCCGGGCTACCTTTTATACGCACTTCGCCGGCCCATGGTACAGCGTATGATATTGCCGGAGAGAATAAAGCTTCGGAAGAGTCGTTCCGGCATGCTCTTTACTTGGCATTAGATGTTTTTGCTTGTCGCAATAATTATCGTCAAATGAAAGCTAATCCTCTTCGTCGTCAATATTTTGATAAAAGTGGAGACAATGAAGTTCTTGATCTTAATGCTCCTGAGAAGGAGTGATTTGTCTGGAGTCTCAACCTTCCTGATAGGGGTAATATTTTGTCAGATTTTTTCAAACTCTTTTCCTGTTTTTTATTTGTTAGATAGCTTGTTATTGCTTTCATAAGTATTTAGAGGCGATAGCAGGGAGGGGGGGGAAATGTGTTTATATTTTCGGACAGATAAAATCTACAATATCATTAGTTAATAATTCTTTTGTTAATAGAGAACTGATAGATGTGTGAAATTCAGAGATTGTTTTGATTAAAAGAATATTCCTTCAGAGCCAATCTGAATTTTGCTCGGGTAAGGTTTTGGAGTTTTTTCGAGTATGTTTTGTCGTTTTTATGAGGAGGATAGCGGGCTATCTGATGAGTGAAGAAGGGAAAACAGACCGGAAGAAAGCGCAAAGATGACCTGATAGTATTTTTATTGGAAAAATTAGATAGTCTCCAAAACAAAAATGGAGTCGAACGGTTACATATATAAATAAGGGAGGTCTTGGAAAAGATGGAAATAGAAATTTTGTTGTAGATAAGAATATTGAGAAGACCTGTATTTGTAGATGTTTATTATATCGTGTTTAAATCGGACACTCTTGTCAGTTGCATTTAAATAGAATTATTGTGTACGGTGTATAACTGTGCTACGAAGGGAGGGATATGAAACAAAACAGACATCAGAACATTATGTTTGAGGCAGCATTGAAACCGATCGACACTGATCCTGTAGATTTATTGTTTTTTCGTCCTGTCGGATACCGTTGTGCTTTGTTTTTCCATAAGTTAGGCTTGTTGCCCAATACTATTACAGTTGTTTCCATATTATTGGGAATATCTTCAGGATTCTTTTTATATTTTGAGGATATATGGTATAATATAATTGGAATATTATTATTGTTTTGCACACATCTTTTGGATTGTACGGACGGACAATTAGCACGAATGATCGGACGTTATTCTCGGTTAGGACGGATTTTAGATCATTTGAGCGGGTGTGCCTGGTCTGTTTCTGTTTATATGGCGTTATGTTTACGTTTGATGAATTCAGGTTGGGATTTTTCTGTCTTTTTTTTAGCCTTGATTACTGGATATTTTCATTTTAGGCAAGCTTCTGCTATCGATTATTATCGTAATTTTTATTATCTTTTTTCACGGAAAGAATTAGTTTGTGAATTTGAATATAAGACGCAATTGCACTTGAAGTATAAACGATTGAGTTGGAAGGCTGATTTTTATAGGAAATTTTTTTTGTCTTTCTATCTTCAATATATGGTTTATCAAGAAAGATTTACTCCGGATATGCAAGAGTTGCGTCGGTTATTAAAGAAACGGTTTGGCAATGATATTCCGGATTGGTTGAGGATACAATTCGAAGAAAAAAGTCTTCCGTTGATGATGTATAGTGGTATGTTATCTTTTAATATACGTATTATTACCTTGTTTATTGCTGTTTTGTTTGATGCTCTGTGGATTTATTTTCTGTTCGAACTTACGATATTGAATGCAATATTGTTCTACCTGATATACAGACATGAAAAAGTTTGCCGTTATTTTATTGAAAAGTTGAATCGAATATAGCTTTCAGATTTTAAACACAACCAAAGAGTTCGTTCGTTAGGTATAGAAGTGTGTTTAAAAAATTGCTTTTAAGAATCTTAATATATGTGGCTTTGTATCTTTTTAAAAAGTCGTATCTTTGTGGAAAGTTTACGGATCGGAATAAATTGAGTGTCCGACAAATATTTAACCGAAATAAAGTAAAGTATTAAGGATGGGAAAAGTTTTAATTATAGGAGCCGGCGGAGTAGGTACGGTAGTTGCTCATAAAGTAGCGCAAAATCCGGATGTTTTTACAGAAATAGTGTTGGCAAGCCGGACGAAATCGAAATGCGATGCTATTGCAAAGGCAATCGGTAGTGACCGGATAATCACAGATCAGGTAGATGCCGATAATGTAAACGAATTGATAAAGTTATTCAATACGCATAAGCCGGATATTGTAATTAATGTTGCACTTCCTTATCAGGATTTGACGATTATGGATGCTTGTTTAGCTTGCGGTGTAAATTATTTGGATACGGCAAATTATGAGCCGCTTGATGAAGCTAAATTTGAATATAAGTGGCAATGGGCATATCAGGAACGTTTCAAAAAGGCGGGATTGACAGCTATTCTGGGTTGCGGTTTTGATCCGGGTGTATCGGGTGTATATACGGCTTATGCCGCAAAGCATTATTTTAAAGAAATGCACTATCTGGATATTGTCGATTGCAATGCCGGAGATCATGGTAAAGCTTTTGCGACAAACTTTAATCCGGAAATTAATATTCGGGAGGTTACGCAAAAGGGAAAATATTATGAAAACGGCAAATGGATTTATACAGAGCCTCATGAAATTCATAAACCGCTGAATTACCCGAATATAGGTCCGAAAGAATCGTATGTGATTTACCATGAAGAATTGGAGTCGTTGGTGAAAAATTATCCGACATTGAAACGTGCGCGTTTCTGGATGACTTTCGGACAGGAATATCTGACTCATTTAAGAGTAATTCAAAATATAGGAATGGCGCGTATCGATCCTATTATGTATAATGGGGTGGAAATTGTTCCGATACAATTTTTGAAAGCAGTGCTTCCTAATCCTGGAGAGCTCGGTGAAAATTATGTAGGTGAAACATCTATCGGCTGTCGTATTAAGGGTATTGATAAAGAAGGTAAAGAGATGACCTATTATGTCTATAATAATTGTAGCCATCATGCTGCTTATCTCGAAACGGGAGCACAAGGAGTCAGTTACACTACTGGAGTTCCGGCTATGATAGGTGCAATGATGTTCTTAAAAGGTCTGTGGAAAAAGCCCGGAGTCTATAATGTAGAGGAATTCGATCCCGATCCGTTTATGGAACAGTTGAACAAGCAAGGATTGCCTTGGCATGAAATATTTAATGAAGACTTGGAAGTCTGATTGACATTCGTTTTTGAACGATTATATATTGAATTATTGTCATTCTGGAGAAGATACCGGAATGACAATATTATTTTTAGAGCCTGTTCGATCTTTGTATAAACCTTTTTTATTACTTTCGAGATTTTGATGAGAGACAGTTACCAATCTATTTTTCGTAGCCCTTTTTGTTTTAAATAAGTTATTAGTTCTTGAGGACGATCAGTCTGAATTATTGTTGCTTTATTTTTCAGAACCCATCCCCAACTATTATCCGGATCATTGACTGCTTTTTCATCATCATGTCCTCCGCATAGACTTTCCCATAAGGTATTGATCCATATCCGACAATTCGATTCGGCTATCTTATCGATATAAGATAATTGCTCGAAATCATCGGTTTTAAAACCTATTTCCATTGCTATCGGCTGAAAATCTTTTAAAAAAGAATCGATATATGGAATAGCTCCGGATGTATCTAAATCGACAATAGGCATATATATAATATTTTTGTACAGAGACAATTTCTTTTTTACATCATTCACAGAACCGCGTCCTTTTAAAATGATGTAGTTTTCCATCCCGGCTTCTTTTATAATGGGTTCAATGTCTGATAAATAATTCTCACCTTTATCAATATTGACAAGAATTTTCCCTTTACAGGCTGATAATGCCTCTTTTAAAGTCGGGATAGTTTCCTTAGAGAGCTCTCCGCTATTGTAACGTAGCTTGAAGTTCTTGAGTTCTTTTACCGTATAGTTATTTATATATCCTTTTCCGTTTGTCGTGCGATCTATACTATTGTCGTGCATTAAGACAAAATCTCCGTCTTTAGTCTTTTGTATATCTATCTCGACCATATCTGCTCCTATCGATATAGCACTTTTGATTGCTGCAATAGAGTTTTCCGGGGCATGTCTCCAATCACCCCGATGAGCAACGACAAAAATATAATCGGGTTTATTGCTTTTTAGAATAGACAATAATGCTTCTGTCCGATTATTGGCCGTAACGGTAAGATTTAAGAGTATAAGATAAAATAATAAGTGATATTTTTTCATTAATTGAAAATATGAATTATCGATTAGACAATGCAAAATAGCGAAAATCCGAAAGAGAATACAATAAATAACAAATCAAAAAATAATAATTTATAGTCAATCTCTATATTATCCCGAAAGATTTTATAAAGAAATTATCATATATGCTATTATTTGGCATATATATTTGTTTAATTTGCATTATCGATGGTACGAGGATGAATGTTATAAATGAGATGGAGAACCTTGATGTTTTTATATAAATTCTTATCTTTGAGAAATAAAATATTTAATTATGGCATTAAAAGTTGGAGATAAAATACCTGAGATTCTGGGTTATGACCAGACGGGGAAAGAGTTGAAACGAGAAGATTTTAAAGGAAAAAAATTGGTACTTTATTTTTATCCTAAAGATAATACCCCCGGATGTACGGCGGAGGCCTGCAGTTTACGAGATGCATATTCAGAATTGCAGAAAGCGGGGTATGAAATAATAGGAGTCAGTAAAGACAATGAAAAGTCTCATCAGAAGTTTATAGAAAAACAATCGTTGCCATTTTCTTTGATAGCTGATACTGAGGTACGGTTGAATCAAGAGTTTGGTGTATGGGCAGAAAAAAAGATGGCCGGGAGATCTTATATGGGAACTTTAAGGACAACATTTTTGATTGATGAGAACGGAATCATAGAGCGTGTGATAGAAAAAGTAAATACAAAAGAGCACGCTGCTCAGATTTTGAATGGAAAATAAAATAAGATAAATATGGAGAATACAGAAGAAAAAAAAGCTCCGATGGGTAAAATTCCTGTTCCGAGTGAAAAATTGAAGGCTTTGCAGGCCGCTATGGATAAAATAGAAAAAAATTATGGCAAGGGTGCAATTATGAAGATGGGGGATGACCATATCGATGAGATTGCCGTAATTCCTACAGGTTCTATTGGTTTGAATGCCGCTTTAGGTGTCGGAGGTTTTCCACGAGGCCGTGTGATCGAGATTTATGGTCCGGAATCTTCTGGTAAAACGACATTGGCGATTCATGCTATTGCCGAAGCCCAGAAAGCCGGAGGCATTGCGGCAATTATAGATGCAGAACATGCTTTTGACCGTTTTTATGCAGAAAAATTAGGGGTCGATGTAGAGAACTTATGGATATCTCAACCGGATAGCGGAGAACAGGCTTTGGAGATTGCAGAGCAACTGATACGCTCTTCTGCCGTAGATATTGTTGTTATCGATTCAGTTGCAGCGTTGACTCCTAAGGCTGAGTTAGAAGGAGATATGGGAGAATCTAAAATGGGATTACAGGCACGTCTTATGTCTCAGGCTTTGCGTAAATTGACGGCTACAATAAGTAAGACAAATACTACTTGCATATTTATCAATCAGTTGCGTGACAAATTAGGCGTGATGTTCGGTAATCCGGAAACAACGACAGGGGGGAATGCATTAAAGTTTTATGCATCTGTTCGATTGGATATACGTCGTGTCAGCCAGATTAAAGATGGGGACGAAGTGATCGGTAATCAGACAAGGGTAAAAGTTGTGAAGAATAAGGTTGCTCCTCCTTTCCGTAAAGCCGAGTTCGATATTATGTTCGGAGAAGGTATTTCTCGTGCAGGAGAGATCATTGATTTGGGAGTGGAAAAAGGCATAATTAAAAAGAGCGGCTCTTGGTTTAGCTATGATGATACAAAACTCGGACAAGGTAGGGATGCTGCAAAGAAATGTATTCAGGATAATCCGGAGTTGGCCGAAGAATTGGAAGCTAAGATCATGGAAGCCTTGCGACCTGCAACTAAGTAGTACTGAATTTAGGAAAATCAAATATGGAATAGCAGGATTTTAGGGAGTTCTGCTATTTCTTGTTTTCGAGACCTGTTTCCAAGGTTATCTTCTTGTTTCGAGAAGTTGATAAAATAAAAGAGTCATCTGTGATATTCCCTAGATAACTCTTTTATTTTTATTGTTTTATATTGTGATAAGGAAATTAATAATCATTGAAAGAATTGTTTCCTTCGGTCATATCTAAATCGTTGTAGCCTTCCTCATCCAATTCTGACGGGTCGAAAGATTCATCACCATAGAAGTTCTCTCCGAGTCCGGTATCGGTGTTATTTGAGGTTTTTTCCAGTTCGTCAAAATCCATTAGTTGAGTAGGAGGGTTACCTTTAGATTTGGAGCAAATGGCTTTATCTAGGTTTTTACCTGGAACGATTTCTCGTAATTCCATAAAAAATGATCGTTCGGTCATATTATCGAAAACGAAGATCAGCCGTTGTTTCTCGTCTTCCAATAATTCGCTGAGTCGGGTTTCTGCCATTACCCAAGAGTCGTCTTCGAAGTTGGTATCCATCTCCATTAAAGTGATTTCCGTTTTCTTTTCCCAGTCATCTTCACAAATGAAAAAGGAAGTCATTTGATCCTTAGTATAGTTGACCGATTCCAAAATCGCATCATTCAGCTCCAAAAAAGTGGCCTCAGAGTCGATACTGATTTCTCTTGCAAAGTCATCAACCTCATCAGATAGGATTAAGAATTTGAATATCATAATCAGATACAATTAGTTTATTTAAATCGTTTTTTCGGGTTTCGTTTAAAAAGAACCCCTTTGTTTATTGGGTAAAAATAATAAAAATATCTTGTATAGTATAACCCTTATCCGATTTTTTTATTCCTATTATTTACGTTATATTTTTAATCTGTGTTTTGAGTTATTCTGTATATAAAAAGAGGCACTAAACAGTGCCTCTCGGATTTCGGAAAATATTTCTTATTTTTATAGATAACCGCGAATAATTCCTCGTTGAGAGTTACGTACAAATAACACGATTTCGTCTCTTTCTTTAGTTGCGGGTAATTCTGCTTCGATACGTTCTATTGCATCCGAGTTATTTAAGCCGGATAGATAGAGATATCGGTATATTTCTTGAATATCACGTATGGTTTCGTTGGTGAAATTACGTCGGCGCAAACCGATAGAGTTAATGCCGGCATAAGAAATAGGATTACGGGCGGCTTTGACATAAGGGGGTATATCTTTATTGATGAGTGATCCTCCTTGTATCATAACATGAGCACCTACATGACAGAACTGGTGTACAAGAGTACCACCTCCGATAACTGCAAAATCATCGATTCGTACTTCTCCGGCTACTTGTGTCGCATTTGACATGATAATATTATCACCGATAACACAATCATGGGCAATGTGGCAATAAGCCATAAGAAGGCAATTATTGCCGATCACGGTTTTACCCTTCGATGCAGTACCTCTATTGATTGTAACACATTCGCGTATAGTGGTATTATCTCCGATTTCAGCGGTTGTTTCTTCCCCTTTGAATTTTAGGTCTTGAGGAATTCCTGAGATAACAGCACCGGAACAAATGTTACAATTTTTTCCGATACGGGCTCCTTCAAGAATTGTTACATTGGAACCAATGCGCGTCCCTTCACCGATAACCACGTTTTTATCGATAGTAACGAACGGTTCGATAACTACGTTAGGAGCTATCTTGGCTTCCGGATGTACATAAGCTAATGGTTGTTTCATAAAAGTGGGTATTATTTATTTTTTATAATCTGAGCCATAAATTCAGCCTCGGTTGTGATTTTGTTACCTACGAAAGCGTATCCTTTCATATAGGCACATCCTCTGCGTAATTCTGTCATGAATGAAATATGGAATATAACAGTATCTCCCGGAACTACTTTTTGACGGAACTTTACGTTATCTATTTTTAAAAAATAGGTCGAATATTTTTCTGGATCTTCGACTGTATTCAATACCAATAATCCCCCTGTTTGTGCCATAGCCTCAATCAACAAGACTCCGGGAGTGACCGGTTCTTGTGGAAAATGGCCTTGAAAAAACGGCTCGTTCGATGTAAAGTTTTTTATCCCGACGATATGATTTTTCCCTATTTCGATGATTTTATCTACCAATAACATCGGATACCGATGAGGAAGCAATTGTTTGATCCGATTTACATCCATAATCGGCTCTTTATTCGGATCGTATGACGGGGCTTGTATTTCTTGCCGTTTCATTTCCTTACGGATAGAGCGTGCCAGCTGATTGTTGATTTTGTGTCCGGGACGAGTAGCTATGATGCGGCCTTTAATTGGTTTTCCGATAAGAGCTATATCTCCGAGTATATCTAAGAGCTTATGGCGTGCAGGTTCGTTATCGAACACTAAGGGTTTATTATTGATATAGCCGAGTTCATCTACATGTTTGTGAGGAACATTCATCAAATCGGCCAGACGATCAAGTTCTTCTTGTGATGTTTTTTGATCATATATAACAATTGCATTATCGAGATCACCGCCTTTTATAAGATTATGTTTTACCAAAGGTTCTATTTCTCGGACAAATACGAATGTACGGCTTGCCGAAATCTCGTCTTTGAACTGTTCCAGATCCTCCAAACAAGCATATTGATTGTTGAGAACAGGCGAATCGAAATTTATCAGTACGTTTACACTAAAATGATCGTCCGGTAATACTAATATCGATGATCCGGTATTTTCATCTTTAACCTCGATTTTATCTTTGATAATGTAATAATCCCTTTCTGCTTCTTGCTCGACGATGCCGGCTTTTTCGATTGCATCGGTATAATATTTGGCACTACCGTCGAGTATCGGAAATTCGGGAGCGTTTACTTGTATTAGGCAGTTATCTATTCCTGCTCCGTAGAGGGCAGCCATGGCATGTTCTATGGTACTTACGACAACTTCGTTTTTTCCCACTACAGTACCTCGTTGGGTTTCACTTACCTGATCTGCGACAGCTTCGATAACCGGTTGTTCGGGAAGGTCTATACGTTGAATTTTATACCCGTGATTTTCAGGTGCGGGAAGGAATGTGATTGTGATGTCCATTCCCGTATGCAATCCTTTCCCTGTTAAGGAGAAGCTGTTTTGTAAAGTCTGTTGTTTCATAAATATTCTCTAAATAATGCACTCTGAAATGAGAAAAGGCCTTACTTTTCGAGTTGTTTTTTTAAATTTTCAATTTCTTTCTGCAACTGCTTGACGGTTTGATTTAATTCCGGTAACTTTTTTATCATTACAGTAGAACGGGCAAATTCTCTTGCCGGTACTGCCGGATAACCCAATATGCTTGTGTCGGAACTTACGTGGTTAGGAATTCCCGATTGGGCACCTATATTCACCCGGTCACCGATAGTGATGTGTCCTGCAAAACCAACCTGTCCGCCAACCATGCAATGACTGCCTATTTTCGTTGATCCTGCAACGCCCACTTGGGCTGCCATAACCGTATTTTCTCCGATCTCTACATTATGGGCGACTTGAATCAAATTGTCCAGTTTAGCTCCTTTTCTTACAATAGTCGATCCCATTGTGGCGCGGTCGATCGTTGTATTTGCTCCGATCTCTACTTGATCTTCGATGATCACGTTCCCGATCTGTGCGATTTTTACGTATGCACCGTTATGAGGAGCAAAGCCGAAACCATCAGCTCCGATTACCGCACCCGCATGGATAATACAATTTTTCCCGATCACACAGTCATGATAGATCTTTACCCCGGGATATAAAATCGTATTATCTCCGATCGTTACGTTATCACCAATGTAAACTTGAGGATAAATTTTGACATTTTCTCCTACTTTTACATTTTCACTTACGTAAGCGAACGCACCTATATATACAGACTGAGAAATTGTTGCAGACGCTGCAATGTATGTATCTTTATCGATACCTTTTTTTTCGGGACGCGCTTGATTTACTAAGTTAAGTAGTTGTGCCAGACAAGAATACGCATCATCAACCTTAATTAATGTCGCATTTATTTTTTGTTCGGGTTCGAAATCCCGATTTACTAGAACTATACTGGCTTGGGTCGTATAGATGTGATGCGTATATTTGGGATTGGCCAAAAAAGTCAGTGTTCCGGGTTTTCCTTCTTCAATTTTAGACAAGTTGTTCACTTTAACTTGATTGTCTCCGATAATTTCGCCGTGAAGGAAATCGGCGATTTGCTGTGCGGAAAATTCCATTCGTATTAAGTTATATTCTAATGGTTACAAAATTGTTTCATTTTGCAAATTACGCATTTTTTTTTCAAATATGACGGATATTTATCTGTTTTTATTCAAGTATGGAAACCTCTGTATTATAAAAAGTTTTGCATATTCCTTGTCTGTTTAACCGGTTATGGTTCTCAGTGAGTATCGGGTAGAAATAGACTCTTAGATGCTGTCTATATTTTGCTCAGGTCAGATTTGAGAGTTTCTTTCGAGGATATTTTATTGTTTTTACGAGGATAATAGCGGATTGTCTGACGAGGGAAAAAAGACAAGAAGAAAACATAAAAATGACCTGGTAATATTTTCTGCATAGGAAAATTCAGACATTCTCTTAATGTATCTGTCTATTTCAGATAAAAATAAAAGTGACAAATTTAATTCAGAAATATCCCACATTAAAAATAATTACTTATTTTTGCATCTTGTAAATTTTTAATTGTATTGGGCGATTTTGCGTAATACCTTGAAAATCTAATGGCTTAATTATATAACCTGTTAACTTCTTTAATTATTATGAAGCTGTTACAAGCAAAATTAGCGAGATATGATGCCCCGCAAAAAGCGAAAGCTTTAGGCGTTTATCCGTATTTTCGCGAAATAGAAAGTGATCAAGATACTGAAGTCATTATCAACGGCAAGAAAGTATTGATGTTCGGGTCAAACAGTTATTTGGGGCTGACTAATCATCCGAAAATTAAAGAAGCAGCTATTGCTGCAATAAAAAAATATGGTACTGGTTGTGCCGGATCGAGATTCTTGAACGGAACGCTTGATATTCATGTAGAATTGGAAAAACGCTTGGCTCGTTTTGTCGGAAAAGAAGAAGCGATTATATATTCGACGGGTTTTCAGGTGAATTTGGGGGTAATATCTTGTCTTACCGGAAGAGAGGATTATATTATTTGGGACGAACTCGATCATGCTTCGATTATTGAAGGTCGTCGTCTTTCGTTTTCTACTCAGCTGAAATTTAAGCATAATGACATGGCCTCTTTGGAAAAGGTCCTGAAATCTTGTCCCGAAGACAAAGTGAAATTGATTGTTGTAGACGGTGTGTTCAGCATGGAAGGGGATGTTGCCAATTTGCCTGAGATTGTTGCTTTAGCAAAGAAATATAATGCTGCGATTTATGTAGATGAAGCTCATGGGATCGGAGTTTTCGGGAGACAAGGACGAGGAACTTGCGATCACTTCGGCGTAGCTCAAGATGTCGATTTGATTATGGGAACATTCTCAAAATCATTCGCTTCTTTAGGTGGTTTTGTCGCTACCGACTCTATTACGGCAAATTATTTGCGTCATAATTCTCGGTCCTATATATTCAGTGCCAGTATTACACCCGCTTCTACGGCGGCGGTGTCTGCCGCTTTGGATATTATGGAAAGTGAACCCGAACGTATAGAGCACCTTTGGGAAATGACTCATTATGCTTTGGACGGTTTTCGTAATATGGGGTGTGAGATAGGCAATACATCTACTCCTATCATTCCGCTATTTATTCGGGATAATAATAAAACATTCCGCATTACTCGTGAACTTTTCGACGAAGGGGTGTTTGTAAATCCGGTAGTGTCTCCTGCCGTACCCTCAGACAGTACATTGATTCGATTCTCTTTGATGGCTACACATACAAAAGAACAGTTGGATTTTGCTCTTGATAAAATCCAAAAGTGCTTTAAACGGTATGACTTGTTGAAATAGTTAAAAGAATCGATTTTTTAAATTCATAATTTTCCCTCTATTCAATTATAATATAAGAATAGAGGGATTTTTTGTATTGGTCTTGTCATGATATTGTTCTGCAAGGATTTCGGTATTCATCCGGTGTATATCCTGATAATTTTTTAAATAATTTGCAGAAATATTGTTGGGATGGATAACCTAATTCTCGGGCAATACAAGAGACTGTTTTATTCGTATTGCAAAGACGTTCTTTTGCCAGATGCACACGTCTTAATTGAATATATTCGGCTATACTCATTCCTGTTTCGTGATTAAACAGATCTTCGAAATATGCAGAAGACAGATTCAAATTATTTGAACAGTAGTCGGAAGTGGGTAGACCTTTTTCCGATATTTTATTCATAAAGAAATATTCATCGATCAACCTTTTAGTTTTTTGTATTATACATCTGTTCACCTCTGATCTTGTAATAAATTGTCGGGTATAAAAACGTTTGCAATAATTCAAGAGTAGTTCGATTTTTCCTGAGATCAAGATATTGGTGTATTTGTCTATGCCCCAGTTCAATTCATCAGAAATATCTTCGAAGCGTGTCGTGAGAATTTTCTTTTCTCGTAATGAGATGTGTAAAGACTCGTCCTGTCGATAATTGAAAAAGGAGTAATCGTTAAAATGTTTTTTTATAGCAGAGGCGTTGATCAGATCTGCATGGAAAGACAAAAATATGCTTTTTTTATAAAAACTCAAGTCTTCTGATGTTAAACAAGACAGAGAATATTCAGGAGATAAGAATATTACGCTTGCATCTTGGTAATCGCAACACAATCTTCCGAAGTCAGGGCATGAAGATCTGTCTTTTAGTATAATACGATAAAAACCGGTTTCTATAAAAGTATTCGATATATCGGATAAACAGCCTATGTTTATCAACGGATGTATTGTTTTGCTGTGTAACGATTTGTCACATTGCACTATCATGTCTACCTGATAAATTTTCGTTGTTCTTAAACCTGAAGCTTTCTGTATTCATTCGGGGTGTACCCCACATTTTTTTTGAATATGCGATTAAAATGTTGTGAATATTGGAATCCCAGTTCATAAGATATCTGACTGATCGTTTTTTCTGTCCCGATAATCATCTCTTTGGCAAGATCTATGATTTTATTTTGTATATATTCTTGTGCTGTTTTTCCGGTCTCTCTTTTTATTAAATCTCCGAAATAGTTAGGAGAAAGGCACACTTTATCTGCAAAATATTTAACAGAAGGCAAACCGTCTACTTTAGGTTTATTATCTGCAAAATATTCTTCAAGTAAATTTTCGAATTTTGAGAGAATATCTTTATTGACAGTCGATCTTGTAATAAATTGCCGTGCATAGAACCGCATGCAATAATCTAATAATAATTCGATGTTTTTTGATATTAAGCATTTACTATAATTATCTATCGGATGACTAAGTTCTATACTTATTTTTTTCAAGCAGTCGAGAAAAATTTCTTTTTCTTCTTCTGACAAGTGCAAAGCCTCGTTCGAAGCATAGGAAAAGAAAGAGTATTGTTTTATATTCTTACCTAATGATGTACCTTTTATCAAATCCGGATGAAATAAAATACCATGAGCACTTAGTTTTATTCCGTCTGTAATTTCTGTTTCGACGACTTGTCCGGGAGCAAAACTGGTAACAGTACCTTCTTGGTAATCATAAATCTGCTTTCCATAGCGAATATCTCCGCATTTGGTTTCTTTCAGAAATAATGCATATAGTCCGTAATTCAGTGTGAAATGAGTCGGAAATTTTGTGGCTTTCGATAAATCTACTACACCTACTAACGGATGTAGTGTTTCAAGACCGAATAATTCGTTATACCGATCTACTGTGTCCAACTTTTAGGATTTTTTCCATAGCGCTTTTATTTATTCTGTTACAAATGTAATCAATATAAAAATGAGTGCCGCTCCTCTTTATTCGGAATCAGTAATTATGTTACAACTATCCGTAATATCTGCACAAATATCTGTATGGAGGTAATTTTTTTGTTTCTGGGATTTCTTAAAATTTGAGCTTATCTGACCTCAAAATGTTTTGAAAATAGATTTTATTCTATTTTGGATGACGTGTTAAGTAGATTAATATGTCTAAAGCATGGGATTCTACGTTAATATCAGTGCCTGGAGAAGAACCAATTATATTTATCTTTGTTTTTTGAGTAATAATTTGTTTGTAAAATAAAAAGTTATGGGATTGATTATTTACATTATCGGTATTATCGCAACGGTTTATGCGATTATGGATGTTTTTAAAAAGAATATATCTACAGCTTGTAAATTAGGAGTGACGATAATTCTGTTGCTTACGAGTTGGATAGGATTGTTGTTTTATCTATTTTATGGGAAAGATCATATCGAAGAATGGTGTAAATCGCAAAATTAAAGTAAAAGCAAAGAATTTAAATTCTTTACTTTTACTTCATAAATACGAAATAAACGGCCAATATCAGACATATAAAAGCTGCAAAATGATTCCAGTGTAAAGCTTCTCCTTTAAAAAGAACGGTAGTAAATATGGTGAAGACAATAAGAGTGATGACTTCTTGAATTACTTTTAATTGCATCAAGCTGAAAGGTCCTCCGTTCCCGTTAAATCCGATACGGTTTGCCGGTATTTGAAATGAATATTCGGCGAGAGCAATTCCCCATGAAAATAAGATTACAGCGTATAAAGGCCAGTTCGAAATGACTTTCATTTCTTGAAGTTTCAGATGACCGTACCATGCAAAAGTCATAAAAATGTTCGATACGGTTAATAGTAGAATAGTGTAAAATCCTTGCATGTTATAATTGTTTTTTATGTTGTGTTGTTTTATGAGTCTGTCTTAATTTTACTCGGGTCGGGTTCTATAAATCCCGGTAAGTATTCAGGTTGTATATGGGTCATGCTATTCCATATATGGTTACGTACTTGAGGACTTATTTTTTCTAAGTTTCTTAATACCTCTTTCATTTCAGTACGATTTGATGATTTTTCATAAGGACAGACTTTTTCTTGTTTGATATATCCCGATAGTTGTGATAATCGGAGGAGGTCTTTTTCCTCTATCAGACAAAGCGGACGGATAAGAGTCATTTTAAATTTACTCATCGATAAACGGGGAGGCATAGTCCCGAATGAGCCTTGAAATGCCATATTCATAAGCAAGGTTTGTATTATATCGTCTTGATGATGCCCCAGAGCTATTTTATTACATTGCTGTTCTTTGGCTATGGAGAACATCGCTTTGCGCCGATACCATGAACAGAGGAAACAAGGAGATTTTCGTTTGTCGTTTTCAGGATCAAACTCCGTCGTGTATTCGAGGAATGGAATGTCCGATTGTTCACAATGCTTTTTCAAATAAGACGTGTCGCTTTTATATGAAATATTTTTCATACGTATGTGGACGGCTATTGCCGTAAATCGGGGAGAAAATATTTTCATCCGTTTTCCTAACAACTCGACCAGAGCGATAGAATCCTTTCCTCCTGATAATCCGATAAGAATGCGGTCTCCGTTTTCTATTAACCGGTACGATTCTATCGCTTTTTTTATTTTTTGGTCAAGGTGATATAATAATAGATCCTTTTCACTTTTTTCAGCCATACCCCTCTCTGTTTTTTAAGTTGACAAAAGTAGTATATTTTAGATGATTGGAGAATCGGATTTAGGAAAATATTTTTATCTTTACCCTCATAATTTTATAATCAGAACATACATAGAGGTGATTGTTACGCAACCGTATAAAATTTCCGGAGAACGGTATCTGAAACTTCTTTTCCGGCAATATTGGAAAAGAAACTGGGGCTGGTTTCTTTTGCCGGTATTTATTTTATCGGCGTTGGCTTTTCATACTTCAGATGTTGTGTATGTAGTTATTATATTGGTATTCGGGGCATTTCCTTTTTTGTTGTTAAATGCCTATTTTAAGATCGCTACTCGCCCTCATAACCGTTTTCTCTTATTAGAGAAACAGTTGGATATGGATAATGAGCAGATGATTTTTCATTTTGAAGATGATAAGACGGAAACTGTCAGATGGTCTGATGTAATTAATGCAGAACCGTTTTCGTCATACTATCTGCTTTACCTTGATAAGAATCGTTTTTTCTATATTCCTAAAAGTATATTTTACAATGATGAGGATCGTATTTGGTTCGAACGGGAGATTTTGTTTAAAATAATGTATCGGAATAGGCAAAACATTCCTTAAAAAAGAATATCTTTGTGTATCATCATATTGGATGTGATAAAAAACTGGAAAAATGAGATTGGATATATTGAAACCTTTTATTATTTCTATTGTTGCCTTGAGTTGGAGCATATCGCTTTGCGGACAGGGTTTAGAACGGGCAAAAGAATTATATAAGGCCGGTAAATTTGCAGAGGCTAAACCTATTTTTGAGGAAAATATTCGAAAGAATCCTTCCAACTCGAGTTTGAACCAATGGTATGGAGTTTGTCTTTTTGAAACTGGAGATTATAAAGCGGCCGAGAAGTATCTTAAATATGCGGCATCCCGTAATATATTGGAATCATTTCGTTATTTAGGAAACTTATATTATTTGGATTATCGTTTTGAAGACGCTTTGAGCCAATATAATAAATATTTGGAACAATTGAAGAAGAAAAAGATGAATACGGCGGAGGCGGAGAAGTTGATTAAAAATGCCGAACGAGCCGCCCAAATGCTTCGTCGTGTTGAAGAAGTCCAGATAATCGATAGTCTTATTGTAGATAAAGCATCATTCTTTAAACATTATAAACTTTCTTCCGAGTCGGGAACACTGCATGATTACAATACGTTTTTCAATCTTTCATCGAAAAATAGCAGTACTGTTTATCAAAATCAGCGGGGTGATAAAATCCTTTATGGAGCGAAGACAGCAAAGAACGGGTATGATATTATGACTCGTAGTAAATTGATCGATGATAATTGGGGCGAAGAGATAGTATTACCTGCACCGGTTAACTCCTCGGCAAATGAAAATTACCCTTATTTGTTATCGGATGGAACAACGCTCTATTTTGCGTCTTCCGGTGAAGAATCATTAGGGGGCTATGATATATTTGTCACTCGTTTGAATTTGAATACAGGGAATTACTTGGTTCCTGAAAATATGGGAATGCCTTTTAATTCGATTTATAATGACTATATGTTGGCTATCGATGAATTGAATAATGTAGGATGGTTTGTCAGTGACCGTTTTCAGGAAGAGGATAAGTTGATTGTCTATTTATTTATTCCGAATACGGAGAAAAAGATTTATCGGGGAGGAGATGAAGCGCATGCTCGTTCTTTGGCACGAATCAGTGCGATTAAGGATTCGTGGATAAAAGGCGCTGATTATAAACCTATACTTGAAAAGATTGCCCGTATAAGCAATCCGGACGAAGGTAATACAAAAAAGGGAGATTTCTTGTTTCAGATTAATAACAGAATTACTTATATCACATTAAAGGATTTTGATAGTGATGAAGCCCGAAACTTGTTTATTAAAGCACAAGATATTCGGAAATCGATTCAAGAAACTGAGGATAAATTACAGCGATTGAGGAATGAATATCGACTTGCTCAGAACAAGAAACCATTTGAGTCGCAGATTGTCAGATTGGAGCAAACTTTACTTAAACTTTATGGCCAACCTGAAGAGTTGGAGGCAAAAAGCAGAGCTGAAGAAATTTCATACCTCATCAAGATGCAGAATCAAAAGAAAAAATAGTAGAAACCGATTATGGGAATGGATATCTTTATTATTGCCTTATTGATTTTTATAGGGTTGGTAATGGTTATTCTGGAAGTCTTTTTTTTACCGGGAATAACGATTGCCGGAATCAGTGCCGTTCTTTTTTTTGTAGGAGCTGTTTTTTATGCATTCATGCAATTGGGCGAATTTGCCGGTTATATTACGATTGCTGTTTCGGTTATTGTAACCATTGTCGGAATAGTTATATTTATTCGCTCTCGTAGCCTTGACCGGATGGCTTTGAAGACTACGATAGACTCGGTTGCTCCTACGTTAGTTTCGGATCAAATAAAAGTCGGAGATGAAGGAGTTACTTTGTCTCGTCTTAATCCGATGGGGTCTGTTTTGATAAATGATGTTACTGTAGAAGCCCGTACACGAGAAGATTTTATCGATGAGGATACTCCGGTTGTCGTTGAAAAAGTAGATCGGACTACGGTGATTGTGCAGAAAAAAGAGAATGAAAAACAAGTATAAATTAAAAATGTAAATTTTATGGTGGAATTCAGCTATTTGCTACTGATCGCTGTTATTGTATTAGTAGTAATTTTCTTTTATTTTGTTCCGTTTCTATTGTGGATATCGGCAATAGTATCCGGTGTCAATATCTCTCTTTTACAACTTTTCCTGATGCGTATTCGTAAAGTTCCGCCTCAAATTATCGTGCGGGCGATGATTGAGGCGCACAAAGCCGGACTAAACGCAATAACCCGAGATGAATTGGAGGCTCATTATCTTGCCGGTGGTCATGTAGAACGGGTTGTTCATGCTTTGGTATCGGCGTCTAAAGCGAATATCGATTTGGGATTCCAAATGGCGACGGCTATCGATCTTGCGGGTCGTGACGTATTTGAGGCGGTACAGATGTCGGTAAATCCGAAAGTGATAGATACTCCTCCGGTTGTTGCTGTGGCAAAAGATGGAATACAACTGATCGCTAAGGCACGGGTAACTGTACGTGCGAATATTCGTCAGTTGGTTGGTGGAGCTGGAGAAGATACTATTTTGGCTCGTGTAGGAGAGGGTATTGTCTCTTCTATCGGTTCATCGGAATCCCATAAATCTGTATTGGAAAATCCGGACTCTATATCTAAATTGGTTCTGAAAAAAGGATTAGATTCGGGAACTGCATTTGAAATACTTTCTATCGATATAGCCGACATTGATATAGGCAAAAATATCGGTGCCGGTTTACAGATCGACCAAGCTCAAGCAGATAAGAATATTGCTCAGGCAAAGGCTGAAGAAAGGCGGGCAATGGCCATAGCCCTTGAACAGGAGATGAAGGCGAAAGCTCAGGAAGCTCGGGCTAAGGTGATAGAGGCTGAGGCCGAAGTTCCGAAAGCTATGGCTGAAGCGTTCCGGTCGGGCAATCTTGGCATAATGGATTATTATAAAATGAAAAATATAGAGGCAGATACGACGATGCGGGAAGCCATAGCGAAACCTTCAGCCGGCCCTTCTAAATAAGAAAATATTTAATATAGAATATTAGTGAGGTGCATTTCAAAAGTTGGATGTAAGACTTTTGAGATGCACTTCGTTTTTTATTTTTAGCCGTACAACATGTTGATGTGTGGTTTGAAGTGTAGAATTTATCTACAAATATGTGGAGTGGTATCAATATCGTATATTTCCTTATCTTGAAATTAATTATCTGATGGTCATTTATTTATTATTCTTTTCTTTATAAGGTATCATTCTTGTAGTATAATTGGTAGACAGTTTATAGATATTGTGTTGCAGTTAATTTTTAGAGTAAAATAAATAAGTGCAAATGAAGGGTTCGTATCTATTTTATATTTACATTTGTAATATAATGAGGATAAAACGATCAAATTGTTACGATTATGTATATGGAACAGATTTTTCGGACTCTGCAGGAATTGGAGGAATTGTTGAAACTTATAGATAAAAGTTCTCCGGAAGTTCCTGATATCTTATATAAACTGGCGGTAGAAAAGGCAGAGGCCGTTACCGAAAAAGTAAAAGGTTTACCGAGTGTGAATTCTGGTATTCCTGAAGATAAGATGATTTCCGGTAATAATGATAGTGAGGATGTTATTGTTGATACATGCGCTTGCAGCGGAGAAAAGCGTATGAAAACAGAAGAACCGGAAACATCGGCGACTCGATCTGATGAGAAGAGTTTTCAAGAAAAGAAGGATGACCTTGTGCAAGATTCTTTAATGATGGAACAAAATTCGTTGGATTTTGTTGTTACAGGTGGGATGGGAGAGTCTTGTCCCGAGTCTGAAAATCTGAGTGCGGTTGAAAAAGAGAGAGAGTTGAAAGATATTCGTAAGTTGATGAGTCTGAATGATAAATTCCGTTTTAGACGTGAGTTATTTGTCAACAGCGATGAGGTGATGAATAATACTCTTGAGGCGTTGAATGAAATTTCTTCTTTTGAAGAATCGGTCGCTTTTCTTCAGGATCAGTTTGGCTGGGATATAGAAAATAATGAGCCGGCTGTAGAATTTTTTAATATTTTGGAGAAACGTTTTACTAATTGATATTAGCATGGCAAAGCTCTATGTAGTTCCTACCCCGGTGGGAAATCTTGAAGATATGACGATGAGAGCGATCAGAGTATTGAAAGAAGCAGATTGTGTTTTAGCAGAAGATACCCGTACAAGTGGTATTTTGATGAAACATTTTGAAATAAAAACCCGTATGCAGTCGCATCATAAATTCAACGAGCATAAAACGGTAGAAGGACTTGTTGCCCGATTACAAGGGGGAGAAAATATCGCACTCATATCGGATGCCGGTACACCGGCAATTTCTGATCCCGGTTTTTTATTGGTTCGGGAATGTCGGAAAGCAGGAATCGATGTAGAATGTTTACCGGGTGCGACAGCATTTGTTCCGGCTTTGGTTGCTTCAGGACTACCGAATGACAGATTTTGTTTTGAAGGCTTTTTGCCTCAGAAAAAAGGTCGTTCTACACGTTTGTCCGAATTGGCGAACGAAACGCGTACGATGATTTTTTATGAATCTCCTTTTCGCTTGTTGAAGACATTAATTCAGTTTGCTGAAGTATTCGGTGCAGATAGAGATGCTTCGGTAAGCCGGGAAATATCGAAGATCCATGAAGAAACTGTTCGTGGAACATTATCGGAAATTATTGCTCATTTTACTGAAAGAGAGCCGAAAGGTGAATTTGTAATTGTGGTAGGCGGTCTTCCGAGTAAAACAAGATATGTAGAAATCTAAAAGAAAAAGTTATGAAAAAGTTTTTTTTGACAGTTGCTGTAATAGCTTCGACATGTTTGATTTCTTGCCAAGGAGGCGGAAAAGAGGTTCAGAGGTTGAAACAAGAGAATGATTCTTTGATACAGGTCAATGTCCAGACAAAAGCGGATTTTGAAGAAATGTTGCAATTGATGAATGAAGTCGAGGATGGATTCCGTCAAATGAAAGAAGCGGAAAATTATCTTATCGTGCAACAAAATGCAACGGGTGATGTAGATAAGACGACTCGGGAGAAATTAAAGTCGGATATGCAGTTAGTTGCCCAGACTTTGAAAGAAAATAAAGAAAAATTGGCACGGTTGCAAAGTCAGTTGAAAAACAGTAAATATCAGTCTTCTCAATTAAAGCAGACTGTAGATCGGTTGTCTGCAGAAATAGAGAGCAAGACGGCTATGATTACTTCATTGCAGGAAGATCTGGCAAAACGGGATATTCGTATTAAAGAACTCGATGATGCTGTTTTAGATCTTTCGGGTAAGGTGACAGATCTTTCTCAAGAAACCGAAGAACAAAAAAATACGATTTCTACTCAGGATAAAGAATTGAATACTGTATTTTATGTATTTGGAACTACCAAGGAGTTGAAAGAACAGAAGATTCTTTCCGGTGGTGGTTTGTTTAAGGCAAAAGAGGTGATGAAAGGGGATTTTAACAAGGATTATTTTACTAAAGCCGATTTGCGGACATTAAAAGAGATTCCTCTTGAAATGAAAAAAGCAAAGATTCTAACCAATCATCCCGAAGGCTCTTATTCTCTGGTAAAAAACGATAAAGGACTTTTGACATTAGTGATTAGCGATCCTCAAAATTTCTGGAGTTTATCTAAATATTTAGTAGTAAATGTAGATTGATCTCTCGATTCGAATAAAGTTTTATAGATAGATGCGGAAATAACCTCTAAAAATGTTATTTTCGCATTTATCTTTTAGAGGATATAAGTAAATGAAATATCAGAATATATTCGTTGATTTGGATGATACGATTTGGGATTTTCGTACGAATTCTAAAATTGCATTAGAAATAATTTACGATCGTTATGGGTTGAGTGAGTATTATCCGTTGTTTGATGAATATTATAGAGTATATAGCGAGAAAAATACGGAGTTGTGGTCTTTGTATCATCATAATCGTATCAGTAAAGAGGCACTAATTGTAGAGCGATTTCGTTACCCTTTGCAGCGGGTGGGAGCATATAACGATAAACTGGTTTTACAATTGAATGCAGATTACCTGTCAGTATTGTCAGAACAAGGAGAACTTGTTCCGCAGGCAAGGGAGTTGCTTGATTATTTGAAAAGCCGTTCGTATCGTTTGCATATTATCAGTAACGGTTTTAAAGAAGTCCAGTTTAAAAAGATGAAATCTGCCGGTATAGAGAACTACTTTGAGAAAATAATATTATCGGATGAGGTCGGAGTCAATAAACCGCATCCTGATATTTTCAGGTATGCGTTGAATAAAACCGGTTCATCGAAAAATACATCGTTAATGATCGGAGATAATTATGATGCCGATATTTTGGGAGCTATGCGAAGCGGTTTAGATCAAGTGTATTTTAATCCTCTTCAGAAACAAATTTCGGATGAATTTCCTACTTATGAAGTACAAACATTATCTGAGATCTGTGATATATTGTAGAAAAACAGACTTCGTGGTAATTTCCGGATTTCGGAGAAATAAAATCGGGGCTAGTTAATTCTTTGATTATTAATCAGCCCCGATTTATATAGATTAGAGTCTAAATTTAAGTGAACTCTTATAGTTAATATTTGGTGCTTTGTACGGCTTCGATCAGATGCTTGAAATCTTCAGGGTAAACGTCACCGATATTGCCGATACGGAAAGTATCTGCTTGAGATATTTTTCCCGGATAGATGACGAATCCTTTTTCTTTCAACTGAGCATAGAAACTCTTAAAATCAAAATCTTTTTTCGGATAGAGGAAAGAGGTAATAATAGGAGATTGTATATTGTCGGGCAATAATGTTTCGAAGCCTAAAGAACGCATACCTTTTACCAAAATGTCGTGATTCTCACAATATCTTTTGTAGCGGGCTGTGACACCTCCCTCTTCTTTTAACTCTTCCATGGCTTGTTTAAATGCTCGTACTACATGTGTCGGGGAAGTAAAACGCCATTTGCCATGACCTTTTTCCATAGTTTCCCATTGATCGTAGATATCGAGAGATAAAGATTTGGATACACCTTTACAGTATTTAAGTTCCGATTTCCGGGCAATAATAAAGCCGAATCCGGGAACACCTTGGATACACTTATTTGCACTGCTGATCATGAAATCGATACCGAGTTCTTGAACATCTAAGGGAACTCCGCCGAAACTGCTCATTGCATCTACAATTAGTTTTTTCCCGTGCATTTTTACAATATGGGCAATTTCTTTCAGTGGATTCAGTACTCCGGTAGTCGTTTCGCAGTGGACTATTGCAACGTGCGTAATCTCGGCATTATGGGCAATATAGTCATCTACGTACTCTACAGAAACCTGTTCTGTTTCGTCAAAAGCAAGCATGTCGTAATTGATGCCATGGTATTCTGCGATGTTACCCATTCTGTCACCGTACGCGCCGTTACTTAGAATAAGAAGTTTGTCTCCGGCTTTTATTGTACTTCCGATAACGGCTTCTACACAATAAGTACCGCTTCCTTGAAGCAACACGGATGTATATTCGTCAGTTGCTTTTGTTGCCAGTTCGACAAGAGATTTTCTTATCTCTTCGACAATGTGGAGGTTATAATCTTCATCCCATGTACACCAGTCGGTCATCATGGTTGCTTTTACGGATTCAGATGTCGTAAGCGGTCCGGGAGTTAGTAAAATATAGGGTCTCATAATGATTATTATTTAGAATTGTTGTTATTTAGTTTTTTATTTATAGTGTCGATTACGGACGGAAGTTCTTTGATCGTATCAACCACGAAGTGTGCTCCGGCATCGAGCATACGTTTTCTTACTTCGGCTTTGCGTGTTTCCAGTTCCTGATCCGGCATGTCGGTAACTTCTTTTTCTGTCAGTCCCATTTCGTTACTGCCGAGTATTACACCGACAGTCCACACTTTAGCATTCCGACCTTCCTTAATATCGGCGATAGTATCACCGTATTTCAGAATATAATCGACAGACGGGATATCGAGATCAATCATATTTTGATATATCATATATGGATAAGGGCGTCCGGCAGGCAATCTGTCGGGAGTTACGCAATTGTCTGTTTTATATCCTTTTGCAGCCGCGTTCGGTAATACTACATCCATCATAGCTTGGGTATAACCGGTTGTAGAGCCGATTTTTAGACCTTGAGATCTGAGATTTTGCAGAGTTTCTATAACACCGGGAATCGGATCTGTATAATCAGCCAATGAAGCGAAAAGATAACCTTCAAATTTTTTATTCATAGCAATAACATCATCTTCTGTCCATTGCCGATCATAAATTTTTTCAAAAGCGTCTCCGATACCGTCCATTTTGAAAAGTTCCCGGATATGATCAATTTTAGCCATTCCCATCGGTCGGCGGGCTTGTTCCATGCTTATCGTGATTCCAATTTCCTTAAAAGCTTTTAGAAATGCCGCAACAGGAGCAAAACAACCATAATCGACTGCTGTTCCGGCCCAGTCCATAATGATACATTCGATTTTTTTCATAAAACTGTTATTATGTAATTTATTATTTCTTTATTCATTAAATTGTTTGAGATCTTATGATCAGTACATTCTCACTATCGTTCTTTGTAGAATCTGCAGATATCGATTTTTTGTTTTCCGGTAATCTTTCTTTTTTGTACCGTTGTATTATATAAATAGCAGAACCGCAGAAAGCAATGCAACAAATAATGCCGACATAACCGGACATAAAGTTATAAAATTCGAGCCAGTTGATATCCGGATTTAAAAATTCTTTGAATATTAAGACGAGTACTGTTCCTGTATAGCCGATAAAGTCTAATGTAATGATAAAGAATCCGACATTCCCTTTTATCTTGAAGCAAGCGATAAAGCGGTCGAAAAATATGGTTTGAAAGCTGAGATAAACTGTATAGAGCGAAAGACTTTGAAGAAACAGCCATATGATAGGGGAAATTTGGAGTGAATTGTAGTTGAATGCGATAAAACTGAGTGTTGCAGTTCCGCAAGAAACAAGTCCTAACAAAAAACAAAGCACTTTTACATTACTTTTTATTAATGACATCAGTCCAAACATTAAAAGGATTATTACTGTTACGCTTGCATCTACTTTGGCAAAAGCCCACGATGAAAGTCCTGCGGCTTTTATATCCAGAATTTTTACGAGGAAATCTTCTTTTATATCCTGTAAAACTGTGATGAATAAATTGGCAAAAAATAACATGACCAATACGGGCATGAAGTTTTTGAATATATTGATACGGGCTTTTCCATCTAAGGTTACTCTTTCTGTCCGCTGTTCGATGTCCTCTTTTGTCGGTTGTGGCATACGTGTCATTAGCCATCCTAAAACGGATAATAACGGAAATGCGAAAGCTCCGATTAAAGCTGGCATCCAGAATTCTCCGATTCCCAAATTATTCATAACAAATAGTCCTATTGATTTTGCTGTTCCTGAACTGATAGCAATGCTCAGCCCCATAAAGCTGGCCAATAAATCTGTGACTCTGCGCCCTTCGAGAAAACTAAAAATAACTCCCCACATGCATCCTAATGAGAGACCGTTGAAAAATAAGGCGAATACGTTGAAAGGGCGAGGTAATGCTCCGAATAATATCAGTGATAATTCGGCCACAGCCACGGATGAAATAATAAATTTCAGTCGTTTTTCTTTTTTTAATTCGGATATTAGCTTGATACCGATTAATTTTGAAATGAGATATCCTGATATTTGAACAATGCTGGTAGCCGTTTTATAATCCATCCCGAAAAAATCGAGTCCATCAAAAGTTGCGGCCGTAAAAGGTTTACGCAAAGCATATACCAATGAATAAGAAAGAAGAGCAGCACCTCCGGCCCAAAGTATAAATAAGAAGTCAGATAATTTCTTTTTAGAGATGATTGTTGTTTTACTATCGGTAACCATATTGCATTTGTCGATTTTTCGATTTCGACGGCAAATATATGGGCGGTTTATTATACTAAAAATGAATATTTATTATTAATAAAATTCATGTAAATAGCATTTTATAAAGTAACATTAATGTAATATTAATGCAATGCCGATATAATATGATAGATATTTATTTGCAATATATTTTGTTAAACTGCCTATTGTTTGTATTTATATGAATGATCTATTGGATATATATAAACGTATTGAATATTTACGTAATAAGGGTGTGAAAATGAAAGAGATAGCAGATCATGTCAATATGGCGGCCAGTGTTTTGTCTTCTCTTTATTCGAGTGTTCTTCCGGCTTTTGTAAGTTGTGTTAAAAATGGTATGCCGGAAGAGGACGCTTTAGATTATGCTCTTTCGCAGGTCAATAATGTTTCAAAGAAACGTTTGTTGGGAAATTTGACAGAATTGAAAGAAGCCTTGTCCGAATTAGAGCCTGCAATAAACAACGGACAAAAAGATAATCCCTTTATGAATATGCTGACAGAAGAGATGTTGCGTTCTGCCCAAGATGTGTACAATTATAGCGGTATATATATTAGTTATAGTCTTTCATCATCTTCAGATTCGTTAAAAATAGAGCCCTATCTTATTGCCCCTTCGGAGAATAACGATTATGTAAAGGTTGCTCACATGAGCGCATATAATACGACACATTGGGGGGTAGGTATATTCAGTAACCATCAGAATTCGTATATCATGTTCAATGAACGGGAAACTCCGCAAGTAGCGTTGTTTACGATTTATTTGCAACTGCCTATGTATGAATATCCCCGTATGTTGAAAGGACTGTATCTTTGTTTGGATTATAACCGCAATCCGATAGCGAGACGGATACTTTTTATAAAATATTCGGATAGTACCTGTATGGATGATTTTTTGGAGTTGAAAGGAGAGCTTGTTCCTAAGGATAAATTGACGGAAGAACAATTGCATTATTATAATTATACTTGTCAAGAGGGAGACTATATTAAAACCTGTACCGTTCCTTCTCCTCAACTTAACGAGAAGGATTTGGAACGGGAGAAAAAAATGTTGAAAATATAGCTGCCTATTTTAAATATTCTTACTTTTGAACGAGTTAATATAAAATAGTTGTCGATGAGTTGTGCTGCTTTTAAATTACGATTCGGGGTTATCGGGACGAATTTTGTATCGGACTGGTTATTGGAAGGAGCTGCGGAAGATCCCCGATTTGAAGTGGCGGCTATTTATTCCCGTTTGCAAGATACTGCAAATGCTTTTGCTGAAAAGCACAATATTCCACACACGTTTATTTCGTTGGAAAAGATGGCCTCATCGCCTTTGATAGATGCCGTTTATATTGCGTCGCCTACGGCATTGCATTCTGAACAAGCTATACTTTTTATGGAACATGGCAAGCATGTATTATGTGAGAAACCTTCCGCTTCTAATGTCCGTGAGCTTGGTCGGATGATCGAGGCCGCAAAGAAGTATGACGTTGTATTTATGGAGGCCATGAAATCGACATTGATGCCGGGATTCAAAGCCGTTTTGCAGCATTTACCTGAAATAGGGACGGTGCGACGTTATTTTGCATCCTATTGTCAGTATTCTTCACGCTATGACAAGTTGAAAGCGGGTGAGGTCATGAATGCCTTCAAACCGGAACTTTCCAATGGTGCAGTGATGGATTTGGGAATCTATACCATTTATCCTCTGGTTGTTTTATGGGGACGACCGCTCGGGATTTCAGCGACCGGAATATTGCTTTCAACCGGTGTGGACGGGCAAGGTGCTGTAAATTTTGAATATGAGGATAAGTGTGCTACGATATTGTATTCTAAAGTTGCAGATTCTCTGCTTCCGTCGGAAATACAGGGTGAAGAGGGGACTATTGTTATTGATAAGATACAATCTCCGGATCGGATTCTTTTGAAGTACCGGAATGGAATCTCTCAAGATATTTCTGTTGCCGACCGGCAAAATGAATATTATTATGAAGTAAAGGAGTTTATCGATTTGGTGCAATCCGGAGATAGAGAGTCTTCTGTTAATTCTCATCTGAATTCATTGATAACTCTTGAAATTATCGATGAGGTACGCCGTCAATTAGGTGTTGTATATCCGGCAGATAAAAATTAATCTTTTGTATAAATACGAGGAGAACCCGGTCATATTATCCGGGTTCTCCTCGTATTATATGTGAGATTAAAGTTTGACGGAAACCGCTTTTCCGTTATAGTTTATCGTTTTCGACTGTGGACTGTTTTCCTCCATTCCGATACCGGACTCGGTAG
>OGLM01001023.1_pt1 | contig 31088 bp, 26 predicted proteins | sample 1572531 | NCBI WGS metagenome assembly OGLM01 (sample SAMEA2581909, study PRJEB24529) | metagenome | biome: Human gut stool | place: China | collected 2011 | reverse complement strand
TCAATTATAAAATAAGTATAATTATTATTTTTCGGAATGTCAATTTTTATTCGGTTACAACCGAGTCAGTTATAACTGAATAAAAAAGCGTCAATCTCGGAAATTCTCCAAAATCAACGCTTTTTGTTATTTTACATAGTATAAATCACTTACCACTTTCAACTATGCAATCATTATCTCATATAATATACATAGTTCTCTTTTCTTGCGGCCGCCTCTTTTGCCGGCTCTGCTGCATATCCGAGTGCGCAGTGGCCGATCCCTTCGTATTCGCCCTGAATACCAAGATCAGCAAGAATTTTTTTGCCGAAATCAGATTCGAATTCCTCTTTCGCCCTGTGGATCCAGATACTTGCCACACCGAGGCTCTCTGCGGCATTCATCAGGTTGCCCATCACAAGAGAACCATCATACACATGTGTTGGAACTGCCTTATTGGCAAGTACCACAAGAATGACCGGTGCTCCATAGAACGGGTCCATGCTTTCTGGTGCTCCCATGATCTTACGGTTTTCTTCCGAAAGCTGGTCACGCAGTTCCTTATTTGTCACTGCAAGGATGATTGGGGACTGTTTTCCCATTCCCGTTGGTGCGTAGGTTCCGGCTCTTACGATCTGTTCAAGTGTTTCCTCCGGAATCATATCCGATTTAAAATTACGGCAGCTTCTTCTTTTCTCTAAAACTTTTAATGTATCGTTCATGATTGGTACCTCCTGATTTTTATCTGGGATTATTATAGAACGCTTTTGCAGGGAATTCTATTGTTTTTTCATTTCCTATCACTTACTACAGTCCGCTCAGATTAATCTCATAAATCAGTTTTTCCGGCTCTTGTAACATTTTTCCGTGATTTTCTTGTGATTTTGTAACATTATTCGTAACATTTTTCTTTCAGCAGCGTCAAAACCAACCGGAACACCTGCTCCGCCGCATTCCGCATATTTTTCTGCGCAGTTTCCGTGTTCATGGCTTCATCCAGTGAACACACTCCCGGCAGGATGGAGAAAAATGCATCGATTCCCTTTTCGTTACATTTTATGGCTTCTTCTGTCACACTTCCGGCAAAAGCGATCACTTCACAGCCATATTGCTTTGCTGCCTTTGCCACACCGACCGGAACTTTTCCCATTGCCGTCTGAAAATCAAGACAGCCTTCCCCTGTCACCACGATATCTGCATCCTGCAATTCACTTGCCAGCCCGACTGCCTCAAGAACAATGTCGATTCCCGGTTTCAGTTCCACGTTTGGAAGTCCCCACAGAAACGCAAACCCAAGCCCTCCGGCTGCGCCTGTGCCCGGAATTTCACTCAGCTTTTTGCCGGTAAATTTTTCCAGACATGCCGCATAGGACTGCATCGCCCTGTCCATGCTCTCTTTTTCTTCTTCCTTCACACCTTTTTGCGCTCCGAAAACGTAAACACACCCCTGCGCTCCGCAAAGCGGATTTGTCACATCACATGCGATCTGAAAATGGCAGTCTTTTAACACTTCCGGCACACGATTATTTTCTATCTGCACCACTTTTTCCAGCGAGGCAAAAACCGGTGGCAATATGTCTCCGTTTTCATCCATGAAATCATAGCCCAGTGCCGATAACATTCCGATACCGCCCTCTGTCGTCGCACTGCCGCCAATTCCAATGATAAATTTGCGGCATCCTTTTTGAACTGCATCCAGAATCATTTCTCCGACTCCTGTGGATGCTGCTTTCCATGGATTTAACGGTTCTTTTACAAGTGTAATGCCGGATGCCTCCGCCATCTCCATCACAGCCGTTTGATCCGGCAGAATGCCATATCTTGCTTTTACCGGGTTTCCCATCGGACCTGTCACGGTCACATACTCATAGGTTCCGTTCATCCCTTCTACCAAAGCTTCCACCGTACCCTCGCCTCCGTCCGCGAGCGGTTTTACGACAACATTCATATTATCTGCTGCAGGCTTCCTATCCTTCGCGGCTGCTACCCCATCACCACAATGTGCATGCACCGCCGCAAGAATCCCCTCTTTACAGGCATTTCCCGCCTGCACACTTGTCATACTTCCCTTAAAAGAATCAATTGCCACTACCACTTTCATATAAAACGCCTCCGCCTATGATTCCAATATTGTACCACAGCCGGAGGCATCAAAACAATGATTCCTATTTTATAGTTTACATAATATTAACAAGCCGTAATGTGTGTAACCAGATGATCACATCTTTTAAAGAGATCAGCTGTGCTGTTACCATCTTCTGAAATTCTTCTCCCGGCTCCCGCATATCCGGAATACAGATCACATCAATTCCCGCAGAATATGCCGCCTGAATCCCTGCTTCGCTGTCCTCTAACACCAGACAATTTTTCCCTGGCTCATTTGCATCCTCGCATGCTTTCAGAAAAATATCAGGAAAAGGTTTGCCACGTTTCACATTTACACCATACACCAGATGATCAAAGTAGCCACGAATCCCATTCTGCTGCAAAATTCCCTCTGCGCGGTCTTCGGTGCTCGATGTTGCCAGCAGTATTTTGTAGTGATTTTCCTTTAAATACGCCAGCAGTTTGCGTGCGCCCGGTTTCAGTGCAACGCCGTCTTTTAGATACTCTTTTTCCCTCTCATCCACAAAAGTCATTCCCTCTTCCAACGTGATTGGGAGCTGATATCTTTCTAACAGAAGCTTCATATTTGCAAGACTGGTTTTTCCACTATAATCCGTTGCATATTCCTCCAGCGTCATGGAACGTCCGTATTTTCCGGTCAGCTCCTCATACAATCGGAAGGAAATGATCTCGCTGTCAATTAACAGACCATCCAGATCAAAAATCACTGTATTTTTCATGCTGTTCTCCTTCTATATTGTTACTGTTCCCTCGTACCTCGTTCCAGTAACGATTCGCAGACTTATTTTATCTCTATTCTGAATTTTATCACAGCAAAAACCATTGTATCTTTAGAAAATGCGACTTATAATATAACAAAAGCGACAAGGCGGTAGTTTTTATGTTCAACAATTCCCCTTCTCTGTCCCTCGATCCTTCCGGCAGGGAACTCATTGAAAAAAATACGCAATTATTTGATCTCTCCGTCAACGACATGGATCTGCACCAGTATCTTGGCGGATATGTTCCTCCTCACTGGCACGGTGAGCTGGAACTGTTTGTGCTACTCGAAGGGCTTGTCACGGTTCGTATCGGCGACCAGTCCTATGAACTGCAAGCCGGGGAGGGCTGTTTTATCAATACAGAGATCATTCATGCCGTTGTTCCAAAAACCGCCGCTCCCTGCCTGTTCCGCTCCTTTGTGTTCAGCACCGACATGATCTGCGGAACCCCGGAAAGTGTATTTCACATCAAATACGTGCGCCCGCTGTTGGAAAATGGTCCATCCTGCTTTGTGTTTCATGATACCTCTGAGGACGCTCCGTATTTTCAGGAATTTGACTGTGCCTACCATGCCTGTATCAGTGAAAACTACGGATATGAATTTCAGGTACGGAATGCGCTGTCCAATATCCTGCTTTGTGTTTTGTCCAAAATGTCTGTGGATTCCAGCCCTTCTATTTCTCCGATACAAGACGAACGCCTGAAAAAAATGCTGACCTGGCTGCACCGAAATTTAGATAAAACCATTTCTGTCTCAGAGATTGCGGACACTGCAAATATCTGTCCCAGAGAATGTCAACGCATTTTTCAGCAGTATCTGCATTACAGTCCGATCGAATATTTGCAGCGGATCCGTATTTTCCATGCCGCAAAACTGCTGACAGATTCCGACGCTCCCATCACAGAGATCGCATTAAACTGTGGTTTTTCCAACCCAAGTTATTTTTCAAAGCAGTTTAAAACAATTATGGGAAGCAGACCACGCGAATATCGTGCTGCTTCCCATAAGGAGATTTCCACTTATTAATTATTTCTGAAAATACTCTTTTGCAAATTCCATATCCTGTACCAGTTCCATGGTTCCAAGATATTTTCCGCTTTTATCGCGGACTGCCATATAAGTGACTAACATGGTTCTGCCGTTTTTATCCATCCAGACAGGTACTTTATCAAGTGTTCCCGCTCTGAATTCTTCAATAATACGGCGTACCTGCTGTTCAATCTTCGGCGGGTGGCAGGAGAACACCTCTCTGTCAATCGCCATTCCCGGTCTTTTGAACACTTTTGGACCTTCGTTAAAAAAGCGGTTGATATTATCTGTGTCCACAAACGAAATCTCCAGTGGGATGGTATTCAGCATTGCTGTCAGCTGCTCCACGGTCATGTGACCGCCTGCCATGACAATCTCATCCTGACTGATAGACGACATCTTTACGTCCTGTGCCTTCTCTGCGTCCTCCCAGACTCCGTTTTCTACACCAAAACACTCCGCGTAGTCTTTTGAGTCCCGGTAGATTCCAAACCATTCCTCATCCGTAAAGTTAAATGCACAATTTGGAAAAAGAATATTGGCTTCTTTATAGATCATCTCGTCTGCTCTTGTGAGTGCCGCCTCGAAACGTTTTTTCCACTCATCATCCTGTGAATCCGCTTTTTTCGCCAGCGCAGCAAATTCATCCCGTATCTCATCATCCACCGTCCACATAACATCCGACGGACCGCTGATCTCATACTTTACCTTTAAATGCGGATAAAGAAGATCTCCCTTTTTGGCATAATGGATCGCAAGCTGACGGACTTCTTCTATAAGCTTGTACTCTACATGCCCATTCTTTAGGGCTTCCCTGCATTTTTCAATCGTTTTGGCAAGTGCTTCGTTCTCCAACGTAAATGTGTGAAGCGGATGCCCCGGAATCTTCACAAGCTCCGCTGTCTTTGCAAATCTCTGTTCCCGGATAGAATCTACCGTTGCTTTTTCAGCATTTGCGATCTGCTCTTCTCTTGTTTTTCCATGAAACAACGCAGAATGAACATCACACAATCTCTGCACTTCACTGATCGGTGTTCCCTCTTTGATAAGTTCCTGCTCTGCATTCATGATCTCTGCCGCGTCTACCGACTGAAATTTTTTCACAAAATCAACGCGGACACTCTCCAATTCCTCTCCTGCTCCGAGGCGTTTCAGGTAATCTTTAATGGTTTGCTTCTGCTCTTCTCTATTCATACTTCCTACGCTCCTTTTGGCAATGATACTGTGCGATTTATTTTCATATATAGTTTCCTTTTTTTGTATCTTTACTATACGCAATTGGGAGCAGAATTTCCGTTGTTTTTACAACATTATAGAATTTCTCTGATTTTTTCCTCTACCACATCCATATCCGCTGTCGGCTCAAACCGTTCTACCACATTGCCTTCCCGGTCAATTAAAAACTTTGTAAAGTTCCATTTGATATCTGCGCCGTTCACGTCAATTTTTGCATAGTGCTTGAATGTGATTCCAAACTTTGCATCACAGAATGACACGATCTCCTCGTTAGTGCCCGGTGCTTGATTTCCTCCATTTTATGCATGTTACACATTACATCTTCCGCTTCAAAATCATAAAATTTACTCATTGTTTTTCTCTCCTTTTATATTGCTTACAATTTAATTGTGTTCAATCTTTATGTATAATAAAATACAACCTATTGGCATCTTTGTCAATAGGTTGTACACAATTAATTTTATTTCATAAATTTTCCAAAGAAGCCTTTTTTCTCCGGCTGTTTTTCATCCTCTGAATCCTCTTCTTTTCCTTCCTGCTCTTTCCACTTAAAGTACTCAGAATCCAGATTCACGCTGATCTCAGGGGCAGCTTTCTCTGTTTTTTCTTCCGGCTGTTCTTCCTCCGTTTCTTCAAACGAGATTCCCTGCTGTTCAAAATAATCGCGGTTAATCTTAATCTCCGGCTTCACTGCTGCATAAGGAGAAGATTCCGTATCCTCTTCTTTCCATTTCTTCTCCTTCGCGATCTTCTTATTCCGCTCCTCAATAATAGCCATGTATTTGTCCGTATCCTTAAGATCCTGCAACAGACTCTTTAACTCCAGCTTGTCACCGGAAACCAGCTTGCGTTCATTGGCAAGCTTCTCTCCCATGCTTTCATAAACGGATTTCACAGATTCATTCGCCTCGTCCATAATATCAAGTATCCGCCGGAGCGCTTCATCCGTATACATAACCGACGCGGCATAAACGTCCTCTGCTTTTGCTCTGGCGTCATTGATGATTTCTTCCCCGATCTTCCGGTTTTCCCGCTGCGCCTGCTCCCTGCCCTGCTGCGTCAGTTCGTACTCATCCATAACTTCTGACATGCAGACTGCAAGCTGTTTTAAAATATCCAGCATCTCTTTCTTATTTACGACCAAATAGTTAGAATCTCTCTCATATGGATTGCTTTTTGATAAAAGGACATGTAATTCCCTGAGAACCTTTTCCATGTTGTCCTGTGCGCTCATTTTGAATCTCCCTGCCAATCCCGACTTATGTAAACTTCTTTTTCAACGTATGTCCGAATGATCCACTGATACCGGAAAAATTTTTTACTTTTTCATCTTGCGGGATTTTACTTTTTTCACAATTTTCTTAATTAATACTATAATGAAAATAACAAGTAAAATCAACACCGCAATCGCGCCAACAATGATAGCAGTAAATTTATTTGGATTTTTTACAAGGTCAACGATATTCCTACTGTCATCTACCTGTTTTCTGTAATGTGTGGTGCTGTAGTATTCCGGCACATTGGCTATTCCGTCGCCGTCTGTGTCCTCAAATGACTCCATGTATCTTGCGATCGCATCCCACGCTTTTAACTCTTTTCCATTCTCTGTGATAATGACATCCTCGAAGTCTTCGATCGGTGTTCCGTCGGCGTATTTTGGAACCAGTGATAACAGTCCGTAAGACATATCTGTTACGGCACTTAACATCTGTCCGCTGTAAAGGTCTGCGACCACGCGGTATAATTTATCATCCTCAAGCTCAATTCTCTGTGTACCATCGTCCAGATACACATCTGTCACTTTATTTAAAATCATGCGGTTTGGATTGTAAGTAAAATCAAGTCCGCTGCAATATAATCTCGCCGTTGTCATAAAATCAGAAACGGATGCGTCGATCTCCGCTGCCGTCTTTAACTCTTTTCCGGTCAGATACACGCTGATCAGCGGATAGCCAGGCACTCCGTCTGCACCGATTCCAAGGGAAAAGGAATTGAACACCTGCTCTACTGTAATGTCACCTTTTGCATAAGTATCACGTACCGTTCCACTTGGAACGACTGCAACATCCACCGGAACACCGTCATAATCGGCTGCATTTTCCACCGCATACACATAGGCGTCCGACATAATATCGCCGAGGTTGTGTTCCTCATGGATATTTTCCAGATCTTTCTGTGTGGAAAAATCAACATCATTTTCCACTAACACCTGATCTTTGGTATAGCCGAACTGTGCCAGATAGTCGGTGTCCACAGTATCCATAAACTGATCAATGGCGTTCTGTGTCTCTGCATCCTGATCAATGTCTGTTGTGACCGGCACAATTTCGTAAGAAGTCATCTCCCAGCGTCCATCTGCTTTCTGTGTCATGGAAAGTTCACCGAGATTCTTACCATATTCACCGCAGGATACCACATAGGTATCTCCATGGACAATTGGCTCTTCCAGTGTTGTATGTGTGTGACCGCTTAAGATCAGATCGAGATCCGGCACTGCCTTTGCCAGATTTTCATCCTCTGATTTACTCTCGTCCTCCCAGGTTCCGCTGTGGGAAACGCAGACGATCATATCAACATCCTCGTTCTCCCTGATCTCTTCGACCGTTTCTTTTACCGCCTCGATTGGATCTTTGAATAAAAGTTCACAGGTCGGCGCACAGGCAAGTGCATCTTTACCAAAAACGCCTACGACAGCTATGTCTGTATCCCCTTTTTCCAATACAACATAGTCACTGACCCCGTACTCATCAAATGCGTCTCTGATCAGCTGTTGTCCCTCACTTAAGCCTGCTGCCTCCATGGATTCCCAGTCCACATTGCAGACAACCATTGCCGGAAGATCATCCCCGGACTCCGCCGCACTGTTCAACATATTTGCAAGTCCTTTGGAGCGGTAATCAAACTCATGATTTCCAAGTGTTGTCACTTCGCATCCTAAGTATCCCAACATACGGATCTCTGCTGCCTGCGTCTCGAAAACCGTCTGGATCAGCGTTCCCATGGAAAAATCGCCGCCGTCGATCACTAATGTATCAGGATTTTTCGCTTTCTGCTCCTGGATCAAGGTGTTGATTCTCGCAAATCCTCCCACTTCTTTTTCCGCTTCATCTACAATGGTCGTAAATGTGTTGAGGTGGGAATGTGTATCATGTGTGAATACAATATCCACCTGTTTTGCGGAATCTGCTGTCTCAGCGGAAACAGTCTGTGTTCCTGCAAAAGTTGTCAGGCATAACATGCCTGTGAGTGCCAATGCTGCCCAGTTTTTTCTCATATTTTTCTCTCCTTTGCTATTCCCCGAAAAATACACTGTCTCCCATCGCCTCATATTTTCCAGTAAAAATAAAGAGCAAAACTACTTCAGATATGATCGCAGTTCTGCTCTTTTTGTATTTACTATTTTACATAAATTTTACATTGATGTAAAGAAGTCCTGTCACTTTTACATCTGTTTTTTCTGTGCTTTTTTCTCAGCTTTTGCCTGAAGCTTTGCAAGTTTTTTCTTTGTCGGTCTGAACAACCGGAAAATCCTGTAAACTTCCAGAACGATCAGCAGACCAAAGATAATATCAATTGCCAGTTTGATTTTGTCTGAAATTCTCATTCCGTCTTTGATCTGGGAACCCGGCATTGCGTCATTCATGCTCTTGCTGTTTGCGATCGTGTAAAGTACACGGTGCATTGCCTGTCTTGCATAGTAGTAAGTTGCAGGATCACTCTTGTCAAAATTGTATCTTGCAGATGCCGGAAGGCTTGTCAGTTTCACATCTGCCCCCGCCTCCGTCATCTGGTAGCCATCCATAAATACACCGGTATTGGCATTGTCTGTCATAACGATTCCATCAAATGCCCACTCGTTACGAAGGATTCCTGTAATCAGTCCATAGTCACCGCCTGCCCAGGTTGCACCGGCTCTGTTGAAGGAAGTCATAACACCCTGTGAAGCACGGATTGATTTTGATGCGTTCGCATAGCTTCCATCTTCCTGTTTCTCGACATAATTTAAGGTAACGTCGCCGACTTTCATGCACATCTCAAATGGTACAAGATAAATCTCTCTTGCAGACTGCTCATTAAACCAGGTGGCAACACTGAATTGTCCGTCACGGTCACCACGATGGTTTTCCTGATCGTTGAATGCAAAATGCTTAATGTAAGTATACATACCTTTGGAAGCAGCTCCGTAAACTTCTCTGGAGGCAACGGCTCCTGAGAGGAATGCATCTTCGGAATAGTACTCTCCGTTACGACCGGAATATGGTGTTCTGTGGATATTCATGGATGGTGCATACCAGCCATCAGCTCCTCCGAGCAATCCTTCATTTCCGATCATTGTTCCATATTCACTGGCAAGGTCCAAGTTCCATGTCTGTGCAAGCGTCATTGCGTTTGGGAACATTGCTCCTGTACCACCATAAAGCAATCCTGCTGCGGTGTCCGCATCAATATTAAAAGGTTTTTCTACAGAATCAATGTATTCAATACCATAACCGGACACGCCGATCGTATTATAAATCTCATCTGCAGTCAGTTCATCTAAAAGGTCATCCCAGAGCGGATCATCAAAATCAAGTCCCCTCATGTTAATCAATGTTAATCCATTATCTGCACCATAGACAATCTGTGTGTCTGCAAGTGTCTCCGGCGCAACATCTGTACCGCTTGAAAAGCTGTCAAGCTCTGCGATCAGATCATCGGACGCTGTTTTCACATATGTATAGGAAACTCCATCTTCACCATTGATCTCATTTCCCCAGGTACTGATCTGAGTTCCTGCCTCTCCGTCATGTGTCGGGAAAGTTCCCTCCCAATCTGATCTTGTCAGATAAGTTACGTCTGCCTTGCAATCCTGTAACTGGTTTGTGATTGTCACACCCGAGTAAGAATCTGTTGCGTAGGTTGTCACATCGGTGTCTGTGTTATCTGGTGTGTATACAGATACAAAGTCTGCATTTCCGCCGGTTGTGGCTTCTTCTGCTGAAAGTCCACCTGCTGTCAAAAGCTCTATCTTGCTTTCTGCCTCTTCCTGAGTTGCAGATTCTTCGTTATCTGCTGTTTCTTCACTGTCTAAGTCTGCTTTTTGAGCTGGCTTCTCAGATTTCGCCGCAAGAATATTGTTAATTGCTGCATGTGCGTTAGCAGCTGCTGTGATGTAATAATCACCTGCGTCAAAAATATATGTCTCTGCTCCGTTTTCATCATAAGCTTTTAACTGCTCTTTGGAGAATGTACAGGTTACCGTCTCTTTCTCGCCCGGTGCAAGTTCGCTTGTCTTGCCGTAGGCTACAAGCTGTACGGAAGCTTTCTCTACTCCGTTTGCTTTGTCGTACTCGGTATATGGGGACTGTGCGTAGATTTCTACGACATCTTTTCCTGCCATATCTCCGGTGTTTTCCACATCAACAGTCACGATGCACTCGTCACCAGACCATGTTGTCTGCATATTCGACCAGTCAAAGGTTGTGTAGGAAAGACCATAACCAAATGGATAGACCACTTCCTCTGTGTAATCATAATCTCCTGCATTTCCCTGATTTAAAACGGCATCCTCATAACGTGTCTCATAATATTTGTAACCTACATAAATTCCCTCTTCGTAAGTCACATAGTTATATTTTGTCAGTTCTCCGTTCTCATCCACATACTGATAATCGCCAAAATTCTGTGCAGCCGGAGATTTGGATGCATCTGCTGCAAACGTATCTACCGTTCTTCCGGATGGGTTTACCTGTCCGGTCAGAATGTATGGAATGGACTCGATTGCGGTGCAGGAAAGCACTGCTTTGACATTCTCGTAATCTTTTACCCAACCAAGCTCTAATGCAGCGTTGGAATTGGTTACAAGAATCACATTATCAAAGTTGTCATTTAAATAAGAAATAATTTCCAGCTCTGTGGAATCAGGCTCCAGATAACTTTTTGCCTTATCTTCCTCACTCTCCGCATGATTGTACATGGAACGCGGCATGTCACGGCCTTCGCCTGCCACTCTCTTTAAGAAATAAACCGGCACGGTATTCTTTACCGAATCCATGACCTCTGTGTTCTCCTGTAATACGGATAACGGAACTTCATGGATTGCAAAATCTTCTGCGTCACCAAAACTGATCGAACCGGAGCTGAGTCCGTATTCTTTCGACTGCTCTGAATAAAAATCCATTAAAGTTGTATTGATTTTTGCTCCTGCGTCCTCGAAAATCTGTGTCAGATTTCTTCCTCCCAGCATAGAATCACTGGCGGAAACAGTTGCTGAATTTACACTGAAAAAGCTGAACTCCGTATCCTGTGCCATTGGCAGGATTCCCTCATTACTCAAAAGCACCGTCCCCTCATCTGCGATCTGCTGATGAAGCGCTGCCTCTGCTTCTTTGATACTGTCCGTCGTATAATCTGCTTTGTTATACGTAAGATCAAGACCTGTTGTATCTACGTCGGAATTATCAATCTGTGTGTTGATCCCCCCGATCATACTGTCCATCATTCTCGCATAATTCGGAAGGATGGTGTTTACGACTGCGATGATCACTGCAAATAAAATGATCAGCACAGAACGTATTGTTGTTCCTATTATTTTTCTGGCTTTACTCATAGTTTCCTCCTCTTAAAAAATTCACTTCCGGCAGCAAAACTCAAGACTATGAAAGGTTTTGCTGCTTCTATTTACCATAAAAATAACACGAAAGAAAAGAAAAATGCAGGTTTGGACGTAACCTGCATTTTGAGAGACATATTCCGTTGTTTTTTGCAAAATCCGATATTGTACGGGTTCCCATATGTTTTTATCGTCCATGCGGATTTTGGAAAATCATGCGGAGCAGATATTTGTTCTGTTCGGTCTTTATGACCATCTGACCGCCGTAATGCTCGACAATGTTCTTCATGCTTTTTGTTCCAAATCCGTGACTTCCTGTATCCTGCTTGGACGTAACCGGCATATGGTTACTGTCATAGACCAGACTTCCCTCATAAGGATTCACAATCTCCACCAGAAGGATTCCTTTTTTGTTCTGTATCTGCACAGATATCCAGCGTTCATGTACGTTTGAAATTTTCCGGTTTGCCTCGATCGCATTATCAAGGGCATTGCCGAATAAAGTATATAGGTCAAGCTCATCCATAAACGCAAGCTGGCTCCCATCTGCAATACAACTCATGGAAATCTGATTACTCTGACAGGTCAGTTTTTTCTCGGTTAAAACGGTATCCAGATATTCATTTCCGGTTCGGACCACCGCATCATAAGCAGCAATTTTACTCTCCATATCCTGTAACTTTGCCTTGCGCTTATCCTCATCACTCATCGTCGATAAAATCATGAGCTGATGTTTCATGTCATGATAATGCTGGTTTACAACTGCGATACTCTCCTTTGACATCTCGTAACGCAGCTTTGTCTTTTCCCAGAGCTGTTCTTTCTGTGAAAATTCGATGCGCTCTGTCTCCCTTTTCATCTGTTCCCGCTGATTCGTCAGAATAAACAGACAACACAGGATTGCATAAATGCTATGTATATGCGCATACCCCAGATAGTCCATCACAATGCTAAGTCCCCACACAATTCCCATTAAAACAACGGATGTTGTAGTCGCGGAAATCGCCCCGATCGGGTATTTTCCCTCATACACGGTTCCTTTTGCAAACCAGAAATACGCCAGAAGAAAAGAGCCTGCAAGACACGGAATGTATACAAGCGGATGTTTGTTTCCTATGATTCCACCTGTAAAATGTTCCACGAGAACCCGAATACAGTAAAAAATATGTTCCACACCATAACTTAAGGCAAAAATGTACATCGCCTCATAGATACTGCTTTCCGTACAGAAATAGATTGAAAAAATCAGTATCGCCCATATCAAAACAAACCACACAAACATAAGAATGACGGATTCCACCCACAAAATCCCCTGCTGCATTTCCGTCCCGTAGTATTTTATGTAAAAAATGGGTAAGACACCAAGCAGACAGGTACCCACAATTATGATTGCCATCGCTTTTCCCATGCCATGTTTTCTTTTTTTCAATGGTATACAAAGTCCGATCGCCGGAAGCAGCATTTCTAACATGTATAGGAAATTAAAACTTGTCACTTCCATCTCAAATCTCCATTCCGACGTAATCGGCAAATGCCTCTAAGAACTCTTTTTTCCTGCTCCGGCTTAAAAATATCTGCGTTCCGCCCACATAAACAGTATCTTTCTTCACCTCATCCACATGCCGCAGATTCACAAGCTGTGACTGCCCGCTTTTGACAAAATAATATTCCGCCAGTTCATCTGCCATTGTTTTTAAAGGGATTCCGTGTTTTGAATACACCTTATCTTTTGTGTGGAAGAACATATCATGTCCCACAACCTCAATATATAAAATATCCTCGGTAGATATCTTGCATTTTCGTTCCCCTTCTGCAACCAGAAGCTGTTTTTCCTTGTGGTACTTTGACGTTACTGCCAGCACTTTGTCCATGGTCATCGCAAGCTGCTCATAAACAACCGGTTTTAAAATAAAATCCAGCGCATTTACCTTGTAGCCCTCTATTGCATACTGCGCCAGCGCCGTGATGAACACGATCTGTGCGTCCGCATCCACTTCGCGGATTCTCTTTGCGGTTGTCATTCCATCCTGATATTTCATATGGATATCCAGAAAAATCAGGTCATAGTCCGCAGAATAGTCATCCAGAATATCTATGCCGTCATTAAAAATTCTTACGATAAATGCTTCGTTTTTCTCTTTTTCATATTTTCTCAGATGCTCGATGAGTGCTTCCTGACACTCACGTTCATCCTCTACGATTGCTATTTTTAACATAACCTTCTCCCAGATGAGAAGAGTGCGAAGCCATAGTTTTGGCTCCACACCCTGATAAATTTTTCACAATCTACAATGTAATATCTTCGACGGATATACCAAGTGAAGATAACTTTGCAAGTGTGACCTTAATCTGATAATCAAGTTCTTTGTTCTCCACACCGCCATTGGATTTTTTAATGCGCTGCAGATCCGTATATTTGTCAATTGTCAAACTGATAAGTTCTTCTCTTGTCATTCCATTATCCTCCATGCTATCACCGCCTTTCGTTGGTGATATTATAACATAATGTAAAGTTCCTATTCAATTGAAAAAGGTGCAAAGCCCTTTTTCTATCACGACTTTACACCTTCTTTTTTATATTGTTTTCTGTTAATCTTCCAAACTTGTCTGAATATCCTGTATTTCCTTCAAATACTCTTTTTCAAGCTTTTCATACTCTTCGTTCCGAAGCAGTTCAAGCTTTCTTTCCAGTTCTGTTAAGTGTTTTCTTAATTCATACTTGAATTGTACATCTGTTGGCATATATTCCTCATTCACTTTCCATCACCGCCTTTCGCTGGTGATATTATAGCATAATGTAAAGTTCCTATTCAATTGCCAATGTACGATTAGGAGGGAAACCATTCATATTGAAAACTTTAAAGAATTTTTGAATCCATATAGAAGATACGCCACACATATCTCAATGAATTGTAAATTTACAATATCATAAAAAAGACTATGAAACAAATAAAATTTTTATTAATTTTGCTGCTGACACAGCAAAAACAACACCCACAATCAAAAATAAAATCTACATAAAAAGAGCTACGTACCAATTTCTCAGTACAGCAGCTCCATAAATCTTAAGCTTCCGCTTTTTTTGCTTCCCCTTCCGGGAAGATGATTTTATTAACAAAGAAGAATACCACCATAGATACACCACCGTTTAATACGGTCGTTCCGATGTTATACAGCCAGTCCGGTACGAACATTCCTGCAACAGCAACCCAGATACAGTTGATAGAGTTTACGATACAGGTTACGATACAGAATGCGATCAGATACCACATTCCCTGATACCAGATGTTACCTTTACTGCGAAATACGAAGCTTCTCTGGATTGGGAAGTTGATACACTCACCAACTACCATTGCAATCATGTATGCACAGAAGTAAGGCAGTCCTCCATGTGCAGCGTCATAGCCGATAATGTTCCATTTGAAAGTCTCTCCAAATAAAGTAATATCGATTCCCGGGAATCCGAAATCAACTTTTGGAAGCCCTGCAAATGCAAGTGGTAAAAACAGTAACATAAAATATTTCAGTACTGTGATAAGGTTACTTACAATAACAAATAAACCACCTTCACGAATCCATTTTGATGCGCCCGGATGCTTTTCTGCAAATCCAAGCCATAAGCCTTTGATTTTCTCCATAATATTAATCCCTTTCTCTCTGGACTGCGAAACTCTACTTTGCAGTTTCGGAATAACTTTCTGCATTTATGTTCCGCTTTACTTGTCTTAATCCTAACATAAGAATTCCTTTATGGAGAAAAATTGCATAATCTGTGCTTTTTTTAGCATAAATGGTAAGGATTTTACAAAAATGGGATCATATATACCGGCAGATAATGGATGCCATTCTCCAATTTATAATCCTTCGTATGAACCACATATTGGTCTCTGATACGACTGCTATACTTATCGCAAAACATATCTAACGACTTATGCCCTCTGTAATTTCCAGACTTCACTTCAATCGGATTAATTTTATCCCCTTTTGACAACAAAAAGTCTATCTCATACAGATGATTCGATGTATCGCTTTCCATCGTGTAATAAAACAGGTTGTTTCCCCTGGCAACTAACATTTGTGCCACGACATTTTCATATATATATCCGAGGTTCGCTTCTAATTTATCCGATAGCAGCTTATTATAAATGATATTCTCTGTATATTTTTTATCCTTAAAAGCAAGTGTTATAAACAGCCCGACATCGGAGGTAAATAACTTATACCGTCCGGCATCTTTTTCTAACGACATTCCTACTCCCGGATTATTTGCATGATATGCAATATTTACAGTATACGAACTAAGAATATCCGGTATTAATTCACGAACCTGTTCCAGACGTGTTCCCTCCCTCGCATTTGACAAAACATATCTCGATGCATTTCCACTGAGACTTGCCGGGATTGCATCATATATATCACCTGCAAGCCCGGTTCCATCTATCTTTGTAAAATCTTCCTTATACAAATCAACGATTTCCCTTTTTACCTCATCCACTACCTGTAGATTATTGTGTTCTAAATATGCTTCTACAGCCTGTGGCATTCCGCCAATCAGCATATACAACCGAAACATACGCATCAGATTCCTGTGCATTGCATTTCCGGCAGATTTTTTGCTTTTTAAAAGCAGCTTAATGGTATCCGCCGTGATTTCATCACCAACTGCCCACAAAAATTCTTCAAAATCCATCGGATACATGGATATCTTATGTTCTTCACTCGGAATCAATATATCCTTCGTATTCTTCTTTATCGATAAAAGTGACCCTGTTTCAATGTATTTATATCTTCCATCTGCCACAAGATACTTGATTGCCTGTCTTGCCTTCGGCAATAGTTGAACCTCATCAAATATAATCACGGATTCCTTTTCATACAGTCTGACTCCGGTCAACTGTTGTAATTGGAGGAAGAAAAAATCCAAATTATATCGCAAATCCCCGTTCGTGTAAATGCGTATCCTACGCAAATCCCCGTTCATCATCTTGCATTTGATACGCAAATCCCCACTCATTATCTTACATTTAATTCGCAGATCCGCATAATCCTAATTAGCATATGCGATTCGTCTACACACTATTCTTTTCATACCTTAAGATTTTTTATTTGTATTCATGCAAAGGACAAAGTTTTCCTTTAAGCTCTGTAGCTAACTGTATATCCATCATTCCTTCTACAATTTTTCTAATATTTTAAGACCAAGTTCAAAGGCCAGTAGCATGATTTTACTCTTATCATCCAATCTTGCACTGCCTGATAAACTTCTTGGCTCCCAGGATGAATGGTCAAGGTTATCTCCTGCATAAAAGAACTGGAAAAATTCTGTTCCCCTGAAATCACAGAGTGCCTGCATTCCAGCACACTCCATCTCGACACAGACCGCACCCATTTCTTTTCTCTTATTCACCTTATCCCTTGTTTCTCTATAGCAGGCGTCTGTTGTCCATGTGATTCCTTCCACATAAGGATATCCAAACTCTTTCAGAACTTTCTTAAACTCATCCCTGTAATTATGATTCACATCAATTGTGTCACATGGTTTCGCATAGTGGTAACTCGTTCCCTCATCCCTGACAGCCTTAATCGGAATAATAATTCCACAATCTTCAATCCGTTTATCTAATACCCCACAATTTCCAAGCAAAATCAGTCTTTTACTTCCTATTGCAATTATTTCTTCGTACTGTCCCACGCATAAAGGTTCCCCGACCATTGATTTGAACATTGCAAATCTTTTTCCTTTATATGTAACTTCATAAATAGGATTCAAGCCACTTGCAGAATGAACACTCGCTATTTCTTTTGCACGAAAAAATTCCAGTACCTCATTGAAAAGTTCTTCTGAAAAACAGGAAATCGTAACTTCCGGAAAATTTTCAATCTTCTCCACACACATATCCGGGTTGATGATTGCAGTTTTATTTGCGTCAAATTCTTCTAATAACATTTTCTATCTATCTTACCTTCCTGTTTTTTTGAATCCATGTCATAGTTGTATGTTGTACCAATAAGATGATCCTGCTGTATTATATCCCTGGATGCTGGATTATGACAATCTAACAGCCTTCTTCCAATAAATTTATCGCCACCTCGCTTCGTATAGCTGGCAACAGCTGTCGAATCCATGTAAATAATTTCATGCTGAAAGTGCTTGTATTATTTCATTATTAAATTATTGTTAGTCAGACAAACTTGAATGGAATTTATAAAACGCATTTATTTTACATAGGCACAGTATATCACAGTTCCTGTGTCTATGTGATATCATTTACTGTTTCTTCCGATAAGAACTCATCCTTCCGATGTGCATAAGCGTCAGATTTGACGCTTACTTTACAAATAAAGTGACACCTCTATTTAAGGTAGCCTTTTCTCTTTCAGTAATAAAATTATTTGTATTTTATTAGAAATTGAGAAATTAATTCTATACAACCTTCCACATCTTTTTCATCTGCAACTTCTGCGGGCATGTGCATATAACGCAGTGGGATTGACACGAGCACCGTAGGTACTCCCTGATTAGAAAAATGTATTTTATCCCCATCTGTATAACTAAGTCTGCTTGCAGCTTCTCTCTGAATTTGGATTCCAGCTGTTTTTGCACACTCCTCCATTTTAGTATTCAACGCTTTTACAACTATTGGACTATTACACAGAACAGGGCCACCACCAAGTAGAACTGTCCCCATTTCAGCAGGATCCATTCCGCTACAATCACTAGTATAAGTAACATCTACTACAATTGCCATAGATGGATTTATACGTGTACTTGTCCAATATGCTCCTGTCTTAGTTGTCTCTTCTCCTGTAGTAGAAGCTGCGTAAACACCAACCGTACAACCTTGTTTTTTAGCTCTTTTTATAGCTTCCATAATAATATAAACGCCAAGTCGGTCGTCGAGTGCACGTGCAGTAAATTTATCATTTGCCAGTTTTCGTATAGTTGTATCCAGTACAATTGGATCTCCAATACTTACATAACTTAATGCATCTTCACGGTCTTTAGCCCCAATATCAATCAGAAACTGCTTTGTTCCCAAATCTTTTTCTTTAAATAGTTCCCTATACGCTTCAACAACACCATAAACTATTCCTTTTGAAGTCTTAATTGAAATAGCGTGTCCAGGATATGTTGAAGGAACAATTCCGCCTCTATCAATTACTTGCAGTCTTCCATCTTCTCTGATGTTTGAAATCATAAGACCAATTTCATCTGCATGCGCTGATAACATAATTCTAATATCGCTGTTTGGATTTATTACACAGGTTACATTTTGCATTTCATCGCGACGTACTTCATCTACATAGTCTTTCATTTCTTCTTCAACAATGTCCTGTACCTGCTCTTCATATCCTGATACTGAAATGCTGTTTAGAAGATTGTTTAAAAAATTATTGTTCATTGTCATCATCTTCCTTCTGATTTGATGTTATTGTTATAAGATCAGAAAAAGTCGTCAAATTATATGTCCCCAAGCCACATGCAACAGCATCACCAATTGCTGCACAATCCATTCCACCAGCTATAGCAGCCTTTAGTCCAGCTTTTGCATCTTCGACAACCAGGCAGTTAGATGGTTCTTCATTTATATATTCTGCAGCTTTAATAAATACTTCTGGATCTGGCTTTGATTTTGATATATTATTTCCATCAGAAATTGCATCAAAGTATTCTCCAAGTCCTAACTGACCTAGTATAAATCTTGCGTTTTTGCTGGATGATCCAATTGCAAGCTTATGATTAGCTGCACGTAATCCATCCAAAGTAGCTTTTACTTCCTCGGATAAGTCGGAAGTGTTCATATTTTTCAAAAGTTCTTTATAAATATCGTTTTTCTTTGTAATCCAGAATTCTTTCTCTGATTCGTTTAATTCACCATTGTAACGCTCAAGAATTATTTCAAAACTTTCCATACGGCTTACGCCTCTGAGTCGATTATTAATCTCTTGATCGAAATAAATACCTATTTCATCCGCAACTTTTTTCCACGCTTCATAATGATATTTGTCAGTATGACATATTACTCCGTCTAAATCAAATATTACTGCATTGTATTTCTTCATTACTTATTTCTCCTTTTTTATCAGACAAGTTGGATATGATTACAGCTGCCAGTATAATTACACATCCGATTACCATTCGAGGTGTAATTATTTCGTGAAGAATAATGATTGAGAATATCGTTCCAAATACTGATTCCATGGAAAGTACAATTGCCGCTTTTGTCTCATCAACATATTTCTGGCATGCAGTCTGTAATAAATAACACAAAGTCGTACTTATTACTCCCAGATATAGCACGCTTAACCACCCTTGTGTTGTTACCTGAAAATCAGTTTCTCCAAAAACAACCATGCTGACAGCTGATAAAATAAACGCTGTGATCATCTGAACCATATTTAATACAGAAGCAGGATATTTCTTTACAAATTCACTCGTAAAGAAAATCTGAAATGCAAACCCTATTGCACAAATCAACGTGAGTGCATCTCCTAAACCAAGCGTAAGATTGCCGTTTAGCGAAAGAAGTGCAACTCCAATTACTGACAATATAGCTCCGATAATTCCCTTCGCACCTATCTTCTTTTTTAGAATAACAAATGCTATAAATGGCACAATTACTACATTAAGAGCAGTTAAAAAAGCATTTTTTGATGGAGTTGTATATTGCAGTGCTATAATCTGCAATGAAAAACCTATAAATAATGCTACTCCCATTAAAATGCCTGCTTTAATTGCACCAGTACGATTAACGACTTCTTCTTTTCGATTTCGTTGTCCCAGACTAACTAAGCCCATTAATACTGATGCGAGTAAAAATCTTACCATCATAATTTGAAAAGGTTTCATACTTTCCAAAGCCATGTCACTTGCTACAAATCCGCCTCCCCATATGACCGTAACCAGTATAAGTCCTCCGATTGCCAGCCCTTTTTTCATCACATATCCTCCATTCTGTTTTATATCATTTCAATTTTTCCGTTTACTTCAACCTCTACAGGTTCTCCACAAAGTCGTTTTACTTCAGCATTATTGTTTTTATCTGCTGTAATCTCAAGCCAAGCGCCCTTATAATGTAAACGGAATGTTAAATTCTGCCATTCCTCAGGCATATTAGGACAAACCCTTAACTTGCCATCTTCGCGCTGTGATACACCCGCAAAGCCAAATACAATTGTTTGCCATACTCCGCCTGTATTTGCTGCATGAATTCCTTCTCTTGTATTTCCCTGCATATTTAACAAATCAATAAACGCTGCACGACGGAGATAACGGTATGCTTTTGAATCGTCCCCTACCTTAAGTCCCATCACTGAATATATACTTGGACTTAATGAAGAACCATGAAGTGTTCTCTTTTCATAGTAAGCATAGTTCTCTTTTATAGTTTCATCATCAAATTCATTTCCCATAAGATGAAGAAGCATAACAACATCTGCCTGTTTATTAATCTGCGTTTCCTTTGCTTTCTTTGTCTTAAGCGCTTCTGGACGAATCGGCCAGTCATTTTCATCGTATTTTTCAATTGTTACATTATCTAATTCAAAATATCCTTCGAACTGTTCAAGAAGTTTCGTTCCTTCTTTGCGTGGAAGATAAATTTTTTCCTGAACTTCTTTCCATTTAGCAGTTTCCATCTCTGTAAGTCCTGTTTTTTCAACAAGTTCATTATATGAAGAAGTCTCTTCTTTTTTCATGACCTCTAACAGCGAAAGAACATATTTTAAATTCCATCTAGCAAGATAATTTGTATATAAATTATTATTAACTGGCTCATGCCATTCATCTGGTCCTGTTACCTGATTAATTTCATAACGATCCTGTTCATTATTATATTCACATCTGCTCGCCCAAAATCTTGCAGTTTCTGTCAGTATTTCGGCTCCTTTAGTGTATAGGAAATCTATATCGCCTGTAATCTTAACATAATCGTATATTCCGTATGCAACGGCCGCTGTTACATGATGTTCATACACGGCAACATAACATCTATAACAGCTACCATCTGGTTCTATTGTCCAATCTGGACACTGCTCGCTACCATCATCTGCTGATTCCCATGGATACTGAGCACCATTAAATCCATTCTTGTGGGCATTTTCACGTGCTGCGTCTAACAAATAATATCTATAGTTTTCAAGATTTTGTGCTGTTTTTGGGAATACCCATGCAAAAAATGGAAGCATAAATAACTCTGTGTCCCAAAAAGCATGGCCACCATATTCTTCGCCAGTCAGAAGCTTTGCACCTACATTTACATGATCATCATGCTCATTTCCAGTGCTCATAAGATGAAAAATATTAAAACGAACAGCTCTGTTAAGATCGTCATCTCCAGTTATTTTGATATCAGCATTTTCCCACATGTTATGGTATACTTCTTCATGTAATTTAAGCTCATTCTCAAAACCAGTATGAACAAATCCTTCGATTTCTTTTTTTATAGTGCTATGAAGTTCATATGTAGGACATTCCCTTTCTGAATACATAGAAACATACTTAACAATTTGTACTTCTTTTCCTTCTTCAACGTGAATATCACCAAATTCAATATTCTGTTCACCAAAAACACTTGTCATGCGATTTCCGAGAATTTGTTTTCCATCGCAATATGCTTCTATACGACATCCACATCCTACATGTAAATGCTTCTCCCTTGTAGCAACTTCAACATATCCGCCGTCCTCAGCTAACTTCTCATTGGCTGTCATATATGTATGTTTTACCTTAAAACGTGGTGCATCATAGAAATTAATAATACTTCCATCAATGATACTCTCAACTTCAACAATACCACTATAATTCAATGGTGTCATATATAGTTTAACACCCATACGGTGAACGTTATTTCTGCTAACAAAACGAAGTCCTTCAACAAGAGTTTCCCTACCCTTAGAATCCTTTAAGAGTATTCTTTTTCCGACAAAAGCTCCTCTCATATCAAGGACTCGTGAAAACTCTATTATTTCACAATCCTCAATTCCAATAAGTTCTTTTTCAATATAAAGTCTGATACCTAACCAGTTAGGAAGTGTCGAAAGCTCCCTCATAAATGTTTCAGATTTATCAAACACTCCGTTAATATAAAGATATGGAAGAGTAATCTTTGTACCTTCCTCATGGCTGCCTCTTATTCCAAGGTAGCCATTAGAAAGTGCAAACAGACTCTCATATTTTAGATTTTCTTTCGGATCATATTTATCCTGGCAGATAAGCCATTCATCATCATGTATTCTACTTCTCAGATTTTCTGAAAAAAGCTCTCTAGTCATATATGATTCTCCTACTATAAAATTAATTAGATATACTGTTTTCTTGCTTCATTTATTTCTGTGCCATTTTTCACAATAGAAAAGGTAAATGCCATTGAGAAATCCTGTAATTTTACTTTATTTTCCTCTAACTGTTCTTCTCCACAGCTATTACTTCCTAGTCCAGAATGACGGTAATCCAAATGAATAATAACATCATTAGATTTCTCAATTTCGAATGGATGCTGTGCTTTTTCTAGACTTTCATCTGTATAATTTGCAAGATTTAATCCAAGTTTGTTCTCCATTCTGCATAATAAACCATTTTCTCCATCTCCTATGCTGAACCATTTTACATTTTCTCGGTGTCCGTTTTCCTGTGGGAATACGTAATTGGTCATCATTTCATCAATTGTACTTTCATATATCCCCATAACAGATGCCGCATTACTATCGATATAACTTTCTCCAGGTCCCATACCATACCACATGGTGTTCTGAAGGTTTTGATTTCCTTTCATAACGATACCGATTCGTGGTAAAAATGGTGGTTCGAGTTTACCTCTTTGAACCGCTCTTCCCTGAATTTCCACTTTCATCTGCCCACAAGAATATATTTCGTATACATAAACACATTCGAAGCCCCATGACTGATTATAGCAGCTAAAAAATGTTCCAATCTTAACAATTACCTTATCCTCTGCCTCTTCAAAATCAACATATTCTGTTTCTTCTACAGGCTTTTGAATAAAGTACTTATTCATCCAATCATCTTTTTTGTACATGTCATTATCAATTGTTGCACGATATACATTCATTCTAGGGCCATCAGTAATATATTCTGTTTCACCTTTACCAAAAGATATTAGTTTTCCATATACTGTACTGAATTTTGCAGTGACATTTTTATTTGTAATACTAAGTACGCCTTGCACCTCATTTATCATCAGCTTATCATCTTTTTCCCTAACAACAAATTCATCTCTTCTTATATTCAGTGGAATTTGTAGTTTCTTAATTTCATGTCCAGACGATGCATATTTTCTGTCTTCTTTCTGACATACCAAAACATTTAAATAATAATCTGTATTTATCAGCATTTCAAATGGAGTAATTGGCAGTTCAAGTACGCAACTGTCATGAGGAGATACTGATAAGTCATCTATAATCCCCTTCTGTACAGACTCATTTTCTGCTTTAATTTCCCAATTGATGATTACTGTGCTTAAATTCAGAAAATCATAATAGTTTTCAATTTTAATTTTCTTAATATTCCCCGCTATTGGAGTAATCTCTATTGGAGCTATAATCTGCTTATATTCCTCCATTCCCGGTGAAGGTGTTCTATCTGGCATCAAAATTCCATCTATACAGAAATTACCGTTTGTTGGAAAATCTCCATAATTTCCGCCATATTTGTAATATTCATTATCACCTTCAACTGTATGAATTCCATGATCATACCATTCCCAGAGAAATCCACCCTGAAGTCGTTTATACTTACGATACATATCCTGATATGCTTTTAATCCTCCAGGTCCATTTCCCATCGCATGTCCATATTCACACATCACATGAGGCTTATCTCCTTTTACCTCATATTCTGCAATTTCTTTCAGGCCTTTTAGCCTTGTATACATAGTGGAATATACATCTGTAACCTCTGCTTCAAAATCTCCTTCATAATGAATAAGGCGTGTATCATCCAATTCACGTATTGCCTGTGCTGCACTTCGGAAATTACAGCCAAACGCTGACTCATTTCCCATAGACCACATAATTATAGATGGATGATTTCTATCTCTTTTAACCATACGAACACTGCGGTCAACATATACGTTTTTCCAAGATTCATCATCTGTGATCCATGTATAGTTTTCTACCCATTCAAATCCATGACATTCAAGATCTGCTTCGTTAATAACATAAAGACCATATTCATCACATAGATCATAAAAATATTCATTTGCTGGATAATGAGAGCAACGTACAGCATTTATGTTGTACTGTTTCATCAGACGAATATCGTCCTCCATCTGCTCTCTTGTTACAGTTCTTCCTTCTTTTGGGTTGTAGTCGTGATGATTTACACCATTTAGAAGAATCACCTGTCCATTTACACAGAAGTTTTTATCTTTAATTTCAATTCTTCGGAATCCGCATCTAACTGTAACTTCCTGTGTATCAGTTGATATAGTAAAATCATATAACTCAGGAGTTTCTGCTGTCCATGTATGTACACTTGGAATATCTGCTGAAATATATATTTCTTTATCTTTAAAAGAAGCTTCTCCTTCAAAAACAGCTTCTCCTTTGTATGACAATTTCCACTTAATATTAGTTCCAGCCTGCTTCATTTTGATTTTTGATGTGAACAGACCATTTGTATAACTATCATCTAAAGAACCGTCAATCTGTACATCTAAAACAGCGTTCTTTTCCTCATTAATCAGTTCCACATCTCTGTATATTCCTGATAACCACCACATATCCTGATCTTCCAGATATGTTCCGTCTGACCATTTATATACACGTACTGTAACATCATTTTCGCCGCTTTTAACAAATTCTGTAATGTCAAATTCAGATGGAAGTCTACTGACTTTACTAAAGCCTACATAATTACCATTTACCCAAACATCAAAAGCACTGTCCACGCCATGAAACTTCAAAATGGTATCTTTTTGTACCCACTGGTCATCCAGATTCACAATTTTCTTATAGATTCCTGTAGGGTTTTCATCTGGTACGTAAGGCGGATTTATCGGAAATGGATATAATACATCTGTATAATGCATCTTGTCATAACCTCTTAACTGCCAGACAGATGGAACATCGATATTATCCCACTCATTACCTACTCCTGGTTTCTCAAATCCTTCTGGTGAAAGTTCAGGTGCATCTATATATTTAAATTTCCATTCTCCATTAAGAGAAATTCTACTTTGAGAATCCTTGTAAAAAGCAGTTCGTGCCTCTCTTCTCCCGATTCCGGTAATCTGATGGTTCTCCCATCTTTTTACTGTTTTTCTTGCCATTAATCTATCCTCTCATTTTATAATGTAAAATCATTAATATAATTACGGTCAGACAGTTCAGTCTGTCTGACCGTTTTACAAGTCTGTCTTATTTAATAGAACCACTAGTTCCTTCAACAATATATTTCTGTGCAATTATAAAAATAATAATTGGTGGAATAATCATAATTATTGTTATACAGAGCATAGGAATGATCTGTGTACTGTGAACACCCTTGAAAGAAGCAAGTCCTAATGCAAGTGTATATTTGCTTCTGTCTTGTAAGAAAATCAATGGACCAAGATAGTCATTCCATACAGTCAACATATTAAGTACTCCAACAAGAATAAGTGATGGTTTCATAATTGGCATAAAGATTTTCCAATAAATCTGGAACTGATTTGCACCATCAATTCTTGCCGCCTCTTCGAAATCTCTTGGAATCCCCATCAGGAACTGTCTCATTAAAAATACATAATAAGCAGAACCAAACCATGCTGGTACAATCAATGGTTTCAATGTATTAATCCATCCAAACAGGTTAAATTCCATATACTGTGGAATCATGGTAACATCCCATGGAATCATCATTGTAGATAACAAAATCATAAAAAGAAGATTCTTTCCTTTGAATTCAAATCTCGCAAAACCATATGCAACAAGTGAACAAGAAAGCACTTGTCCTAATGTTGTAAAAACAGTAACAAGTATTGAGTTCCATAGATAAGTTCCAAATGGCTGAGACTTCCATGCATTTATAAAATTCTCAAAATGCCATTCTGTAGGAAATAATTTTGGTGGATACGCAATCGCTTCACTTTCTGTTTTAAATGCAGAAAACAACATGTAGATAAATGGTGCAAGAAAGTAAAGTGCCACAAGTCCGAGTAATGCGTAAATCACTATTTTTGATCTTTTAGACATCTTCATTACTTTCTACCCCCTTTTTTCTTTTTAGTCTTCTTTGCCCCACTATTTCTGGCTTCTGTTTCATAGAACACCCATGTAGATGAAGATTTAAATACTAATGCAGTAAGTATCATAATGATGATAAACATTACCCAGGCATTTGCACTGGCATATCCAAGCTTATGATGTTTAAATGCATTATTATATGTATACAGTCCATAGAAGTATGTTGACTTAAGTGGACCACCACCCGTAAGCAGCATAACCAGTGTTACCTGCTGGAACGAGCTAATGATTGATGTAATCAAATTGAATAAGATTGTTGGTGTAATTATCGGAAGCGTAATACTGAAGAATTTTCTTGCAGGTCCTGCTCCGTCAATAGATGCTGCTTCATATACATCAATTGGTATATTCTTGATATCTGTATAGAAAACCAACATCATAGTTCCCACACCAAAGGCACTTGCTATAATCACAGCAAGGAGTGCCCAGGCTGGATCAACCAGCCATTTTGGACCTTCTATTCCAATAAGAGATAAAAGATAATTTAAAACACCATAATCTCCATTAAGAATCCATCCCCAGATAATTGAAACTGCCACTCCAGAAATTACAGCAGGAATGTAGAAAATAGTACGGAACACCTTCACTCCTTTTACTGGCTGTGTAATTAACATTGCGAGAAACAGTGCGATAATCATGTTAAGTGGTACAAAAATAGCTGCATACTTCAAACTGATTACCAGTGACTTCCAAAACTGTTTATCGTTAGTAAACATTTCAATGTAATTTCCAAATCCTCTGAACTGTGGAGTTGAGGTAAGTGGCCAATCAAAGAAACTCATAATCAAAGATAAAATTAATGGACCGATTGTAAACACGAGAAATCCTATTATCCAAGGCAATATAAATATATACGGTGTTGCCGATTTCAGAAATTTTTTCTGTTTCATATATTTTCTCCCAATTACTTTGTTTATTGTGCTTCTGCTGCTTCTTTAAGAACTTCTTTTACATCCATGTATGCACTTGGATTAAATAACTGCTCAAATGAAAGGCTAAGATTTTCCGAAATCTCTGACCAGTCCTCAATAATGAAGCTTGCTGGAGTATGTCCATCACTCTGTTCCAACATTTTGTAGAATGGAGCAAACTTATCTTCATTCATAATCCCCTCTGATTCTACAACGCTGTTAAGAACTGGAAGCTCCATTCCTATTCTTGCCTTGTTGCATTCTTCACCAGTCCAGTATTTTACAAATTCCCATGCTGCATCTTTATTTTTACTGTCTTTTGAAATTGAAAGTCCTGAAGAACTTAAAATACTTACTGATGTCTGTCCATCAAACGTAGGAATCTTTACAATACCGTAATTCATGCCGTCGTTATCGAGAGTGTTAATTGCCCATGAACCGTAAACATACATTGCTACTGTCCCTGCACGGAATTCGTCAGTTCCATTTTTCTCTGTGGCAATTGCATATCCGTCTTTTTCCATATCTTGGAACATCTGGAATACTTCCTGAGAGTTATCAGAATCAATGTTTCCGGCCATCATTCCTTCTGTATCACAATAAGATGTTCCGTTGCTCCAAAGATACATTTCAAAGTCATATGGATCTGGCTTCATCTGGAAAGCAAAACCTTTCTGCCCAGTTTTTTCTTCAATCTTCTTAGCTGCGCTCTTTAAATCTTCCCATGTCCAATCATCTGTAGGCTCTTCTACACCAGCCTCTTCAAAAAGGTCTTTGTTAAAATATAATGCGTGTGTTGTAAATCCTACTGGCATTCCATATGTTGTACCGTCTAATGAATTGTAATTCCATAAAGTGCTGTAGATGTTTTCCTTAAAATCATTACCTTCACTTTCAATATATTCGTCAAGCGGCTCAAGTCCATCTGCATATGCTGGATAATTCCACATATACATTACATCAGGTGTATCTCCTGATCCCATACCTGCACTAATTTTAGTGTCATAATCACTTCCATAAGCTTCGAGTGTTACTTCAATGTCATCATGTTCTTCATTAAATTTGTCTACAAGTTTTTGCTGAGCATCAAGATCATCTGCCACGTCCCATGTTGCAAAACGAACTTTTGCTTTCCCGTCACTTGCTGTTACATTTTTTCCTGTTTCATTGCTTCCACATGCAGTAATTAACATTGTACCTGTTAATGCTGCCATACATACTAATGCAATCTTTCTCTTCATTGTTTTTCTCCTCCCAAACATTTTATATTCATCCGGTAAAATTATTTTACTATTTTACCAGTAAAATGTAAACTATTTTATTTAGTAAAATATTTTTTCTACATTTTATATATTTTTTATATACTTTTTTTATGCATATCTTACAATTTTCTATTTTATTTTAGTCTTCTCCAGATAAAACCCTTTTATTTTTACCTGCATATTACCGCTATAGAAAAAAAGGCCTGTACACAAACAGTACATAGCCTTTATTAACTATTTCAAATTTTTAACGCTGTCTCGCACATATAACTTTGTAGGAATAGTTACTCTGACACAAATTTCTCTTCCAAACACAATTCTTTCTTCTAGTAGTTTTACTGCATACTCACCCATAAACTCCATATATAATCTCTCTGTTGTAAGTGGAGGAACCATGTATTTTGCAGTTGGTATATCATTAAAACCCACTATACTGATATCATCTGGAATAGAAAGCCCAAGCTCATATGCTGCGCGATAACTTCCAGCCGCCATTGAATCATTTGCTACAAACAATGCAGTAGGCATATTTCCTTCTTTATGCAACTCCTTTAATAATTCATATCCATACTTTGCATAATAATCGCCAAACTTAGTGTATTCCGATTTATATAAGCCTCGTTTCATAAGAGAATTTTGAAAGCACTGCATTCTGGCATCAACTATTTCATTACCATCTTTATATTCTGCCCGACATCCAATCATGCCTATCTTTGTATGTCCACACTCTACCAAATATGCGATTATCTCTTCTACAGCCTGATTAAAATCCACTACAATGGAATCATATTTCTTTGGATTCGGATCTGCATCAATAAATACAATCGGACACTCCCATGCATTGATCTGATCAATCATCCTATTTGTAAAAGTTCCCGTACAAATTATACCATCCAGACCATTTAGTGTTTCCGGCTTGTCATCAAGATTTACATTTTGCTTTATATATCCCTCTTTTTCCAGCTTTTTTTCAATTGCAAGACGTATGCACAAATAATATGGATCCTGAAGCTCTTCCTCTGGAGAATATGAATAAAAAACTCCTACTTTTAGTTTTCTTTTACGTTTTTTTTGTGTACGCACTTCATATTCTAACTCTTCTGCAATCTCAAAAATCCTTTGTTTAGTTTCTTCTTGAGCATTTAAGGATTCGTCATGATTCAATACTCTCGAAACTGTAGCAATTGAAACTCCTGCTTTCAGTGCTATGTCTTTAATGGTCGCCATAATCTCTTTGTCCCCCTATTTCATATATTCACTAGGTTCTCTAATAATAATTCTTTGTATCGACCATTATAACACATTTGATAAAAAAACAAATAAAATTCCGATTTTTTTACCAAATATTTTTACTAATTATAATCGATTTTAATAGGATAAATTCTACTGGTAATACCATTATCGGTTTATCAGCGGTCATCATCCATTGTTTCCCCAATCTCCATAATAAGCAGTGCGTATCTATCACTCCAGTTCTTTTTCCATTCAAGAATTTCATCATATAGTTTTCTTTAAAAAAATATTTCAGCCATAAAGACCTCTCCGCTCCATCAAAAAATAGAATACAAACTCCGCATATATATTATTTTTATAAATTGTAGCGTAAATCCCCGTTCATCATCTCGTATTTTCTACGAAATCCCCATTCATCCACACACTATTCTTTTCACATCTTAAAATCTTTTATTTGTACTCATACAAAGGACGAAGTTTTCCATTCCATAAAAAAAGCCCCCACATGCTCCTTATCGAACATGCAGGGACTTTCCTGTCATATTTTAAGTTCTGTTATCCTTGCACACAGAGGTGCGGAATAATCTATTCTTCTTTCTTCTCTTCCGGTGTAACTTCTGCTGTTGTTTTTGCATGTTTTTTGCGATAGCGAACGATCACAAGTGCCATGCAGAGTACTACTAATAATACTGTTACAACATCAATTGTCA
>OGLM01001002.1_pt1 | contig 31680 bp, 22 predicted proteins | sample 1572531 | NCBI WGS metagenome assembly OGLM01 (sample SAMEA2581909, study PRJEB24529) | metagenome | biome: Human gut stool | place: China | collected 2011 | reverse complement strand
GGAAGCCCCGCCGCCCGTTTGCCGCTCCGGACAGCGTGAAGTCCAGACAGCTGAAAAGCTTGTCGTAGAATGCAGCGGCTCGTTGGGATGTGAACAATGTGACGACCTGAATGATTTCTTGTCTGTAGATAGCGGTCAGTCTCTTTCTGGTTGGATTTTCTTCGCAAGTTAATTTTTCCTCAAAGAGGCTCCGCTTTCTATGTCATATGTTTGATTCCAAGCTTTAGCTGTGGTCGGAATCCCTAACATTCACTACTCTTTTTGAATTTTGCTCATGGCTGTTGTAGAATTTGGAACGGAGGTGTTCACTGTGATAAAATCAATTAAACTCAAAAATTGCGCCACTTATCCTTCGACGGGTGTTTCGATTGAAAACTGCCAAAAGATCAATTTCTTTTATGGTCCTAACGGCAGTGGAAAATCCACTATGATTAAGCTGCTTTGCCGTCTGTACGACCCTACCGAGGGCGAGATATTACTCAATGGCATAGATATTCGGAAATATAATTACCGGGAGTATGCCGTTAATTAAAGAAGACGGCCTGTATAATGTCGGATTTCTGTGCCGGAGAGACGGGAGTTACGATATGTATGAAAAAGTGCATATTACTCCGGATGAAATCAAGAGTTGGGGGTTGACTGGTGGTAGCATGGTGAAGACTTTTGAGACAGATTGTGCACGTATAGGTATATTGATATGCTACGATGTCGAATTTCCTGAATTGTCCCGTTTAATGGCTGACCAAGGAATGCAGATTCTGTTTGTGCCTTTCCTTACGGATACGCAGACGGGATATTCCCGAGTGAGAGTATGTGCTCAAGCCCGGGCGATAGAAAACGAATGTTTTGTTGCGATTGCCGGAAGCGTAGGAAATCTTCCGAGAGTGCATAATATGGATATACAGTATGCTCAATCAGGGGTATTTACTCCTTGTGATTTTGCTTTCCCGAATGACGGGAAACGGGCAGAAGCAACTCCGAATACTGAAATGATATTGATTTCAGATGTTGATTTGGATTTATTGAGTGAACTGCATACTTATGGAAGTGTCCGCAATCTGAAAGATCGTCGTCAAGATTTGTATGAGTTGCGGTTAAAAAAGAAAAATAACTGATTTCTATGCGGCGGAGAAAATAGGACATTTTTCTCCGCCGCATAGAAATTTATTTGTTTTTTGCCTCTTTCTCGATTCGGATGCGGGCATCTACCGCAATAATACCTTTTTTAGTTGCCAAAAGCGGATTGATATCCATCTCTTTTATTTCTGTAGCGAAACGCAATAATGTAGATAGACGGACGATGATTTCGGCAAACTGGATTTCATCGATTGGAGCTTCACCTCTGACTCCCCGAAACATTTTGTAAGCACGCAGGGAGCGAATCATAGAGAGAGCTTCGTTTTCACTTAAAGGTGCTAATCCCGAAGCGATGTCTCTTAATATCTCTACAAAAATTCCTCCTAACCCGCAAAGGATGACATGTCCGAAATGAGGCTCGTACTTTGCTCCTACGAAAAGTTCTTTTCCTTGTAACATCGGTTGTACCATTATTGCGGTTACTTCGGGAAGTTTCATCATCCGATTAAATTCGAAAGCGAGATGCTCTTCCGATTGAATATTAAGAACTACTCCTCCTATATCGGACTTGTGGACAGGTCCTACTACCTTTGCGACTAAAGGAAAATCTAATTGTCTGGCTTTTTTAAGAAGCTCTTCTTTCGAAGAAGAAACGATTTCTGGGACTATTGGAATTCCGGCGGCAGAGAACAGAGACTGGACATGATTGTGCGGAAGATACCCGTTTTCTCCTATGTCATCGATAATCCTGCGTATTTCCGGTACGTTTACCCCGTATAATTCTATTCCGCCATTGGTCGGCTTCGAAGCATTGAATACTCGTGCGACAGCAGTTGCTAAAGCGACTTCATCCGAAAAATTGACATGTCCCTTATTCAGGAAATATTCAACTTCTTTCCCGGCGGTTACTACGGATGGGAGCACAGGGAATATCGGTTTGCTGCATTCTTCCATTTTTCGGTGCAACACATCATAGGCATCGTAAACTTTTACCAGTCCCGGACTACCGAAGATAACGGCTATTGCATCTATTTCGGAAGTATTTTCACAAAAGTCTATAGCTTTTTCCAAATGTTCGGGAGTTCCTGTAGCCAAGATGTCGATCGGGTTTCCGACCGAAGCTCCGGGATAAAGCTCTTCTTTTAGTTTTTGTGCAGCCTCTCCCGAAAGTTCAGGAACATGCATTCCCCCTTTAGAAAGAGCATCGGTCAACATTACGGCCGGACCTCCGGCATGTGTAACAATGGCGAAATTGCGGCCTTTGATTTCTTTTAAATTAAAAACGCAGGCGACGGTCGTCAGTTCTTCACGGCTGAAACAGCGAACGATTCCGGCTTTACGGAAGAGTGCTTCGACAGCCAAATCCGAGCTTGCCATAGCTCCGGTATGTGAAGAGGCTGCACGACTTCCCGATTCTGATGATCCCGATTTTATTGCAGCTATTTTGCATCCTTTCCGAATTAGAGAGGAGGCATGCAAGAGCATACGGTCGGGGTCTTTGATGTTTTCGATATAAAGGATTTTGATCGGTGTGGATTCTCCCGGAATATAAGTGCGGTCAAGATATTCCAAGACATCTTCGACTCCGATCTGCGGTGCATTTCCGACCGACCATACAGAATTGAACCGCAGTCCTTTGCCGATAGCGGACTCCATGATATATACGGCAGTAGCTCCAGAACTCGATATCAGATCGACACCTCGGGAATCGAGTTCGGGAATCGGCAGAGTGAATACGCTCCGGTGGTGACGGTTCATCAAACCTATGCAATTCGGTCCGATTAGCGATGCCTCGTATTTATTCGCAGTCTTTAAAATTTCCTGTTCTAATAGGAGCCCCTCATGAGTTTCTTCTCCGAATCCGGCCGATATAATAATAAATGCTTTGGTATTGCGGGTCGAAGCCAGCTCTTCTACAATAGAGGGGCAAGCTGCTGCCGGAACGGCTAATATCGCCAGTTCTGTGTTTGGCAATGATGTTATGTCGGGAAAACAGGGAATACCTTGTACCTCTGTTTCTTTCGGGTTTACTGCATATAATTTCCCGGGAAATTTTCCTTCCAGCAGATTCCGAATAATCTTTCCTCCGGGTTTTTGCGTATTATTCGATCCTCCTATGATCACAATACTTTCCGGAGCAATCAATTCTCTATTGATCATAATATATAAAATTCTTTATTTCAGATGATTTAGCAAAAAATTGCATATATATTCGTTCAAAGATAGCGATTTTACTTTTTCCTCTTATCGCATTGCGACAAAAATCGTATATTTGCAAATCATTTTGAAAAAGGAAAAGATAAAATCATATAAACCAATGGAAAAGAAATTCAAACGTACTCTCGTAACTACAGCGTTGCCTTATGCTAACGGCCCTGTGCATATCGGGCATCTGGCCGGTGTATATGTTCCTGCTGATATTTATACCCGATATTTGCGTCTCAAAGGAGAAGAGGTGATCCATATCGGCGGATCGGATGAGCATGGAGTACCTATTACCTTGAAGGCTAAAGCTGAAGGTATCACTCCGCAAGATGTAGTCGATCGGTATCATTCGATAATAAAAAAATCGTTTGAAGAGTTTGGAATTTCTTTCGACATATATTCCCGTACCTCTTCCGATATTCATACGAAAACAGCTTCCGAGTTTTTCCGGAAATTGTATGACAAGGGAGTTTTTATCGAGAAGACGACGGAGCAGTATTATGATGAAGAGGCTAAGCAGTTCCTTGCCGACCGTTATATTACCGGTACTTGTCCGCATTGTAAGAATGAAAGGGCTTATGGCGATCAATGTGAAGCCTGCGGAACATCTCTGAATGCGACGGATCTGATCAATCCGAAATCGGCAATCAGCGGCAGTGTTCCGGTATTGCGGGAAACGAAACATTGGTATTTGCCTCTCGATAAATATGAAGATTTTTTGCGTAAATGGATTCTGGAGGATCATAAGGAATGGAAATCGAATGTTTACGGTCAATGTAAATCTTGGCTCGATATGGGGTTGCAGCCTCGTGCCGTTAGCCGGGATCTTGATTGGGGAGTTCCTGTTCCGGTAGAAGGCGCTGAAGGCAAAGTATTATACGTTTGGTTCGATGCTCCTATCGGTTATATTTCCAATACGAAAGAGTTGTTGCCCGATAGTTGGGAACGCTGGTGGAAAGATCCGGAGACGAAGTTGGTTCATTTTATAGGAAAAGATAACATTGTTTTTCACTGTATCGTATTCCCGGCGATGTTGAAAGCCGAAGGGAGTTTTATTCTTCCGGAAAATGTCCCTGCAAACGAATTTTTAAATCTTGAAGGAGACAAAATTTCTACATCTCGTAATTGGGCGGTATGGTTGCATGAGTATTTGGTCGATTTCCCGGGTAAGCAAGATGTGCTGCGTTATGTTCTTACTGCAAATGCTCCGGAAACGAAAGACAATGATTTTACTTGGAGAGACTTTCAGGCACGAAACAACAATGAGTTGGTTGCCGTATTAGGGAATTTTGTGAACCGTGCAATGGTTCTTACACATAAGTATTTTGGAGGAAAAGTCCCGGCTTGCGGAGAGTTGACCGAGTATGATAAAGAGACGCTTGACGAATTTGCCGGAGTAAAGGTCGAACTTGAAAATTATCTGGAGAATTACCGTTTCCGTGATGCCCTGAAAGAGGCGATGAATCTTGCCCGTATCGGTAATAAATATTTGGCAGATACAGAACCTTGGAAATTGGCGAAGACCGATATGCCTCGTGTCTCTACGATTTTGAATTTGGCATTGCAGATTTCTGCTAATCTGGCGATTGCATTCGAGCCGTTTCTTCCTTTTTCTGCCAAGAAGTTGAGAGATATGTTGAATATGACTCATGCCGAATGGAACTTGTTGGGGAATACCGATATCTTACCTGAAGGGCAGCAGTTGAACCAGCCTGTTCTTTTGTTCGAAAAAATTGAGGATGCTCAAGTTGAGGCTCAAGTACAAAAACTGTTAGATACGAAAAAAGCGAATGAGCTGAAAAATCATCAGGCCGCTCCTGTTAGGGAAAATATCGATTTCGAAGATTTTATGAAATTGGATATTCGGGTAGGCAAGGTTTTGGAATGTCAAAAAGTACTTAAGGCGGATAAACTTTTGCAATTTAAAATCGATGATGGTTTAGGAGGGCGTACTATTGTTTCGGGAATAGCGAAACATTATAATCCTGAAGATTTGGTGGGAAAACAGGTTTGTTTTGTCGCTAATCTGGCGCCTCGTAAATTGAAAGGCATCGAATCGCAGGGAATGATTCTTTCTGCTGAAGATGCCGACGGCAAATTGGTTGTTGTAGAACCGGAACAGCATGTAAAACCGGGATCGGAAGTAAGATAAACCATAATATTTTCGTTTAAGAGAGGCCTTGTTTGAATTTTTTATCGGAAAATTCAGGAGGAATCTAAATATTAATAAATCCCCGGAGAAGTTTTAGTTTTCCCTCTTTGGGGATTTTTTATTCAACATGAAACATGTAGGCATCGAGATATGTCGGATAACTTGAAAAAGAAAACATTGACAGCTCTTATTTGGAGTTTTGTCGATAAATTCGGTCAGCAGTTTTTATACTTTGTAACAGGTATAATTCTGGCTATTCCTTTGAATCCGGTCGATTTGGGGAAGATGGCGTTATTGGCTGTATTTGTCGCTTTGTCGAGTATTCTTATAGACAGTGGATTCGGATCTGCTCTGATTCGTAAAAAAGAGGCGACCGATGCCGATTATAGTACTATTTTCTATTTCAATATCGGAGTCAGCCTTATCTTTTATCTCATCCTTTTCGCTTTAGCACCGTTCATCGAGAGTTATTCGGGAGTTCCGGGGTTAGCGGCGGTTGCACGGGTTTCGTTTTTGAGTATTGTTTTTCTGGCATTCGGCATGATTCAGCAAACTCGTTTGATAAAATATATTCAATTTACGCAACTGGCACGTATAAATATTATTTCTCTGTTTTGTTCTTCGGTGTTTGCTGTCATTACCGCATTCATGGGTTGGGGAGTCTGGGCTTTAGTCATACAGTCTTTAGGAATGGCGATTGTAAAGTCTGTCTTGTTGTGGATTTACGGACGCTGGAGACCGAAGTGGATATTCAGAGTTGCCTCGATGAAAGAATTCTTCGGATATAGTTCGAGTCTGATAGGTACGGGGGTACTGAATACGATATTCAATAACATATACCCGTGGTTGATCGGAAAAGGTTATTCGACACAAGCGGTCGGTTATTATAATCAGGCTAATAAATTTCAGGATATGCCTTCGGCATTGATTGCCAATATTTTTAGGAGCGTTGCTTTTCCGGTATTGTCTTCGATTAATGATGACAGAGAGCGAATGATACGTGTTTTCGGGAAGTATATCCGGACGGTGTCTTTTATAATTTTTCCGATTATGTTTTTATTGATGCTGGTTTCGCAGCCTCTTATATCCATATTGCTTCCTGAAAAATGGGCGCCTTCTATTCCTCTCATGCAGGTATTGTGTATTTCGGGAGCATTTTCGCCTTTTATAATTTTATATTACGATTTATTCAATGCCGTAGGGCGGTCGGATATCAATTTGAAGATGGAAATTTTTAAAAAGATTTTTTTCATAATAGGAATACTTGTCTGTTTTAAATACAGTATAATGGCATTGATGTGGTTATGGGTGGTTTATACCCTTTGTTCTTTGATTGCAACGATGTTTTTAGCACATAAGTATGTAAATTATACGATGGGATCATTTTTTTTCGATATATTTCCCTGTTTATCTATATCTTTGATAATTGCGGCAATATCATCTCTTTATTATCTGGTCTTTCAAGACCGATGGTTGTTGCTTGTTACGATTTCCGGAACATTCGGACTGCTTTATATTATTGCGGCACGTTTATTCCGGTTAGAAATGTGGCACGAATGCCTTCAGTTATTTAAAAAGAAAGTTTTGACAAACGGAAAATAAAAACATTTTGAATATGCAAATCGCTCCGATTGCTCTTTTTGTATATAACCGTCCTCGACATGTACGGTATTGTATAGAGTCTCTACAAAAGAATTTTTTGGCGGATAAGAGCGAACTGTTTATTTTTTCTGACGGGGCAAAAGATTGCGGTCAAGAAAAAAATGTGCGGTCGGTACGGGAGTATATACGGAATATTCAGGGATTTAAACGACTGCATATCGTAGAGCAACCTGAGAACAAAGGATTAGCTTCGAATATTATTTCAGGGGTTACCGATTTGGTCGAGAAATATGGTCGAGTCATTGTCCTGGAAGATGACCTGATCGTCTCCCCATGGTTTCTTACTTTTATGAATGAAGCTTTGGAAACTTACAAAGATGAGGAGAATATCGTAAATGTAAATGGGCATTTGCTTAAAGGAAAAGAACCATTTCCGGAAACTTTTTTGCTGAGCTTTGCAAATAGCTGGGGGTGGGGCACTTGGAAACGGGGTTGGGATTTGTTTGAACCGGACGGGGAAAAATTGCTTCGAGAATTAGAAGCCCGGAACTTGACTCGTAAATTCGATTTTGGCGGAGCTTATCATTTTACCCGGATGCTCAGAGAGCAGATAGTCGGCAAAAATAATTCTTGGGCAATTCGTTGGAATGCTTCTATTTTTTTAAAGGGAAAGTTGTCATTAAACAGCGGTCGGTCGCTGGTCACGAATATCGGTTTTGACGGAACGGGAACGCATTGCGATAAATATGGGTTATTTGCGACGGATTTATATACGGGGCAGGTTAAGGTAGAGAAATTGTCTTTGCTACAAGAAAACAAGAATGCCCGGGAGATGTTGGCTCGTATTTATCGTTTCGATAACTCGTATTATAACAAAATAAGGGTTCGGATATTAAATTTTTTGCATAGATAAAGAGGGGAAAGTCTAAATATGAAAGTTGTTCTCGTTAGTACATATGAGCGTAAAGGCGGAGCTGCAATTGCCTGTTACCGTTTGAAAGAGGCTTTATTGAAAGAAGGGGTGGATGTGATGTTGTTGACGGCTTATAAAACTTCTGATGATCCTACGGTAATAACACCTTTTGATACGCGTTGGAAACGGCTGAAGAATCGTTTTCATTTTTATAAAGAACGATTTTCTATTTTTATAAAGAATGGTTTTTCCCGGAAAAATTTATTTGCTGTATCTATTGCCGATTCGGGAACGGATATTTCCGCTCTTCCGGTCATCCGGGAGGCCGATATTATTCATTTACATTGGGTTAATCAAGGATTTTTATCTCTTCAGAATATACATCAACTGATTAAACTTGGAAAACCGATGGTGTTTACGATGCATGATATGTGGTATTGTACATCGATTTGTCATCATGCCCGTTCTTGTGACCGTTTTATGTCGATTTGCAGGGAATGTCCTTATTTGCAATATCCGGGAGCATTCGATCTTTCCTATAAGGTTTGGTTGAAGAAACAGTTTCTGAGAAATCCGGATATTGTTTTTACGAGTGTCAGTCGTTGGTTGGCGAAAAGAGCTGGAGAAAGCGTTCTGATGGAGACCAATAAAATTTTTGTTATACCCAACGTTATCGATACAGAAGTGTTTTATCCGAGAGACAGAGAAAAGGTGCGTATGAGTCTGGGGATTTCTGATAATAGTAAGGTGGTTGTGTTCGGAGCTGCAAAATTGAATGACGAAAATAAAGGGTTTAAGCTGCTGAAACAATCTTTGAAAGACTCAAAGTATTGTCGGGAGATAAATCTTTTTCTGTTCGGAGAAATAAAAAGGGACAAAGACTTTCTAAAAGATATTCCTTGTAATTATCGTTATTTGGGAGAAATCGGCAATTCTGAAGATCTCGCCCGAATATATAGTGCTGCAGATGTTACGGTTATGCCATCACATTATGAGACATTCGGGCAGACTTTAGCGGAGTCTATGGCTTGCGGAACACCTGTGGTGGCATTTAATAGCAGTGGACAGACTGACATAATAGACCATTTGGAAAATGGATATTTAGTGACGTATCCTTTTACTTCGGACTTTGTAGAGGGAATGGACTGGGTTTTGGACCATACGAATCCCGAAATAAGGAAAAAGTGTATCGATAAGATAAAGCGATGTTTTTCACGGGATGTCATTGTCCGGCAATATCTCGATTTATATCACGATTTGTTTGTTAAAGATCAATTAAGAAAATAAAAATAATATGAAACCCTTGTTTTCGATAATAACGATAACTTATAATGCTGCCGAGACAATTGAAACCACATTTCGAAGTGTCGTCGGACAATCTTTTACCGATTATGAGTATATTGTCGTGGATGGTGATTCGAAAGACGGAACGGTAGATTTTTTGCGGTCTCGAAAAGATTGTTTGGCAGTGTTTATCAGTGAACCGGATAAGGGTTTATATGATGCGATGAACAAAGGAATGCATCTGGCAAAGGGAGAATATCTTATTTTCTTAAATGCCGGAGATACTTTTCATTCGGAAAATACTTTAGCGGATATTGCGGTTTCGATAGGGAGTTCCCGTCCTGACGTCATATACGGAGAGACAGCTCTTGTAAATGATAAGCGGGAGTTTTTGGGAATGAGAAGATTGAAAACCCCGGAAACACTTAATTGGAAAAGTTTCCGTATGGGAATGTTGGTATGTCATCAGGCTTTTATTGCAAAACGGACGCTTGCTCCCGATTATGATCTTTCTTATCGCTTCTCTTCTGATTTTGATTGGTGCATCCGTTGTATGAAAAGAGCGGGTACGTTATGGAATACGCACTTGACTTTGATCGATTATCTGAATGAGGGTGTTACGACTCGTAATCACAAAGCCTCTTTAAAAGAACGCTATAATATTATGGTCAAATATTACGGACGCATACCGGTTATGTTTTTACATTTATGGTTTGCTTTGCGTTTTTATACGGCAAAATGGATAAAAGGGCGAGTGTAGGTAGGAGTTTCGAGATAAAGATGTTTTTCTGAAAGGAAACATTTTTGTTCGTAAAAGTACTTCATCTCATTAATTTTAGGACAATCGAAAGTTTTTTTATATATTTACTTCGTATATTTGTCACAAGGTCCGGATAGCTTTGCCGGGCAACATTCATGCAAAGAAATTAATGAAATTAAATCAGAAATGAATTCGGGAAAAGCTTATCTTTCATTTTATAGCGGGAAAAGAATTTTTATTACCGGTCATACGGGATTTAAAGGGAGTTGGTTGGTAAAGATTTTATCGATGGCAGGTGCGGAAATAAAGGGTTATGCTCTTCCTCCGGCTACAGATCCTGATTTGTATAGTGCCCTTGAGATAGACAAGCTTTGTACATCTGTGTTCGGAGATATTATGGATCGAGAGAAACTCATCCGTGAAATAGAGGATTTTGCTCCGGATGTGGTTTTTCATCTTGCGGCGCAACCGTTAGTCCGTCTTTCTTATGATATTCCTGCAGAAACTTTCGGCGTTAATGCAATCGGCACTGCGCATGTTCTAGATGCTGTCCGTAAGATAAATAAGCCGTGTACGGCGATTCTGATAACTACAGATAAAGTATATCATAATAACGAGTGGAATTTTCCGTACCGGGAAAACGACCGTTTAGGAGGATATGATCCGTATAGTGCAAGCAAGGCTTGTGCGGAGCTGGTTATCGACTCTTATCGAAATTCGTTCTTTAACCGGAAAAGTCATAATGATCATAAAAAAGCGATCGTAAGTGCCCGTGCCGGAAATGTGATCGGTGGAGGAGATTGGGCGAAGGATCGTCTCGTCCCGGATATTGTCAGGGCATTGCATAAGGGAGAGGAGATTGTACTTCGTAATCCGGCGGCCGTTCGTCCGTGGCAACATGTTTTAGAGCCGTTAGGCGGATATTTGTTGTTAGGTTATCTTGCATCGGTTCGATATGCCGATTTGTCCAATGCTTATAACTTCGGACCTAATCCGGAAGATACGCTTACAGTCGAACAGATGACAGCTTTGGCGACAGATATTTGGGGAATCGGCAAATATCGAGTGGAACAAAATCTGTCAGCACCTCATGAAGCCGGGCTGTTAAAACTGGATATTTCTTTGGCTAAAGCCGAATTGGGATGGAAACCCGCTATGAATGCCCGGGAAGCGCTGGAGCTGACGTTGCAATGGTATAAAACATATTATCAGGATAAAGGATTCATTTCTGATTTGACAGAACAACAGATACAATATTTCTTCAGTAAGTAAATAACTAAAATCAAAATATGAGTACAAAAAGAGAACAAATCATACAGCTGGTAAAAGAGTATTATCGGGAAGAATTTGAAAGTAAAAAGAAAGATTTCGAGCCGGGAGATAAGATCTCTTACGGAGGGCGGTTTTTCAATGATGAAGAAATGTGTGCTTTGGTCGATTCTTCATTGGATTTTTGGCTGACGACCGGAAGATATGCTGCCCGTTTTGAAAAAGAGATGGCTCAATTCTTGAATGTTCGCTTTTGCTCGTTGACAAATTCAGGTTCATCTGCGAATTTATTGGCGTTTATGACTTTGACATCTCCGAAATTGGGAGATCGCCGAATTAAGAGGGGTGACGAAGTGATTACGGTAGCTGCCGGATTTCCGACAACTGTGACTCCTGTAATCCAGTTTGGTGCTGTTCTTGTGTTCGTAGATGTGACAATTCCCGGATACAATATCGATGTAACTAAGTTGGAGGATGCTTTTTCGGATAAGACGAAGGCTGTTATGGTTGCCCATACACTCGGTAATCCTTTCGACATAGCGGCTGTTAAGCAATTTTGCGATAAGCATGGATTATGGCTTATCGAAGATAACTGCGATGCCCTGGGCTCTCGTTATTTTATCGATGGGGAGTGGAAATATACCGGTACGATCGGAGATATAGGAACTTCGAGCTTTTATCCTCCTCATCACATGACAATGGGTGAGGGAGGTGCTTTATATACGAATAACCTGCAATTGAAACGTATTATAGAATCGTTCCGGGATTGGGGGCGTGATTGTTATTGCAATTCGGGGAAAGACGATACTTGCAAACGTCGTTTTACACAGCAATTCGGTGAATTACCGTTGGGGTATGATCACAAATATGTCTATTCTCACTTCGGATATAATCTGAAGGTTACCGATATGCAGGCTGCAATCGGGTGTGCTCAATTGCAAAAATTGCCGGCTATCATAGATGCCCGTAAACAGAATTGGAAATATTTGAGAGAAAAATTATCGGTTTATGGTAATAAGCTGATATTGCCCGAACCGACCGAAAATTCTGATCCGAGCTGGTTCGGTTTTGTTATCAACGTAAGAGAAGATGCCGGATTTACTCGTAATGAAATTGTTGATTATTTAGAGAAAAACGGCATACAAACACGAATGCTGTTTGCCGGAAACTTGATTAAACATCCTTGTTTCGATGAGATGCGTACGAAAAAAGAGGGGTATCGTGTTTGCGGAGATCTGACAAATACCGATGCGATTATGAGCGATGTTTTCTGGATTGGCGTTTATCCCGGAATGACTCGGAAAATGCTTGATTTTATGATCGAAAAGATAGGAGAATTTTGTCATGCCCGTTAAAACTGTTTTGCTCACGGGAGGAAATGGTTTTATAGGGAAGAATCTCAAAGAGAGTTTTCTTGCGCAGAAATATAATTTGTTGACTCCCGGAAGTAAAGATCTCAATCTGTGCGATGAAGATGCGGTAGCCCGGTATTTTGATGAGCATCAGATCGATATCGTTATCCATTCGGCCGTAAAACCGAATCATCGTAATGCAAAAGATCTGAGTAATATATTTTATTCGAATACACGTATGTTTTTTAATCTGGAACGGTATTCTGACCGGTATCAGAAAATGCTCGTACTCGGGTCGGGTGCTATTTATGATTTACGGTACTACCGTCCGCTTATGAAAGAAGATGAATATACGCGTTTCTTGCCGGCCGATGAACATGGATATTGTAAGTATGTGTGTGAAAAGGTAATTGAAAAGAGCAGCAATATATATGATCTGAGACTGTTCGGAATTTTCGGGAAGTATGAAGATTATGCGATTCGCTTTATTTCCAATGCCATTTGTAAAACGTTGTATGATCTTCCTGTTACATTGCGTCAGAATAGGCGATTCAGTTATTTGTATGTAGACGATCTGTCTCCGGTTATAGATCATTTTATCGAGAATACACCTCGATATAAAGCATATAATGTTGTTCCCGATCAGGTCGTTTCATTATATGATCTGGCACGTATGGTGGTCGGGATATCCGGAAAAGAGTTGCCGATATTAGTCGGGCAAGAAGGCATGGGATCGGAATATAGTGGCGATAATTCCCGTTTGAAAAAAGAAATGCCCGATATTCGGTTTACTCCGATAGAAAAATCCGTAGAACAATTATACGAGTGGTATGCCGCTCATCGTGACGAGATTGATAAAAATGTATTGTTATTTGATAAATAAAACCTTTGTACTATGATTAAGACCAGTGATTTTTTGTTTAAGTATTTAGTAGAGAAACACGGCATCACAGATGTTTTTTTAGTTACGGGTGGCGGTGCGATGCACTTGAATGACTCTATCGGACGAAATCCCGATATTCGGTATATTTGTAATCATCATGAGCAGGCCTCGGCGATTGCAGCTGAAGGGTATTATCGCGCTTCGGGCAAATTGTGTGTGACGAATGTAACGACAGGTCCTGGAGGAACAAATGCCGTAACCGGAGTTTTGGGACAATGGACAGATTCTATTCCGGCGATTTATATTTCGGGTCAGGTAAAACAGAGTACGACGATACATGCTTGTCCGGATTTGCATTTGCGGCAATTGGGTGATCAGGAAGCAAATATTATCGATATTGTGAAGCCGATCACAAAGTTTGCCGAGATGATTACGGATGCGAATGATATAAAATACTATATAGATAAAGCGATCTATTTAGCGACACATGGCCGTCCGGGTCCCGTCTGGATCGATGTTCCTTTGGATGTACAAGCTGCTCTTATCGAAGAAGAAAATTTAAAAGAGTTCGATCCGTCGGAGTTGGAACAGCAATCGTACACCCCGATAGAGAAGTCGGTAAAATCTGTCATTGAGAAATTGAAGACTGCAAAACGTCCGGTTTTCTATGTCGGTAATGGTTTGAGACTGGCCGGAGTTGTAGATGATTTTATCCGGATAGCAGAAAAAACGAATATTCCGGTAGTCACGGCGATTAGCGGACATGATATCATTTGGCATGATCACCCTTTGTTTTTCGGGAAACCGGGAATATGCGGTGACCGGATCGGGAATGTAATGGTACAAAATTCCGATCTGTTGATTATTCTCGGAACACGTTTGGGCATTCGCCAAATCGGATATGCCTATGAACAATTTGCTCCGTCGGCATATAAGATCATGGTCGATATCGATGCTTGCGAAATGTCGAAACCTACGTTTACACCGGATATGAAGATACATGCCGACCTGAATCCTTTTATTAAAGAGATGGAGTCGGAGGTATCGACTATCTCTTTCCCGGATTATACCGCTTGGATAAATTGGGGGAATGAGCGTCGCAAAGAACTGCCTACGGTATTCGAGGACAATCCCTCGACTCCGGGTTATATCAGTTCGTATGTGTTTGCCGATGAGTTGTTTAAGCAATTGAAAAGCGGAGATGTTGTCGTTACGGGTAATGGCACGGCTTATACCTCTACTTATCAGGCGATGCACGTAAACAAGGGAGTCAGGGTATTTGCCAATCAGGGTTGTGCTGCTATGGGATATGATTTGCCTGCAGCCATAGGCGCTGCCGTCGCCAATAAATCGGGGCGGACTATACTGATTACCGGAGACGGAAGCATTCAGATGAATATTCAGGAATTGCAGACGTTACTGACATTTAATCTTCCGGTGAAAATATTTGTGTTGGAAAATGAAGGTTATCTGGCGATAAAAACTACACAGAAGTCGTTTTTTAATAAAAAATATACGGGAAGTAATCCGCAGAGCGGGGTGATATGTCCCGATATGGCAAAAATTGCCGGAGCTTACGGAATACCTTTTGTCCGCATACATGAAGAAGGGAAAGTATTAAAAGATACAATCGCGGAAGTATTAGCTTCTCCGGGAGTCATGATTTGTGAAATTACGATGGACCCGGAACAAACGTTGTTCCCTAAATCCGCTTCTTCGATGGATAAAAACGGTAAGATGGTATCGTCTCCGTTAGAGAGAATGTTCCCGTTCTTGCCCGATGAAGAACAGCAAAAATGTACATATCCCGGCAGTAAATAAGATATTGTCAAGATTGTAACCGATATAAAAAAGAGTTCTGTGATCAATAAATCCCGGAACTCTTTTTTATATGCCGGAAATGCATTATCTTTGCCGTGAAATAAATGTGGAAGGATTTGGCTGCTTGCAACCACAGAAAAAAATGCTAAAACTGCGTGACCTGCCATGTTGTACGGAATCCGGCTTTAATTCATTTCCTTCCCCGTTTTTTAATAAATATTTTTATGGAGCACGGTTGTGCATAAATTAAAATTAAAAACAGATGAACTATTTATTCACCTCGGAATCGGTGTCTGAAGGACACCCCGATAAAGTAGCCGATCAGATATCGGATGCTTTGCTTGATGAGTTTTTGGCGTATGATTCCAACTCGAAAGTAGCTTGCGAAACATTGGTGACTACAGGACAAGTAGTACTTGCCGGAGAAGTAAAATCTGATGCTTATGTCGATCTGATGGATGTTGCCCGTCGGGTAATAAACCGTATCGGATATACAAAAAGCGCATATAAATTTGACGGAGACTCTTGCGGTGTTTTTTCTGCGATACATGAACAATCTGCAGATATAAACCGTGGGGTAGAACGTGAAGATGAAATGAATCAAGGGGCTGGAGATCAAGGGATGATGTTCGGATATGCCTCTAATGAAACGGACAATTATATGCCGCTTTCATTAGATCTTTCTCATCTCTTGTTGATCGAGCTGGCTGCGATTCGTCGGGAGGGAAAAGAGATGACCTATTTGCGTCCCGATTCTAAATCTCAGGTGACGATAGAATATAATGAGGATAATGTCCCTGTCCGGGTTCATACGATTGTGATCTCTACGCAACATGATGAATTCATAGTACCGACAGAGCAAACTCATGAAGCACAGATGGTTGCTGATGAAAAGATGCTATCGATAATTTTTGAAGATGTAAAGAACATCTTGATTCCCCGTGTAATAGCCAAACTTCCCGAACGTTTGAAAGCTCTTTTCGACGATAAGTTGATTCTGCATGTAAATCCTACGGGAAAATTCGTGATTGGCGGTCCTCACGGGGATACCGGACTTACGGGTCGGAAGATTATTGTAGATACTTACGGAGGTAAAGGCGGACATGGCGGCGGTGCTTTTTCAGGAAAAGATCCTTCGAAAGTCGATCGTTCTGCAGCGTATGCAGCCCGTCATATCGCCAAAAATCTCGTAGCGGCAGGGGTATCCGATGAGGTTCTTGTTCAGGTTTCTTATGCGATCGGTGTTGCTCAGCCGGTAAGTATTTATGTAAATACTTACGGTAAATCTCATGTGGCATTGAGTGACGCCGAAATCGCATCTCGAATAGGCGCTATTTTTGATATGCGTCCTAAAGCCATAGAAAAACGTTTGAAATTGCGAAATCCTATTTATGAAGAAACGGCAGCTTATGGTCATATGGGACGTAAGCCTTGTACGGTAGTCAAGACTTTTTCTTCAAAATACTTCCCGAAGCCGGTTGTTAGAGAAGTAGAGCTTTTTACTTGGGAAAAGCTGGACTATGTGGATGCGGTTAAGGAAGCATTCGGTCTTTGATGGTTTAGACGGTCTCTAAGAAAAATAAGAGGAAAGTCTGTTCGAGTATATCTTTGAACAGACTTTTTTTGTTGCTGTTGACAAAAAAAGTAAATTTGCAGATAGTCATCAATATAAATGAATATATGAAAAATATAATCATATTTTTTCTCTCCTTTTTCTTGTTCTTGACGGCATGTAGTTCTGGAGATAAGTATATTGTAAAAGGAAATCTTTCTCATTTGGAGGGTCAGTATTTATATGCCGTACACGAAAGGTATAAGAAAGAGCTTAAAATGGATACGATCAGGGTACAGTCGGGTAAATTCGAGCTGACGGGAGAAAGTGAGATGTTGACTTCTTTGCAGTTGTATACAGAAGATTATACTCCGTTGATGCAGTTATTTGTAAAAAACGGAGATCACATCTCTTTAGAGGGGGACGTACAGAGACCTTTTGAGATTCGGATAAAAGGGAATGAAGCATACCAGGCCGTTACGGATTTTAATCAACGGAACGGTGCATTATTGCAAAGGATTGCCGAAAAGCGGAAAGAATATTATACCCGGGAAAAAGATTCTGCTTATTTTGATGATCTGAAAAAATTAGAAAATGAAATTTGTAGAGATGCCGAATCCGAGATTTCTGCAAAACCGGCTTCTCCGGCTTCTATAATTCTCATGTATGAATATCTTCTAAATGAGAATACGGTAGAATTATGTGATTCTTTGTTGCGCATCATGCCTTCTGAAGCAAAACCGGCTTCGTTGTTGGCAAAAATAGATCTTTTTATAGAGCAGGTACGGAGAGTATCGGTAGGAAAGATTTTCCCTTATTCTGTTTTGAAAAATGAAAAAGGAGAGTCGGTTTCGACAAATACTTTTCGAGATATTCCGACAGTAGTGACTTGGTGGGCATCTTATGATCCGGCAAGTCGGGAGGAGATGAAAAATATAAGAGAAATTTATTCTAAATATAAAGACGATAAAGTCAGGGTCGTAAATATTTCTCTCGATATAGATAAAGAAAGCTGGAGAAACCGGATAAAAACCGACTCTCTTGAATGGACTCAGTTGATTCAGCCTGAAGAGTGGAATGCTTCTTCGACACGAAATTTAGGTATTTCCAGAATTCCATATACGATGATTCTTGATAAAACCGGACGCTTGGAAAAAGTCGGGTTGGAAGGAGATGACCTTAAAAAATATATAGATAAAATGGTTTCCCGAATAGATAGTCTGGAATCTGTTAAGGAAAAAAATTAAATCTCGGATCATGTTGATAAAGGTTTTTGGTGCTGCTGTGCAGGGAATAGATGCTTTGGTCGTAACAATCGAGGTGAATTGTACGCAAGGAATCCGTTTTTTTCTGGTTGGACTTCCTGATGCGGCTGTAAAGGAAAGCCATGAACGTATTGTCTCGGCCGTTCAACATAATGGCTATAAATTTCCTCGTCGGCAGATTGTTATAAATATGGCTCCTGCCGATATTCGGAAAGAGGGTTCTGCGTATGATTTGCCGTTGGCTGTCGGTATTTTGGCTTCTGCCGAATTGATCAAACCCGATAAGCTGTCACAGTATATGATTATGGGAGAACTGTCTCTGGACGGTTCTATTCTTCCGATAAAGGGGGCTTTGCCTATTGCAATCAAGGCGAGAGAAGACGGTTTTAAAGGGCTCATTGTTCCGCAAGCGAATGTAAAAGAGGCGGCTGTCGTAAATAATCTCGATGTTTACGGTGTCGGGAATATCCGTGAAGTGATCGAATTTTTTAATGATGAGAGAGTTTTGTCGCCTACTGTAATCGATACTCGAAAAGAATTTTATCAGCAGCAATGTGAATTTGATCTCGATTTTGAAGATGTAAAAGGGCAAGAAAATGTTAAGCGAGCTTTTGAAGTCGCTGCCGCCGGCGGTCATAATTTGATTATGATAGGCCCTCCGGGAGCAGGAAAATCGATGATGGCAAAGCGGATAGCTTCTATTATGCCCCCATTGACTTTGCAGGAAGCTTTGGAGACGACTAAAATACATTCGGTGGCGGGAAAGATGGAGCGGGGGAGTTCTTTGTTGTCTCAACGTCCTTTCAGAGCTCCGCATCATACTATATCGAGTGTCGCTCTTGTCGGAGGAGGTGCTTTTCCTCAGCCCGGCGAAATTTCGTTAGCTCATAACGGAGTCTTATTTTTGGATGAACTGCCTGAATTTTCAAGGCAGGTTCTTGAGGTAATGCGTCAGCCGTTGGAGGATCGTAAAATAACTATTTCCCGTGCGAAATATTCGATCGAATATCCGGCCAGCTTAATGTTGGTGGCCTCGATGAATCCTTGCCCATGCGGATATTACAATCATCCTGAAAAAAAATGTATTTGTCCTCCCGGCAGTGTTTTGAAATATTTGAATCGTATTTCCGGACCGTTACTTGATCGTATAGACATACAAATTGAGATTGTTCCGGTTCCTTTTGAGAAAATGGCCGATAGCCGTCCGGGAGAACCCAGTGCCGTAATCAGAGAAAGGGTAATACGAGCGCGTGATATTCAAGCAGAACGGTTTAAAGATATTCCGGGGGTGTATTGCAATGCGCAAATGAATACAAAATTATTGAACCGTTTTGCTCAGCCCGATGAACTTGGAAAAGAGCGATTAAAAGATGCCATGAAACGTTTCGGTCTGTCGGCACGGGCGTATGACCGTATTCTTAAAGTCGCCCGTACTATTGCCGATTTGGCCGGTAGTGAGAATGTGTTGTCGGTGCATATTGCCGAAGCAATCAATTACCGGAATCTCGATAGAGAAAATTGGGCCGGCTGATCACTTCTTTAGACAGCTGCTTAGATGTACTAATATATTGTGATATAAATATTTCTGTATTTAATATAATATTGCATATTTCTGAAACTATTTATGGAAATAGCGTTGAATTGCTGTTATTTTCGATAATTTTGCTTTTGTTGTATTTATGACAAATAAATAGGTCACTTTTTTAAAATCGTATATTTATGAAAAAATTGTTACTATCTTTTCTCTGTTTGTTATTGGCAGTACAGATTTATGCACAGGAAGGAGTTGAATATAAAACGTTGCCGACACGAGTTAGGATTATATCTCCTGATTCAGAGCATTTTGATCCTTCTTCATTGAATATATCCTGTCATAAAGAAGTTATCGAGCCATTTGTATGGGATAATTCTACAGAAAGTTATGTAGGTAAAATACGTTGTTATTTCGGTGATGATATAGTAAATTTTACAATAGGAACTCCCGATAACCGTATTGTTTGTGAATTGGAAGGCTTTATTGAAAATCTTGAATCGATAACAGAAGCTAATTTCAAAGTAGATTTTTCTCAATATCATTATGTACAGATAAAAGCAAAAGATAAGAGAATGTCTCTTTATGTTGATTATATTTATTCTTCGGAAGACGATAGCGGGTCATCATTTCCCGGAGGAAGTCATATTTATACTAATATGGTTGATAATGCAACATGGTGTAAATCCGGGGAATATACCTATGAACCTGAGATTACATTTGATGATGCTGCCGTAATGACGACTGAGCATTATTTGACTGTGGATAATAAAGATGTAGAAGAGATTATAGACATCGACATGGAGATGATGCATCTGGTAACATTCCATGTTACAGGTGCCGAAAAAAAGCCTTTGGCAGGAGCTTCTATTGATATTGTTCCGTCAACGAATGCAGATTTGGATATGGAGCTTGATACCGATGACGAAGGAATAGGGAGAGCCTATTTGTTGGATGGATCTTATTATTTCGGGGTAGATGCTTCCTATAATAACTATTTTGGGAGCGATGACTCTATCGGAGAGTTTGCCGTATCCGGAAAAGATATTGATGTAAAATATGGGTTTGATGACTATAAGAAAGTGATATTCAACATATCCGGAATAGGTCTTCAGTCTGTTGCATTGTCGATTATGAAGGCTTATGAGTCGAATCAAGATGAATATTATGAGACTTTATCCGGAGAGGGAGTTGTGGTTCATGAGATGTATCTGCCGGCAGACGGTCAATTCAGTTATAGCATCAATCCGACTTGCTCAGGCTATAAGTTCCCTGTTAAGAATGATGTTTTTGAAGCAAATACGACAGATAGGTTAGATATTGTTTTTGATGAACAAAATTATACACAAGTATTTTTTGATGTTATAAATAAGCCTGAAGAAAATTATCCGTATATAAAGATATTTCACAATGCTACCTTGGTGCGCGATTTATACATTGGGGATATGTCTTCTAAAGAGATGTTTTCTCCGGGCGAATATAATTATGTGTTGATAAGTAATAATAGTGATTTGCAGTCAAAGGGTTCGTTTGCCATTTCCAAAGGAGATGAGAAAAAGACTATAACTGTAGATTGTGCCGAAGGTATAAGCAAACCGGTCTTTTTTAGTGTAAAAAATATGCCGGAATCTATTAAATCGGAATATCTTTCGTATGAGGTAAAAAGTGAAAATGGAATGGATTTGTTCAATTTCAGTTTCTATCCCGGTCAAGAAGAGCCGGTTCAATTTTCTTTGCCGAATGGTTCTTATATTTTTGCTATTAGTAAAGATGACAGTAGAGGGACATTTTATCATGAACAGAAAGTCGATATAGATGATAATAATCGTAATGTAGAAATTGATCTCGGAAATTATGGTACTGTACGGGTATATACTACTGCTCCTGAAGGAATTTCGGTAGATGATATATTTTGTATATATCCCGATGGGCAGACGGTTGACCTTTATGGTGAAGAAGTCATGGTATGGCTTGAAAGCGGCAAAGAGTATAGCTTTATCGCATCGGGTAGTGATGATAACGGCTTTGATATGCATTCGTCGGAGAAGAAAGCAGTTACCGTTAAGGCTGGCGAGGTCGTTGATGTTACTTTAGATCTGAAAATTCCGCAGATCGATTATACGGTATCGATGAGTATCCGAGATAGATATGCAGGTTATATTAAGAATGCAAAAGTAACGATAAATGGAGAGGCTTATCGGTCGAATCGTCAAGGACAGGTCCAAACTCTTATTCCTGTTTCCGGAAATAGCCTTACTTATAGGGTAGAGGCTACTGGATATGAAACTTTAGAGAAAACAATTCAACTGTCAAAAACGGATATTATGTTTCAATATGTAGATATAGATGTGTTCTTGGAATATGATGGTGGAGTTGATGGCATAGAAGAGCAGACGATTGATAAGTTAAAAGTCTTGAATACTGTTGTAGATGGTAATTTATTTATCGATAATGGAACAGAAAATATGTGGAAAATGATTATGGTGGGACTTGATGGCCATGTTGTGATCAATAAGAATATAGAATTGGGTATCAATGATATTGGTGTAGAAAATCTTGCTTCAGGATTTTATATCGTTGTATTAAGTAACGGTACTGAACAAAAGTCTGTAAAGATTATCAAGCGATGAAGTTCTGCAAGTAAATCTTATATATAAAAAGCAGTTATTTGTAATTTTGCAGATGACTGCTTTTTTATTTATAAACACATAACGAAGTAGCAAAAAGTGGAAGATTGTAGTGAATTGATTGATACAGCGTCCATTATGCTATATTTTTCTCTTGGCAAAAAGCCAAAGAAATCCATAATATAGCTAAACGGCACAAGCGTTCGGTTACTACATCATTACCGAATGATATGGTAAAAGTATATTGCTAAGTGGCTATATTTATGTAATTCATGATAAATTAATTTTGTGACCCCCAAAGATGTGAGTTATCGTAATCATAACTAAAGAAGTGGTATTTTTATAAGGCAAAGTATAATGACGGCAAAAGAGAAACAGCACTTCCTCTAGAAAGTAATCTTTTCTTTTTCCAACTGCACTTTTGTGGCATCGTTTCAGTGTTACATGCTCTATTGGTTTTTCTCTTAAAAGTTGGATTGCTGCATATTCCCGTGTTCCGGCAATTTGGTTATCTACATCTGTCAAGTTTCAACTATCGCCAGACTATAGACCGATCAACCAAGATCCTGACCGACAATCGGGCAAACCAGACGGCTATTATCTGTCGCATCCGACAGATAATATGACTGCTGTTCGAAAAGCTGTTTATCGATGAAAATTACCCTGTTTTCAGCTGTCATTTCTATATTCGAATATTAGGTTCAAGAGAACAAGTTGCTGAAATCATCCTCCAAAATCGGAAGAATGAATACAATATGAAAAGCTTACCGATGCAACTATCAAACAAAATCATTATCTTTACATACAATTCGATATAATGATTGGCACGGAAGATATAAATAGGCTCAAATTAGTTTTTGTTGAAGAGAAAGAAAACAGGCAGAGTAGTTGAAAGACCTGTCAACTGTATCAAAATGGCGCACCAATGTTTCACGGTCTGATCCGGTTACTCTTTCAGGGATATTGAATATTGACAGGGAGAACTTATCGATAAAAGCAAGAGAGCTTATTTTTCAAAGGAAATATGTATAATGACAAAGAAGAATACAAAATGATAAGCATACAACAAAGAGTACAGTTGCAATCTCAAATTTGGAAAATAGCCAACGAAGTGCGTGGGGCTGTCGATGGATGGGATTTCAAGCAATTTGTTTTGGGAACATTGTTTTACCGTTTCATCAGTGAAAATTTTACAGACTATATAGAGGGTGGAGATGACAGTGTCGACTACGCTTCTTTACCGGACAGTATAATAACTCCGGAGATAAAAGAGGATGCGGTCAAGACGAAGGGATATTTTATATATCCGAGCCAGCTTTTTGTCAATGTGGTAAAGACCGCCAATACAAATCCCGATCTTAATACGGATTTGAAAGCCATTTTCGATTCTATCGAAAGTTCTGCGAACGGTTATGCTTCCGAAAAAAATATCAAAGGATTATTCGCTGATTTTGATACGACCAGCACACGACTCGGTAATACCGTTGAAAACAAGAACAGCCGTTTGGCTGCTGTTTTAAAAGGTGTGGCTGGATTGAGTTTCGGAAGTTTTGAAGAGCATGAGATAGACCTTTTCGGTGATGCTTACGAATATTTGATAAACAATTATGCCGCCAATGCCGGAAAGTCAGGAGGTGAGTTCTTTACACCCCAAAATGTCTCAAAGCTCATTTCACGGCTTGCCATGCACAAGCAGACGACCGTAAATAAAATATACGACCCGGCTGCGGGTTCGGGCTCTTTATTACTTCAGGCAAAGAAACAGTTTGACGATCATATCATAGAAGACGGATTTTTCGGACAGGAAATAAATCATACTACTTATAACTTGGCTCGTATGAATATGTTTCTGCACAACATCAATTACGATAAATTCAATATTGCGCTTGGAAATACGCTTATCGATCCGCAATTCGGAGATGACAAGCCTTTTGATGCCATTGTTTCCAATCCTCCCTATTCGGTAAATTGGATTGGTTCGGATGATCCAACACTTATCAATGACGACCGTTTTGCTCCAGCTGGGGTGCTTGCTCCCAAATCGAAAGCGGATTTCGCCTTCGTCCTACACTCTTTGCATTATTTGTCAAGCAAAGGACGGGCCGCCATTGTCTGTTTCCCCGGCATATTTTACCGAAGCGGAACAGAGCAGAAAATCAGAAAATATTTGGTAGACGGTAACTATGTGGAAACCATTATCTCATTGCCATCCAATTTGTTCTATGGCACTTCGATAGCGGTAAATATTCTGGTTCTGTCAAAGCATAAGTCCGATACTAAAATCCAGTTCATAGATGCTAGCGGAGAAGGTTTCTTCACGAAAGAAACCAATAACAATGTACTCGAAGATAGGCATATGGACAAGATTATAGAAATTTTCGATAAAAAAGAAGATGTTGATTACATAGCCAAATCGGTTGATTATAAGACCATTGCTGAAAATGATTATAATTTGTCGGTAAGCAGTTACATCGAGGTTAAAGATACTCGTCCGAAAACAGACATCAAGGAACTGAACGAGCGAATCCGTCGGATTGTGGCACGAGAGAACGAATTGCGTGCTGAAATAGATAAAATAATAGCAGAATTAGAGGAGGATGAATTATGAGTAAGTTGCAAGAATTAATACAGAAACTTTGCCCGAATGGAGTTGAGTACAAGAAGCTGGGAGATTTCTGTGAAATAAAAACAGGTAAAGGAATTACAAAATCCGATGCAGTTTTAGGTGGTACATATCCAATTATCAGCGGAGGGCAATCGCCTATGGGATATTACCATACTTTTAACAGAGAGGCAAATACCGTAACAATATCACGCGTTGGTGCGTATGCGGGGTTTGTAAATTATATTAAAGAGCGGTTTTATTTAAATGACAAGTGCTTTTCTGTCATTCCTGCATCAGAAAGAGTATCTACACTTTTTCTTTTTTATGCTCTTAAGAATATGGAATCCAAAATAAAAGAATTGCAAAGCGAAGGTGGAGTTCCAACTATTAATACAACGAAGGTGAGTAATTTGGAAATACCTCTTCCTCCATTTGAGATACAGGAAGAAGTTGCTCTGATTCTTGACCGCTTCGCGGAATATGCAGCGGAGCTGCAAGCGGAGCTGCAAGCGGAGCTGCAAGCGAGACAGGAACAATATGAATATTACCGAAATAAACTGTTAACATTTGCTAAAATAGGGGGGGGTACGCAAAGCGTAACTTGGATGAAAATGAGTGAAATAGGAGATATTTGTATGTGCAAGAGAATCATGAAAGAGCAAACAAATAGAACAAGTGGCATTCCATTTTATAAGATTGGCACATTCGGTAAAGTTGCAGATGCGTATATATCAAGAGAATTGTATGAAGATTATAAAAAAAGATTTTCTTTTCCGGTAAAAGGAGAAATTTTGATTTCAGCATCTGGAACTATTGGACGCTCTGTTATTTATGATGGGAAAGATGCTTATTTTCAAGATTCGAATATTGTATGGATTCATAATGATGAAACAAAAGTATTGAATAAATATTTGTATTATTATTATCAAATTGTTGAGTGGAATGTAGAAGGTGGTACTATTAAGAGATTATATAATAACAATTTGGCAAAGACAAAAATAGCTGTACCAAGTTTATCAGAGCAAGAGCGCATTGTTGCCATCCTCGATAAATTTGAAGTATTGGTAAACGACTTGTCGCAAGGGCTTCCGGCAGAGGTGGCCGCAGTGCAGGAGCAATATGAATATTATAGAAATAAATTATTGTCATTCTCAAGAGCTGATATGAGCGCATAGTATTATGGGACAATCATTAACAGAAATAGCGCAAACTCTTCGTGATACCGATAAAAAGGTACAGCTAATCTATGCCTTTAACGGTGTTGGAAAAACTCGTTTGTCTCGTGAATTTAAAGAGTTGATTTCACCAAAGAATCAGGATGACGAATTGGAGGAACATAAAACGAAGATTTTATATTATAATGCTTTCACAGAAGACTTGTTCTATTGGGATAATGATTTGGACGGGGATAGAGTTAGAAAGATAATTATACACCCCAATGGTTTTACAAATTGGGTACTTAAAGAGCAGGGGCAAGAAAATAATATATTAAAACATTTTCAACATTATACGAGTGATAAACTGACTCCTCGTTTCAATGAAGAGTATAATGAAATTACGTTTTCGATAGAGGGTGGTAATGAGACTGTTATTGAAAATATAAAAATATCCAAAGGCGAGGAAAGTTGTTTGATTTGGTGCGTTTTCTATAGTCTGCTTGAACAGGTTGTGGAAGTATTGAATGTTGCAGAGGAGGCAGACAGGGAGACCGCCCAATTTGATGATCTGAAATATGTATTTATTGATGACCCTGTAAGCTCATTGGACGAAAACCATTTGATTGAGTTAGCTGTAAATATTGCAGAATTAATAAAGTCAAGTCAATCAGGACTGAAATTCATCATTACTACACACAATCCATTGTTTTATAATGTGCTTTACAATGAATTTAATAATTCCGACAAACGTTATAGCTATAAATCTAAACACTCGATAAAACGCAGGTTGGAGAAGATGAATGACGGAACATATCTTTTTGTGGAACAATCTGCCGATTCACCTTTCTCTTACCATCTTTTTCTGTTAACCGAACTTGAAAAGGCGATAAAATCAGAAGAGATCAAGAAGTATCACTATAATTTCTTAAGACAAATATTAGAGAAGACTTCTACATTTCTTGGATATACAGGCTGGAAAGAACTCTTACCTCATGATGAACAGGAAACATACTATAATCGTATCATAAATCTGTGTAGTCATGCGAAACATGCAGGAGAAGAAACATCTTTGATTGATGATAACGACAAAAGAGTATTAACCTTTTTAGTCGAAAATATTAGAACGATGTATCATTTTAGAGGAGAACAAGCTAAAGATATTAGTGAAGATGGCTCAATATAATACCATAGCAGAATCAAACAATTTCATAGTACTTGATGCCTACACCAAGTATAATGAACTTCATGAGCTTTCGGCCGCGTATCAGTCGGAAGCAAGTCTTGAACGCGAATTTATTCAGGACTTGGTAAATCAAGGTTATGAATATCGCCCGGATATTTCAACTCCTGATGCATTGCTGGCTAATGCTCGTATAAAGATTCAGGAACTTAACGGTATGGAGTTTACCGACAAGGAATGGATACGCTTTGTAGAAGAATATTTAGATAAACCGGGAGATACCCTGATAGATAAAACCCGTAAGATTCACGATAACCACATTTACGATTTCGTTTTTGACGACGGACATATTAAAAACATCTATATCGCAGACAAACAAAATATTGTCAGAAATAAACTGCAAGTTATTTCTCAGTTTGAACAAACCGGGACACAAGCCAATCGTTATGACGTTACAATTCTGGTTAATGGTTTGCCATTGGTACAGGTTGAACTGAAAAGACGCGGTGTCGCCATCCGCGAAGCATTCAATCAGGTGCACAGATATTCCAAAGAGAGCTTCAACAGTGGTAATTCGCTTTTCAAGTATATTCAGGTGTTTGTCATATCGAACGGTACGGACAGCCGTTATTTTGCCAATACCGTAGAGCGTAACAAGAACAGTTTCGACTTTACCATGAATTGGGCAAATGCAAAGAATGCTGTAATAAAAGATCTTAAAGACTTTACAGAGACTTTTTTTCAAAGGAACACATTGCTTAATGTCATTTTTACCTATTCGGTCTTTGACACCAACAACACTCTGCTTATAATGCGCCCATATCAGATTGCTGCAACAGAGCGTATGTTATGGAAAATAAAAGGTGCGTATCAGGCAAGAAAATGGTCTACGACCGAATGTGGCGGATATGTCTGGCATACCACAGGTTCGGGAAAAACGCTTACCAGTTTCAAGGCGGCACGATTGGCTACCCAATTGGACTTTATTGACAAAGTCTTCTTTGTTGTAGACCGCAAGGATCTTGACTATCAGACAATGAAAGAATATCAACGTTTCTCTCCCGACAGTGTCAACGGTTCGGAAAGTACGGCAGGATTGAAACGAAATATAGAGAAGGATGACAATAGGATTATCGTCACTACGATTCAAAAACTGAATAATCTGATGAAAAGTGAAGATAATCTTCCTATCTATGAAAAGCAAGTTGTCTTTATTTTCGATGAATGCCATCGATCTCAATTCGGTGAAGCGCAAAAAAATCTGAAGAAAAAGTTTAAAAAGTATTATCAATTCGGTTTTACGGGAACTCCTATATTCCCGGAAAATGCAAACGGTTCGGAAACAACGGCAAGTGTGTTTGGCCGGGAATTGCATTCGTATGTGATAACGGATGCAATTCGCGATGAAAAAGTGTTGAAATTCAAAGTCGATTATAACAATGTAAGACCCCGTTTCAAAAATATTGAAACAGAGCTTGACGAGCAAAAACTAAATGCAGCAGAAAATAAGCAGGCATTGCTTCATCCGGTTCGTATTAATGAAATTTCGCAATACATTCTGCATAATTTCAGAATTAAAACGCATCGAAATCAAAGTGATAACAAAGGGTTCAATGCCATGTTCGCTGTCAGCAGTGTAGATGCCGCCAAATGTTACTATGAGGAATTAAACCGATTACAGAGAAATTCGGAAAAACCGTTAAAAATAGCTACCATATTTTCTTTCGCCGCCAATGAGGAGCAAAGTGCAATAGGTGATATACCCGATGAAAATTTTGAACCATTGGCAATGGATCTCAGTGCAAAAGAGTTCTTGACAAAAGCCATTAACGATTATAATGTCCTATTTGGAACGAGTTATGGCGTTGACGGCAAAGAGTTCCAAAACTATTACAGAGACCTTGCCAAGAGAGTGAAAAACAAAGAGGTTGATCTTGTGATTGTGGTGGGTATGTTTCTGACAGGTTTTGACGCTCCGACTTTGAATACACTGTTTGTTGACAAGAATTTGCGCTATCACGGATTGATACAGGCATTTTCTCGCACCAACCGAATTTATGATTCAACAAAGACTTTCGGTAATATTGTAACTTTCAGAGACCTCGAAAAGCATACGATAGATGCCATAACTCTGTTCGGTGATGAACATACGGCAAATTTTGTACTCGAAAAGAGCTATAAGGAATATTTGGAAGGTTTTAAGGATATTGCTTCCGGTGAAGCACGGAGAGGATATGTTGAAATTGTAAAAGAATTGAACGATAAATTTCCTGATACAGACGGTATTGTTACGGAACAAGATAAAAAAGAATTTGTCAAGTTGTTTGGAGAATATTTGCGTGTTGAAAACATATTACAAAATTATGATGAGTTTTCCACGCTTAGGGCTTTTCAAATAGTAGACACCGGTAATCCGGAAGCGATAGAGGCGTTCAAGAACGATTATTTTGTCACCGATGACGATATTGCAAGAATGCAAAAGATGGTAATGCCATCAGACAGAAGCATTCAGGATTACAAATCGACATATAACGACATCCGAGATTGGTTGAGACGAGAAAAAGAGGGGAAGAAAACAGAAGAATCCGGAATAGACTGGGATGATGTCATATTCGAGATAGATCTGCTTAAATCGCAAGAGATAAATCTTGACTATATTCTTGAATTGATATTTGACAAAAATAAAAAGAAAATGGATAAATCTTCGTTGATAGAGGAAATCCGCCGGATTATTCGGTCAAGCGTTGGTAACAGAGCCAAGGAAAGCCTGATCGTTGACTTTATCAATGATACTGATCTTGATTCCATTATCGATAAAACTGAAATTATAAAGGCATTTTTTGAATACGCTCAAAGTAGGCAGAAAAAAGAGGCAATCGAATTGATCCGGAGCGAGAAGCTGAATGAAAAAGAAGCCAAACATTACTTGGAAATTTCTTTACGGCGAGAGTTCGCAAGTGAAAACGGCACGGATTTTAACAGTATCCTGCCTAAGATGAGCCCGCTGAATCCGCAATATTTAACGAAGAAGCAGGCGGTATTCCAAAAAATCATCGCTTTTATTGAGAAATTTAAAGGAGTTGGAGGGCAATTGTAATATTTATAATATGGCTGATATTTTTGCTTTAAATTGGAACACAATAGAGTTTCATTATTGGTTTGATGACGAAAGTCATGCAATGGATGCCATTGTGTTTAATAAATGTGAATATGAATTCTTAGGTATAGCAAAAGAAATCGCTCAAAAGTTAAAAGTAGAGCTTGAAATTGAAACAGAGCCACTTGGTGAAGGTGGTTTACGAAGTTGGTTTAAATTCAAGGCAAAGAACAAAGATGCGATTAAAGTAGGTGTTGTATTGTATATCATTACGAATCTTTTTGGGACACCTTTAACGACTACAATTGATGAACTGACTCGTATGAGTATTCAATCAGCTTTTGAAAGTGATGAAATAAAACGATTGAAAGAACGAAAGGAAATAGCGGAGTTAAAACTTGATATAGCGAAAATAGAAGCAGAAACCGAAAGGTTAAGCAGGAATATTGACGAAAATAAAATCAAGAAAAAACGTTCTAATTATTATGAGTCTGTAAGTTCTTGTAAGAAAATCACGAAAGTATCTATTCGCATTATAGATAGTTCAAAAAAGAATATTTATTGGGGAAAAGAGATTGTTAAATCTGATTTTCCTGATTATATTATGACTTCTGATGAACTTGAACCCGATAATGATGAAAATGCTGTAATAGAAATTATTTCTCCTGTATTGAAAAAAGGGAAATATAAATGGTCTGGTATTTATAATGGCGAGGTAATTCAGTTTACTATGAAATCCAATGAATTTAAAACATTGGTTCAAACAGGGCAAGTTCTTTTCAAGAATGGTTCTTCAATAAACTGCCATTTAATTACTCATAAGAAAGTTAATGCTGAAGGTGAAGTCAAAATTACAGGCTACGAAGTTGTTCTTGTGAATTATTATTTTGAAAATGATAAACCTGTAGAAACTCCTGAAGGAAAACGAAATCGACAGATTAAAGAAGCAGAAAAAATGCAACCGACTTTATTTGATTATGATAACGATTGACGATATGTTTGAAGCATTTGAATTTATCGGATAGGATAGCAAATTTAGATAAGGTACGTTAACAGTTCCATATGAGGTTATAGAGGTGACAATTAATATGCTTTGCCATCGTTTTTCCGGTCTTTTTCCCATTTTCATTCATCGGAATTCTATTATCCGAAAAACATTCTCGAAAGAAACTATCAAACCTGATCTGGGCAAAATTTATACAGGCTCTTATGAAAGTTTTTTACCGGCAGTTGGAATAAAAGCGTATAAAAATGACGCATTATAATTAACTTTCTTTCCTATGGAAGTTTTCCTCGTTATTTGTAAAACCTCAGTGGTTCATTTTTAGCATATCTTCTATATGCTCAC
>OGLM01000991.1_pt1 | contig 31891 bp, 20 predicted proteins | sample 1572531 | NCBI WGS metagenome assembly OGLM01 (sample SAMEA2581909, study PRJEB24529) | metagenome | biome: Human gut stool | place: China | collected 2011 | reverse complement strand
CATGTGGAAGCCATAGATGTTGAACCGTTTGACTCAAATGTCTCAGATACGGAACGGATTGCATATGGGAACTCGTCCTCACTTGGAAGTACAGGAACAAGTGCACGCTCAGCAAGTGCGCCATGTCCGATCTCACGACGTCCCGGTCCTCTGGATGGCTTTGTCTCACCAACAGAGTATGATGGGAAGTTGTAATGATGCATATATCTCTTCGTTGTAACATTTGTGTCAAGGCCATCCAACTTCTGAGCCTCAGAAAGCGGAGCCAGTGTTACAACGTTACAAATCTGTGTCTGTCCTCTTGTGAACATAGCAGAGCCATGGACTCTAGGAATGATATCAACCTCAGCGGCCAGTGGACGGATCTGTGTGATCTGTCTGCCATCCGGACGCTTATGATCCTTCAGAATCATCTTACGAACTGTCTTCTTCTGATACTGGTAAACAGCCTCATCAAGAACTGCCAGCCAGTCTTCCTTATCTGCAAATGCCTCTTCAAGCTTCTCCTTGATCTGGCGGATGTTCTCCTCACGCACCTGCTTCTCGTCTGTGAAGACTGCCTCTTCCATTGCTGCAGGTGGAACAAGCTCCTTGATTGCATCAAACAGTTCTTCCGGAACTGCACAGCTTGTATAAGAATGCTTTGGCTTACCACACTCAGCTACGATCTTATCGATAAACGCAATTACCTTCTGGTTTAACTCATGTGCTGCATAAATAGCCTCGATCATCTTCGCCTCAGGTACTTCATTTGCACCAGCCTCGATCATGATAACCTTATCTCTTGTAGATGCAACAGTAAGCTTCAGATCTGACTCCAGATTCTGTGTAGAATTTGGATTGAAGATCAGCTCGCCATTGATCATACCAACCTGTGTAGTTGCACATGGACCATCAAATGGGATATCAGAAATTGCTGTTGCAATCGCTGAACCAAGCATAGCCGTAAGCTCTGGAGAACACTCCGGATCTACTGACATAACCATGTTATTGAGTGTAACATCATTTCTGTAATCCTTTGGGAATAATGGTCTCATCGGACGGTCGATAACACGGGATGTAAGGATTGCGTTCTCGCTTGCCTTACCCTCACGCTTGTTGAATCCTCCAGGGATCTTTCCAACGGAATACATCTTCTCCTCATATTCAACTGAAAGTGGGAAGAAATCGATACCATCTCTTGGTTTTTCTGATGCAGTTGCTGTTGAAAGAACAACTGTATCTCCGTAGTGCATCAAAGCTGCACCATTTGCCTGCTTTGCAACTCTGCCTACATCGACACGCAAGGTTCTTCCGGCAAGTTCCATCTCAAACTTCTTGTACATAATAAATTCTCCTTGAAATATTTTTTTCCTGCAATCAGACTCCGAAACGACTGAAAACGCCACTTTCTGTATCTGGCAAACATGTACAGATAATCTATACTCATGATTCTGGTTATCATCTTATTACCATATGTGTTTTGCATTTTATTTTATAGCAGAAAATGATTTTTTCAGTTGTCTCGGTTTTGTCTTCATGCAATCTTTTAGATTATACCATCTATTTCCTTTTGCTTCAAGATGGGAATGGATGAAATGTGGGATTTTTTGTTTGTGATTTATTTGCGATTTATTGCTTGCGATTTTTGTTTGAAAACTGTTTCGCTTGATACCGTTTGCTTGCTGTGGGTTTTCTAGCTCGCTTTTTTGCATCCACACCCACGCCATGGGTTTCCACGCTTACTTTTCTGCTCCCACGCCCAAATCAATAGATTCATAAAAAGAAATTATGAATTTTCTGTGATAAAATCATGTATCCCATTTACGAAACAACACATATATGCTACATTAAACACAACTCGTTTATCGAGTTTAAGCGCATCGTATTTCATACAGAAAACCTGTTTTACAATCCAGATTTTCACCCATCCACACAAACTACATTTTACCGTGTTGTCTGACAATTTCACATGTTTTCGTATTAAACCAGCTATATAATACAACCACTTTAATGCTCATTATGAAAAGAGGTGTATATAATTTTTATACAGAATATTCTTGAACAGCAAAAACAATTAAATAAAAGCATCGAAAACTATAAAAAGCTTATCAATACATTCCCCTCTGGAAAACTACAATGTTTCAAGAACGGAAAGCATATCAAATCATACAAAGTGAATGGCAATCTAAAAAAATACATTCCCACCAAAGAATCTGCCACTATTGAGAAATTAGCTTTGAAGAAATATTATGAAAGCTGTCTGGATGATTGCATCAAAGAAAAAGAGCTTCTTGATCGATTCATTCAAGATATTCAGGCTTTGCCGAATACATCTCAGAAGCTTCTGGCGACAGATTCAAATTATCACACATTTTTAGCTAAGGCACTGATTCCTGATGCATGGGCAGGCGTCTCCTATGAGCAAAATCCTTATAAGCGCGAAGACCTTATTCACAACACGTTTTCCGGGCTAAAAGTACGCTCAAAATCCGAGGAAATCATAGCAAATATTTTGTTCACAAACCATATTCCGTTTCGATATGAAGCACCACTCACACTAAACGGATCAACCATGTATCCTGATTTTACAATTAAAAATCTAAAAAATAATTCCTATACATATTGGGAGCATTTGGGGTTGATGGATAAAAAGGAATACAAAGATCATGCCATGGAGAAAATCAGTACATATTGTGACCATAATATCATTCCGGATGTTAATCTGATTTTAACTTACGAGACGCAGAAGCACCCGCTCGATTCCAGTTGGGTGCAACAATTGGTGATGCGGAATTTCATGTAGAGTTTGGCTTGATTAAAATCCGGCTTGTCTTTTTGTTATAAATAAGTTCACCCCGGAAACTTTTTCATAAGTTCCCAGGGTGAGTTTATGTTTGTTTTCTTTTTGGTTTTTCTTGCATATTTTCATTTACTACGCCCACATCACGGTTTTTCCTTTCTACTTTCCTACTCCCGCACCCACTTTCCGCTCCGTTTTTGCACGATCAGCTTCCGGAGCTGGTTTTCTTGCTCACTTTTTCTCTTCACACACCCACAGCGTGGTTTTTTCCATTTTCTTGCTTGCTTCTGTCCCCAGAACATAAGAGGTTCATATTCATACAAATAATTTTCATTAATTCAAATCAAAAAACATGCAGACTTTTCTATGCGCTATCTATTTATTTTCTTTTGCTTCAAGATGGGAATAAACGAAATGAAGGATTTTTTGCATAAAAATACCGCATCCATACGTTTTAAAGCATGAATGCGATATTTCAACTCTTATAACAATCTAGGAATACTTATATTATTTTGATGTATAAGTGCACACAGCCGTTCCTTTTGCAACCTTATTATATTCTGTATCTGATGAATCCCAAGAAGCCTTTCCTGTTGATGTATTATATGCATAATAAATAGGATCTCCTGTCTTTGGAACATACTTTACAGCATATACAGTGTATGCTGAATGATTACTTTCTACAGCACCCTCGGAATTATCTGTACCGCCATAAATCTCAAAACTTTTACACTTATCGGCTACATCAGCAACCTTGACAATCTCATCTTCTGAAATTGAAGTTGGCTCTGCCCCCTTTGCATATGCACTGGAAAGCTCTGTCTGAGCAGCTGTCATAACACTCTTACCATCCAATACAACCTGCTGTCCCTTTGCCTTGTCAATATAACCAAGCAATGCTGGTACGAGGATTGCTGCCAAAATTGCGAGAATTACGATAACAACAATCAGCTCTACCAAAGTAAAACCTTTGTTTTCTTTCATCTTTTTCATAATCATTTCCTCCTTAGTCTTTTTGCTTTTTGATATGAAAAATCTTTATAAAGTATAGCAAAATTTGCTATCAGTATCAACTTTTTTCCCTTTTTTTTCGAGGGATTTTCTCATGGTAATTTTTACCATTTATGCCACATCTAGTTGCTCAACAGCCTTTTACAAATACTGATCGAGCTCTGCGACATCGTTTGAATATTTGTAAGCCATCTGGCGGTTAATCATACCGTTCTGAACCAGACGGGACAAATCACCATTTAATGTATGCATACCTACGGATGAACCGGACTGCATCAGAGAACCGAGCTGATGACATTTGTTCTCACGAATCTGATTGCAAACTGCATCCGTACCAACTAAGATTTCTGTCGCTACAACTCGTCCATTTCCACGTGCATTTGGAATCAGGCATTGCGTAATAACACCATTTAACACACTTGCAAGCTGTGTCCGTACCTGATTCTGCATGCCTGCCGGACAGGCATCAATAATTCGGTCAATCGTCTGCGCCGCACCTGTCGTATGAAGGGTGGACATAACCAGATGTCCTGTTTCTGCTGCGGTCAGTGCTGCTGAGATTGTCTCGTAATCACGCATCTCTCCTACCAGAATAATATCCGGGTCTTCACGAAGTGCACTTCGAAGTGCCGATGCAAAGTTTGTGACATCTCTTCCAACCTCTCTCTGGTGAATAAGTGCCATCTTTCTGTCGTATACATACTCGACCGGATCTTCAATCGTAATAATATGTTCCGGACGATTCTCGTTGATATAATCAATCATAGAAGCAAGTGTGGTTGATTTACCAGAACCGGTTGGTCCTGTCACAAGAATCATACCACGCGGCTTATCTGCCAGCTCCCGAAGCACGCTTGGAAGTCCAAGCATCTCCATCGACGGAATCGAGGAATTAAGCAGTCGGATTGTTGCCGCCATCTTGCCATCCTGCTTAAATACATTCACACGCTGACGGTTGCCATCCGGGGTACGAATCGCAAAATCCGCATCTATGCCTCGCTCAAGATTCTCCCGCTGTTCATCGGTCAGAAGCTCTGCGAGCATCGCAATGATTTCTCCATCGCTTGGATTAGTCGGAGCATTCTGCAAGCGACCGTTGATTCGATACATAAGTGGCATACCAACTGTGATATGAATATCCGAGCATCCCATCGAACGCGCTTCCATAATCATCTGATCTATCATCATATATATCGACCTCCTCTCGTATTTTTTTATCTTTTTATCATATTTCTTACTTGTTTTTTCTTCTACTTGCTGTCAGCTTCCGGTTTGTGTTTTCTCGCTTGCTTTTCACCCTCTACTCATAATAAGACACGCGCAACAGTTCATCTACAGTCGTCGTACCATTTTCCACGAGTTCAAGTGCACTCTTCTTCAAGGTGCTCATGCCCTGTTCCTGCACTGCGTATTCCTTGATAGCCTCAACCGAAGCGCCATTCGTAATCATCTCGCGCACTTTCTTGTCGATCATCAGAATCTCATGAATAGAGATACGTCCCTTATACCCGGTGTTGTTACACTGTCTGCAGCCTTTGGCATGCTTGATCTGCGGGAAATGTACACCTGCAATCGCTTCCTCCTGCTCCGTCATCGGTCCCCATTCGCCACAGAATGGGCAGACCTTACGCACAAGTCGCTGTGCCACGATACCAACCAAAGAGCTGGCGATCATGTATGGCTCGACGCCCATATCTGCCAGTCGGACAACCGAAGAAGCCGCATCGTTCGTATGCAGAGTCGAAAGTACCAGATGTCCGGTGATTGCGGCACGAACAGAGATTGATGCAGTCTCTGCATCACGCGTCTCACCAACCATGATGATATCCGGGTCCTGACGAAGCAGGGCACGAAGTCCAACCTCGAAGGTCAGTCCCGCAGTATTATTTACCTGCATCTGATTGAGCTTTGGCACATTCTTCTCAACCGGATCTTCGATCGTCGAGATATTTACACTACGTTTTGCAAGCTCTTCCAGAATCATATACAGGGTTGTTGATTTACCAGAACCAGTCGGTCCGGTCAGATAAATAATTCCGTTTGGTGACTGTAGCATGCGCATTACAAGCTTGTAATTTCGTTCCGTCATACCGAAGGTTCCCATATGGTCGATCGAACCTGCCGATGCAAGAAGTCTCAAAACCGCTTTCTCGCCAAATACGGTTGGAATGACAGATACACGAACATTCAGGTTCACACCTTCAATATTGATACGGAAATGTCCATCCTGTGGAATTCTCCGTTCTGCAATATCAAGATCGCCGAGGATCTTGATACGCGCAATCAGGGAATTATGGATATTTTTCTGCAGCGTCATGAAGTCGCAGATAACACCATCCATACGCATTCGCACGCTTGTATGGTTCTCAAATGGCTCGATATGGATATCGGATGCATTTGAGTTATAAGCACGGACAAGCAGGCTGTTAAACAGGTTGATGATTGGCGTATCATCGTCGCCCTCTTCTACGCTGATCTCCATAACCTCACTCGTCTGTGTTGTATTCGCCGATGCTTTCTGTGCTGCCTGTCTTGCAGATACCTCTGAATAATAATACTGAATGGAATTTTCGAGCGGTGCCTTCTCACACAGAGAAATATGAACTTCCCGTCCGACAATCTGGCGGATATCCTCAATTCCATAGAAGTTCAGCGGATCGTCCACAAGGAGATAATACATCGTATCTTCTACCTTGTATCCCATCATGTTATATTTCTCGGCAAGGACACGTGGAATCATCTCCACCGCCTTCACATCGACAGACAGATCCGAGATATTGACAACCTCATAATTCAGACGCTTACCAAGTGCCTCCAGCATCTGCTTTTCCGTAATAAATCCAAGTGCGATCAATGCCGCACCAAGACGGACACCTTTGTTTTCCTTCTGGTAGGCAACTGCCTGATTGATCTGATCTTCGTTGATGTATCCAAGTTCCTGCAATACATCACCGATTCGGATATTTTTATTACTGCGCATTTCCATCGTCCGGCACCTCCTCGTACATATAGATCTCCAGCGTCAATGTCAAAACGCGCTCGGTCTTGATATCGTACTCACCGTCCTCGGTCAGGTTTGTGATACTCCGCTCCTCAGACCATCAATAGTTGCACACACGGATCTTCTTATCGCTGTTTGAGAGATCTTCGATCAACTGAAGCAGATCACTCTCTTTTCCGCCCAGACGAAGTGTCACCGTCGCATTATAAATACCGGTTGTCACCGTATCATCAAACGTCGGAAGTACGCTCGTTTCACTGTCCGTTGACATACCGCCGCTCTCCTCAGCCGCTTCAATCTCAGAGCGCTCTGCCTTCGCACCCTGTGGTGCCTCTGTCGTATCCGTTTCCTCCTGTGCCGCGAGCATAGCCGCACGCTTCGAATATAAATATGGCTCCAATGCTGTTTCTTCCTGTGGCATCTGGATAGCCAGATCATAGGCTGACAAGTTATATCCTAACACAAGCTCGGTGAAATACTTATCAATCTCTGCACTTTCCATCATTGGGAAGAATGATTCACGTACTCCCTGTATCTCATTTGAAAACCGCTCGTTATCTGCCTCCATCATCGGCACCTGCGTGAGCTTCAGCTCATTTTCTTCCTTTGTTTCTTTCTGTGTCGTAATCTCTTTGTTCGTATTCACGATACCCTTTACAACCGGGTAAATACCCCAGTAACCAATGCAGACTACGATCACGAATATAGAAAGCATGATCAGGAGGTTTTTGTCTTTTTGTGTCATTTCTAACTTCATAACGATCCCCTCCTTATTCTGCATCGCCGACATCCGGCAAATTTGTTTCTGTTGTCTCTGGCTGTGCATCTGTATCGGTATGTCTGCCTGCGGACTCCGCCAGTGTACAGGTCACATGGATATCCCACAGCTCATCGGATTCCACATAAGAATATCCGGTATAATCAACATTGCTGAATATATCCTCGCCGCACAGATTGCGGATGAATTTATTGATATTATCTACCGTATCGGCACGCGCTGTCATCGTCAGCACGCCCAGATCCGCATCAAATGAATCAAAGGTCACGGTTGCCAGTTCCTGCGCGCAATCATCGACCACACTCATCACCTCACGGTTACAGACCGGATACGTGTATAGATTCTGATTCACGCCTGCAATCGCATTGTATTGATTGCTCAGATAGGATGTTTGCTCCAAAAGCACATCATACCGTGCAACCTCCATAATCGTCGCCGGGGACTCATTATAATCTTTCAGCTTCTGCAGCTCCTGTTTCTTGAGCGTGCGCACGGTGATGCACACAGCTAGTCCCACAAGCATCACAGCAAGGCTGATCAAAATTGCAAGAAATCCCTTACCAACACCGCCACCTTCTGTCTCCTTCTTCTTTCCGGCATGATAGCCGTCTAAGAAATTCTGCTTGCCGGCATTTCCGGTAACCAGTCCACTGATCGGATGGAAATGTGCCTGTACATCCAGGCCATTGGTTACAACATGCGAATCTGTAAATACCTCCACACGCGCATAGATATCAAGCTGTGAAATCGCATTCTGATACATCGGCAGATCCTGCAGATTCACACCGGCAAGCAAAACTGCTTCAATCGGGTAATCCAGCTGGTTTGCCTGCATAAACTGACGGATCTGGCTAACGGAACGCGCGATATCCTGCGCATAGTCCTCTGTTCCCTGATCATGGAAGCAGCGGGTACTGTTGAAGTAATAAAAAGCCCCATTTACCCAGAGAATCGTCGTAATCGTCATGCGGTCTGCAATCTGCAGAACGAATGTCTTGTACTGCTGCGCCGCTGTCAATGCTGTCAGACGGATCAGACTACTCTCTCCGGAATAAACTGCCTTTACCTTCACGCCAATCTCTGTAAAGATGTCCACATAATCTTTGATGAAATCGGTTGTGATAATCTCGGCGTAGATTTTCTTCGTTGCCTTATTCTGTCCGATTGGAAAATATCCGCAGATATAATCCTCTCCCTGTTTGATATCTGTAAACTCGCGGTTGATAAACTCTTCCGTCTTCTTCGAATTGAGCAGAGGCATCTCAATATTCTTACCAATAAACTTGGTCGAATTGATGACTAAGATCACATCCTTCGTCGGCAGATTATGTGTCGTCCAGAAGTTCTGCATGAAGCTCACAAACGCATCCGCATCCATAATCATACCATTGATGATGCTGCCATCCGGCGCATCTTCCGTATAACAATCCGCGACAGAAATCTTTCGATTTCCGGGAGTACCGGTGATCACTTGTATCTGTTGGTTTGCCAGATAAATGACTGTACTCATATGTATGTTCTCCTTCCTGTAATAGGTTTGCTTTCTCTATTTAGTACGAATTTGCAATCGTCGCATACGAGCCGTAAATCGGCTGGATTACGGAAATAATAACAAATCCAACGACTGCCGCCATCACGACGATCATCGCAGGCTCCAGATAAGAAACCAGCTTGTTCATCGCTACCTCGGAATCATATTCCATCTGGTTTGCAATTGATACAAGCATTGTATCGAGCGCACCTGTCTCCTCGCCGACTGCGACCGAAGAAGACAATTTCTTTGTAAATCCATCGACACGGTCCAGACTTTCACTCAGATTCATACCCGCACGGACATCTGCGATTACCTGGTCGAACTGTCTTTCAATATAAGAATTACCAATCGTATTTCTTGCGATCTGCAGGCAGTTGATAATCGAGATACCTGCGGAATATAAGCTCGACAAGGTTCTTGCGAAACGCGCCGTATAGATAACACGGCGGAGCTTGCCGATGACCGGAAGCTTCAGTTCGAGCTTATCCTTCGCATATCGGATTCCGGGTATTGCGCACAAAACCCGGAAGAAAATATACAATACAACAGCCGCAATAATCAGGACATACCACTTATTTTTTACAAAATTACTGATTCCAAGCAGGATCGTCGTGGATGTCGGAAGTGTATCCATCTGTGAGAACAAATCCTTAAACTGCGGAATGACATAGCCCATAATGATTGCCACTACAACCACGATCAATACGCACAGAATCTTCGGATACGTCATCGAGCTTTTGACCTTCTGATTCAACCGGTATTCTTTCTCATAATGCACTGACATCTGCAGCGCAATCTTATCCATGCTTCCGCTGCTCTCCGCACTCTTGATCATGTTGATAAAAAGCGGTGGAAATGCATCACCACTCGCAAGCATCGCCTCAGAGAGCGGCACGCCGGAACGCACCTGCTTCGAAAGTCCCACGTATACCTCACGTTCCTTCGGCTTGATGGACTCATCCTCAGAGATGATACGAAGTGCTTTCACGAGTGTGACACCCGCACCAAGCAGTTCGCCGATATTCTTTGCGAAATCAGAAATCGCATTGGACTTCAGCCGCTTCGTATTATTCTTATCTGCCTGTGCCTTCGCCTGTATCAGATATTTTTTTTCTTGTTTCAAGCGCTCATGCAGATCAAGCTCATCCGCAGCCTGCATCGTACCGGAAATCATCTTTCCGTTCTCATCCTGCGCTCTGTATTTGTAAGTGACCAAGGACGTTTCCTCCTTTTTATCTCAAGTTCAGACACTGCCTGCAAATCCACAGGCAAAAACTTATTTCCGGTTTGTAATTAGAAAGTCCATCTCACAATACGGATTTTCTTTTCTTGTGTCTATCACTTTCATGTTTTTTCTTTTAATATGTTGAAGTCATCATACTCTTCACATAATCAATATAGGTCGAAATCATCGTGTCTCCCAGATTCTGCGTCAGCGAAACAAGTACGCCAAACGCCAGAAATGGTCCAAATGCAAACTGCTCTTTTCTGCCCTTCTTTTTCTTGACAAGCAGATATATCGCATACGCGCCACCGACAATGATGCCGACGAAAAATGCACCAACAACACCCTTCCAACCAAGCAGGAATCCGGCTGCAAACATCATTTTCACGTCGCCGCCGCCAAAGCCGTTGAATAACATCAGAATAAACATCGGCACGCTGATCGCAAACAGTCCAATCACACGCTCTATGATCGTTGGTCCCGGCAACACCCAGATAGCAGGGATACCAAGCAACAGCAAAATCACATTCAACTGTGGCGGAATCTCCTGCGTGTCCGCATCAATCATCGTGATCACCATCAGATCACAGATCACAAGGAAGAACAGCAACGCGGATAGATGAATTCCGTACATTGCAACAGAAAATACTGCAAATGCACCACCGACCAGCTCGATAATAAGCGGACGTTTCGGCAATACAGAACCACAATATCTGCAGCGGTTTTGATAACGAATCCGGGAAAAGATCGGAATGACATCTTTCCATGTCTGCTCGTGATCGCACTGCTTACAGTGGGAATGACGGATCGTCAGCTTCTCCTTCTTCGGAAGCCGTTCAATGACCAGATTCAGATAAGAAAACACAGTCACTCCCATCAAAAATACCAATATGTATATCATTGCATATAAAAAATAATTCATGTTCTACTCCTTTTACTCTGTTTTACAATTGATCTGTGTGTCGGAATTCGCATCTAAATTATAACACTGAATATATTCCGTGTATGTAAAATCGCCATACCGTGAGCTATGCAGTGTCAGACTCATATAAATAATATTGTCTGCATAATCTCCCTTCGGCTGTGTAAACTTCAACTCCTTGATGGAATACCCCATATACGCTTTTTGGTCAAATACCCAGTCAGTACTCTTCACTTCGCCACTTGCAACCACCACCGGATAATAATGCACAACCAGATATCCTTCTTCATTCACGCCAATATAGACATGACTGCCCTGCGCATCGGTAAACTCGATCTTATTATACCCTGTCGTTTCATTCTGTCCACCGAGCGTCGCATCTGTCGACAGCTGCATGACATATGGTAATGTGACCTCGTTCGTTGTTCCATCCTCATTTTTTACCTCCGTTGTGATTGTCGCATCCCGCGCACCCTCGATCTCACCGCGGATCTTCGAAGCAATGATGGATGATACCTGCATACCATTTGCAGTGCCCTTCGCAGTATAATAGACACTCACCGTATTCGCGATCACCTTGCTCGCCGCAATCATAAAAAGCCCAATCAGCATAAAGGTCACGATCATTTCCACCAGCGTGAGTCCCTGATTCTTATTATGAAATTTTCGAAAAAGCTGCTTCAGTTTTTTCATTTCAATAACTGACTCCTCTTATTCTCCTGCTTCTTCACTTTTATGTATCACCCGGAACACCGTCAGATCGGCACGATCACTATAATAACGGTGCAGCTTTGCTTCTATCGCCAAGCTCGTTGCCTGTGGCATATTCTGTGAATCTGTCTTATTTGTGTCCACCGTCAGTGTGATGCCTGTATCTGCTAATGTCTCAAACACGGTATCCGTCCGATACATTTCCTCGTTCAGGATACGCTGTTCCTCCTGCATATCCTTGCTTTTCTTGACCAATTCTCCGGATACGCCAAGCAAATGTACCATACATTCTGCCAGAACCATAACAAGAATCACGAATCCAACGATCACTTCCACCATCGTCGAACCTGCATTATTCATTTGTCGCACGATTTTTCTTCTCTTCATGTTACTCACGCTCCAGAAAACTCCAGCTCCAATGCTCACTTTTCAGAATATCATTTTTCGATGGATTTACCGTATCATCTCCAGTATCCATACCAATTTCTGCGTCCTCATAATCCATACAGGACAAATTATACTTTGACAACATGGATGCTGTCTGGTCACCCTTCGTACAGGTTACTTTGACACAAAGGATAACATCGTTTTTCGATATCTGATAACTGCCATCGTTCTCCCAATAGATACAGACTGAAATATCATCCGCCATCGCTGCATATTTTGTCGTATCTCCGCCTGTTGCTGCGAGGGTAAAATACCGGTACGCCGCTTTCTCCCCATGATCAGTCGAACTCTCCGATTCATAATACGGCCAGTTGCCCTGACACACATTATATCGAAGATACTGCCACAGCAGATTTTTTCCATCCGTCACATCTTGCTTCTGCATATCAAAACTTGTATATGCCGGCGTCGTCAGTTCTTTCTCTATTTCAATACTGATCGTCTTCGAAAGCTCCCGGCATTGGTTCTGTGTCACCCGGCGCACCGAAGACGAAAACAATGCATAGCTTACAAGCAGCAAAGATAAGCAGAACACAACGACAACCATACTGACAACAATCGCCACGATCATTGCAGAACCGCGATTTTCTTCTTTATGAAATTGTCTGAGCTTTCTTTTTCTCTGCATGTACCTGTAATTTATCTTTCTACTATTTTGATATTCCGGTAATTGTCAGCGTCTGTGGCTGTGTCCACTCGGCAAGTCCATCTTCCGAAATTGCCGCAAATCGGATCTGCACATCTTTCACATCCTCGGTAAACCATGTGTCCTTCTCCAGTATAAAGCTTGCGCTTGTCTGGTCTGCGGTATAATAAACGGACTGTACTAATGTACCCTCTGCATCAAATCCCAGCACCTGTACGAGCATCGGTTGCTCAATTGCCACTGTATAATTCACAACTTCTTTCTGTGTCGTACCACTTCCAACTGTCACCGTTGTTCCTGCAAGCTTCGGAAGCTCTGTCTTTGCAGCTTCCTTTTTCACAGTTCCAGTCCAGATCACCATATCCATCTCCTCGGCTTCCGTGATTGCGCTGGCATCTGTTGTCGTTGCATCATCAACCGGAATCAGTTTCCACATTGCGACATCCGAGCTTTCAAAGGCATCCAGATGTGCCTCGCCGACAACTGCCTGTACTGCAACGAACGTCGTTGTATCTGGAAGTAACACAGAAATCTGATTTTTTTCTGCAACCACCTTTGCGCAGATTGCAGTCGTTGTATCCTCCAGCCGTACATTTACGGCATAGCTTACGCTTATTGGTTTTTCTTCCGTCAGAATACCTGCAAACTCCGTGTATGGATTTGCTTCACACAGGCTTTCTCTGCGGATCTTTGCGTTGCTTCCTGCATAGTATACATAATATTTATCGGTCTTTGGCTGTACATACATCACGCCATATGCCCCGCTTGCATCCTTGATCTGCACCTCGTAATAATCGGCGCCATCCTGTCCCTCGAACCGGTATGCCCGTGACTCATATGTTCCAACCAAATCTTCATCCTGTACTGGTGCTGTCAATGTCCATTTTGTTCCATCGTAATACTGCAGGACACGCACATCGTCTGCCAAACGCTTGACATCCGGTGTTTCAAGCTTCTGGACAGTCTGTATTTCCTCGGTTGTTGCTTCTGTCGTTGTTTCTTCCTCTGCTGCATCTACATTTGCTGGCTTCTCTGCATCCGGTATCTCCTGCGTTTTCTCATCAGAAGTAGTATCTTCGGACGCATCTGCCACAACCTGTTCATCTTCCGAGGCATCTGCTGCAAGCTGTAATGGCTTCGCGTAATTCTTACCATTAACTGTACAATCGGCATATTGTACATCAATAGAAAGGTCGGCATCTGCATATCCAACCATCGCACCTACATTTGTGCCGCCGGACACCGTTCCATCACTTGAACATTTTTCAAACTTTACGCCCTTGTATCGCAAATATCCAATTAGACCACCCGTGTACCAGGTTCCGGTAACTGTTCCGTAATTATCGCATTTTGTAAATGTCATCGAATCACTTGTCTGATTCTCCATCTGTCCAACAATACCACCAACCGCTATATTTCCGGTCGCAGTCGTCTTAACTTCTGCATAATTCGTAAGGTACTCCAGATTCTCGCCAGACATCGAATGTCCGATAATGCCACCCACAGCCGTATTTTCCCCAGCTGCTTTCGCTGTCACATGCCATGTGCCTGCTGTGATAATCTGCTCTGTCGCTGTACCCTTTACAACAGCATCTTTCTGGTTACATCCAACAATACCACCGGTATAGCCAAGATAGTTGTCAATCGTTGTATTTCCTTCTGCCTTTTGCGAATTATCTGTCAAAGAAACCGTTCCATAATTTGTACCAACGATACCGCCGGCATTCGCTCTTGCAGTTTCATATGCAGTTCCATCTACCATGCCGCCATGCACAACGGTATCTGCACTTCCAATCGTGTTTGCCTTGACCGTTGAATTATATCCATTGGCACCAACGATACCGCCAACATTTGCTGTCACGCCATCTCCCGCACCAGATACGCTTCCTGTAAATGTACATTCCATCACCTGTGCCGCATCTGTATCCTCTGCTTTTTCCGTCGCGATACCACTCACACCAACGATACCGCCGTAGCTTGCAATGGATGTACCAAGTTTACCTACAATCGCCGCATCTACAGTACACTGACTGACTGTGCCTTTGTTCTCACCGACAATACCACCTGCTACTTCTCTCGCTGTGATGGTTCCATAATTTTTGCTTGTCAGAATCTTGTTATTTGATTTGCGGCTCGCACTGATTATACCGCCCGCATAACCCGTCTTCGCTGTTACGGATGCCTTATTCGTTGCATTCTCGATACGCAGAAATGTGTTTGCATCGTCGTATCCAACAAGTCCACCGACATAAGTATCTGCTGTCACGCTTCCACCGCCAACAGTACCTGTCACATACATCTGCACTTCGCTTGTATCAACCTTTGCATTACATACCGCATTGATTACGGCAACTTCTGATGCCTGATTTAAGGTCAGCTTTCTTACATTCTCTGCCGTCGTTCTCGCGTAGCTTGTGTCCGTACTGTTTACAAGCATCGTGTATCCGATGTAGCCACCAGTAAATGCACTGCCTGTAATTGTGCCGGAGAAGTTCGCCATATCCGCAGAAGTTTGAATGCGGGCGTACTGGATATCTTCGGTTTGCTGTTGTAATTTCGTTGTATAGAAAATCAATTTTGCATTTTCCAATATTCGATTATATGTTTCTGGAGCTCCAATAATATATACACTTACACCTGCTCCACCACCATTATTTAATTTTGTATGCTTATTTAATCTACTATTATCTGCATAACACTTGAACTCTAAGTACCGATATGTTGTATTATCCTCTATTCTTTGCTTTATCTCATAACTTGCTCCTGGATAATTCAAAGATTCCAAATACAATTGATCACTTTCTTCCAAAGGAAGTTCTATTGACCAGTCAAAAATATCATCATCACTTGCGTTCTCGATTTTCAAGAGTTTAATCTGATAAGCACTACCTGTATTTATCCATTGATTTTTATTGCCATCCCAGTAACCCGTCGTTGCTTTCCCATTTATTTCAAAAGGATAGGTACTATCATTCAAACCAACTGTATGCTTGTTTTTCTCAGTAATGTTGATATTGCCTGGCTTAATCGTTGTCTTATTTCCATCACCGCCACCATAAAAAAGTTCAATATCTGTGATATCGAAAGAATAAAGTTCCTCATAATTTATAAATGAAAGCTGAAATGATTTTTGTCCGCAAGTCTGTCCAGCCGCAATATTCGGATGCCACTGATCTGGTTTTATAATATAAATCGTCTCTGTTTCAGAAGATTCGTCATCTTTTGTTACTGATACATTATTAAATTGTTCCCCTGTAACAGCGCCCTTTTTAAAATGCATTTTTAAATACCAGTTTGTCATTTCCTGATCACTATCATTTACAACGTTAAAATCATATTGCGCTGTCGGAGCGTTCGCATTTCCCCATAAATTAGTCCTTTGCAATGTTACATAACAAAGTTTCGTTGTATTACCCGCGGAAGAATCCGTTGCCGTATCGGTAGATCCACTCTGTCCAGGCTCCGTAATCATGTTCTGATTATACCCATTCGTATTGATAATGTTCGCGCCAATCACACCACCGACAAAATATTTGCCGCTGATGTTCTGTGTGCTTACATATAATTGTTTCGCACTTCCGTCTGCCTTCTGCAACATCAAAATCGACGCATTGCAGCCGGCAAGTCCGCCGACATAGCTTCCTTTATCTGTATCTCCATTTATACTTCCAGCCGTCACAGCGTAGTTTGTAACTTCCGCGCCACTATCATTATAACCAACGATACCACCAACATAGTTTTTACCGACGATGCGTACATTGTTATCTTTTCTTGCTTCTGCTTTGATCACACCATGATTGTAACCAGTGATTCCTCCAACATAATCAGCTGCATGGGAAACCGGATATTCCCCAGCAACAGTCACTGCACCCGATGTATCAAGATTTTCAAGCAGAGAACCTGTATTATAACCACTGATACCTCCTGCATACATACCGGTTGCATAGACAACGCCTGTATTCTGCCAGTTTGAAACGGTATTTTTCGAATTCACGGTATCGGATACTACAATTGGACTTGCGCCCTTTTCAACCAATACCAAAGTATCTCCGCTACTATTTCCTGTATCTTCCTGTGTTTTTGTCAGATCTATATCTGCATTCGCACCAATCACACCACCGACATAGGAACAGCCAATGACATAGTTGTCATTTCTGCCATTTGTATTCGTATCGTCCGTACCCGAAAGCTCCGCAGAACCAGTTGCATAGCCGACGATACCGCCGACATAATCATGTCCAAATACATAGCTGTGCTTGCCATTATCCAATTCTGCACGCACACCCTGAAGCGTACTAAAATAACTGTAACCGGTAATACCGCCTACATAGGTTCCAGCTACCTTGTCCGCATAAGTTGCAAATGCCGTTCCATCCTGATTTCCAAGGAATGCCTGTAAATCTTTTCTCGAATAAAACGGTGTACTGTTGCTGTTTTTGATTGTAATATTTGCAAGGGCTGATGTATCATCTGTATGATTTGCCGCATACTCGTTTACACAGCTTCCTGCTATACCACCAACGAATTTACTGTCCTTTTTATCTTCGCCATCCTTCACGACTGCATATACAGCTCCTGTATTCTCACAGTCTTCCAATGTGATGGCAGTTGACCGATTCTTCTCTGTCCGAAGCTCGCCGACAACACCTCCCACATGTGAAAGTCCGGTTACCTTTGCAGCATTGGAAAGCTCCTTCCATGTGACTGCAGACACAACCGAATCCGAATCCGCAATCAGTGTTCCGGTAATACCACCGACATAAGACTTTCCTTTTACAAAACTGGCTGTTTCTGCGTCTACATCATCATTTACGACTTCGAGATTTTCTAAGATTCCCGCCGTCTCTCCAGTCAAATCCTTACCATACACCGTGATTCCGGCAAAAGAGCCAACGTAATCGCCCGGAGACGTTATCTGTACATCATCCAGTTTCAGATTCCCAATAGTTCCATAATTCGTGGCAAATAAACCAACCGGCTTTTTCTCATCATCCGCTTTACCAGTATCCATGTCTGTATACAACCTACACAGGGCATTTCCTGCCTGCGACATAGTAAGTCCCTTGATCGTATAAGACTTACCATCCGTATTCTTACCATCCAGAGAATCTTCCGGGCGAAGCTGTTTCATTGAGATAAAACATTCTGCCAAATCTGCAGTCTCATCATTTAACTGAATACCATTTCCATTCGTATTATAAAACGCCCCTGACTCTACAAATCCCGCCCAGTTGATATCTTCTGATAACTGGAAATGGCAAGTCAGCACCTTATTTTTATCCTGCTCATAATGCGCACTGCTCAAGCGCAGTTCATCCACAGACTTCTCAGTATTTGCTGTAATGTCTGTCACGTAACGCATATTATAAAGATGTCTTGCATTTGCAATCGAATAATTGTAATTTACAACCTTCTTTGCAGCATCCGTGTTGTTATTTTCCTCGGCAAAATAAACATACGACTGGTTGCTCTGCCGTTCCGTTGTTGTATCATATGCAGCACCATACCCCTTGATGGAGCATTTAATCTTATTTGCATCCAGCCCAAACCGATGGAATGTATAGGTTGACTTGAATTTAAAGTTTGCATTGGCAACCTTACTTGCTTTCGATGTGTCCCGTAAAATTGACAAATTCATCTCATAGCTGGCAGATGTCGCCTGAAAATCCGCTGCATCCAATACGACACGGATCGTTCCATCCGTATCGCTCCATGCAAGGACTGGGAACTCCCCAAGCTCCTGCGCACTCCAAGTTCCAGTCTCATCTTTCACATACCGTGTGATTGCACAATTCTGTGCCTGCCGGTTTGCATAATTCTTGATCTTTGCTCCGTTTAATGTGAACTTCATAACCGGAACACCATCTGCCATATTCTCACTGGTACAGAAATCAGAATCCACGTCATAGACAGTAATATCATAATTCATTTTCTGCGCAGCATTCGCCGGTTTGCTGACTTTAAACGACAGATTTAACGTATCTTCATTATTTAATTTCACTTCATCAATGGACGGCTTTTCCTTTGTACCCTTCAGCGCCGTCGACAATGTATCCACACCATAGTACCCGATCATACGGTCTTTCCGGTAAGAATCATACCGGGTGGCAATGTTAACCGAACCCCGAAGGGAATCATTGTCATTATCATACTCGAAAATTTCTACCTCATCTCCATTTGACTTGGCAGAATAAAGGACAGAAAATACCTGTCCATCCTCTAAGGAAAACTCGACGCAGATCGCGTCATTTAAGATAGACGTATCATACAGATACCCCTGTAAAAGCTGATATACGATTGGTGCCGTCAGGCTTGTCGTATCTTTTCCTGCCGCATACAGACTATAATCGCCCTTATTTGCACGCACAGAAACAAGCGTACCCTTATTTACCGTTACCCAAACGGAATCATCACTGTACGCCTGTCCTTCTTCGTAATATATCGAATCCAGCTTCACCTCGGCTGGACTAAAATTTTTCGTCTGCTTTGCAAAATCTTCTAAGGTTCCATTTGCATTATATTCCGACAACTGATTCTGCGCTGCCAAAAACATGGTCTCTGCATATTCATTCGCCTGGTTAAAGTCTGACCAGTCCTGCCATGCCATAAGTCCCATGACTGATATTGTGAGCAATATCGACAGCAACATCATCGTCACGATCATCTCAACAAGCGTGAAACCCCGATTGGATCTGCATCGTCTCTTTTGTGTCGATCTCATATTTATCACCTACTGTATAACACTATTCGCTTTATTATACAAATATATCGGAAAAAAGGCAAACTTTATCCAGTGATTTTTTTTGCATATTTTTGCCATTTCAGTGAAATTTGTGTGATATCTTACATAAATAGCTCCAGTATATACACAATCGCACACGAAACAAGCGACACCACAAACATGCTTGTCCTGCGCCATGCAAGGATCAGCGCCACGACGAATCCGATGCCTGCTGCCACCATACTGTTGCTCGCCGTGAGGATCGCCGGGAATGTCATAACCGCGAGCGTCACATATGGCACATAGAACAGAAACGACCGCACCGTCTTGTTCTTGATCTCTTTCTTGATCAATGTGAGTGGCAGAACACGGATCAGATACGTGACTGCTGCCATCACAAGAATGTACAGATAAATATTATGCTTCATGGTTCGCCTCCTCTTCTTCCTTCTCCTCATCCGGAAGCGGGAACAGCACGGCTGCCACCCCGGAGATCACAACAGTCAGAATAATCACCTTCATACCGGAAGAAATATTCTTGATCACCGGTATCTTCGTGAAAAGGAAGCTCGCCGCCATCGCGATGATCACAAGTCCGCGGATCACCTTATTGTCTCTGGCAGGCGGGATAATAATTGCCAAGAACATACCATATAATGCAACGGAAAGCGCACTAACCACGCCGCCCGGCAATACGTTACCGAGCACCACACCGAGGCAGGTGCCGATCGTCCATGCCGGAATCGCAATCGACATCGCACCATACATATAGCACGGATTTAATTTACCTTTTCTTGCAACTGAGATGCCGAAGATCTCATCGGTCACACCAAATCCAATAAAAAAGCGGTGTATGATTGAAAACTTCGGATCAAGCTTCTGTGTCAGTGCACACGACATCAGCATATATCGTAAGTTTATGACGAGCTGCATCAGTGCAAGCTCTGCATACCCTACGCCACCGGCAATCGCTGTGATCGCTGCAAATTCTCCTGCCGATGTCGTATTTGTCAGGCTCATAATTGTCGCCGGAAGTGCATACACCCCCGCATTTCGCGCCGCAATCCCAAGTGTAAATGCGACCGCAAGGTATCCAAGTGCGATTGGAATTGCATCCCGCATTCCATCGCAGTAATTTTTTCGATTTATATTTTCTGCTCCACTCATTTTATCTCATCCATCACTTCTTCTAAAGTTCCGCAGTCTGTCCGCACGCGGATATGGCAGGCACGCGCATAGACTGATCCCCGTTCTTTCATCATCGCCTGAATCTTCGCATACGGATCGTCACACTGTAACAGCGGACGGTTCGTACAATGCTTTACCCGCGCATAGGTCGTATCTGCATCTGCCATCAGATAATATACTGTTCCGACTTCTTTCAATAGATCACTGTTCTCCTTGCGAAGCGGCAGTCCACCGCCCGTCGCGATCACGCAATGTGTCTTCTCCCGAAGTTTCCGGATGACATCCGTCTCCAAAGCGCGGAAATATGCCTCTCCCTTCTTCTCGAAGATGTCCGGAATCGTCATTCCCTCCTGTGCCTCTATATAAAGGTCGGTATCAATAAACTCATATCCAAGCTTCTTGGCAAGTGCCTTTCCAACGGTTGTCTTCCCGGCACCCATATAACCGATCAGGACAATGTTATCGCCACGTTTCTTCCCATAAATCGCATCCTGCAGCGCCAGATATACTTTATCGGTCAGCGTCTCAGACACGGTCAGATTATTCCACAGTTCATATGCAAGGATTCCCTGATAGAGTAACATCTTCAAACCATTTACTGCGGGCACACCAAGCTTCTCCATCTCCTTTAAGAATGGCGTCTGTGCCGGATTGTAGATCAGATCCACACCAGCCTTCGCCATCGCATAGAACACATCACCGAAATCAAACGGCATCCCATCACCCTCATGCAGTCCGACTGAGGTACACTGGATCATCAGGTATTTTCCATCCGGAATACTCTTATAATCCTCGGAAGCGACCGCCTGTACGACCGCCTTCCCTGCAAATGCATTCATATCGTCCGCGATTGCCTGTGCATGTGCATATGTCCGGTTTACGATATACACCTGCTTTGCGCCATAGCTGACACACATATACGCGACCGCACGTGCGGCACCACCTGCGCCAAGCATGATAACTGTCTCATCCTTTAATGCAATTCCTTCTGTCTCTAACGCTTTCGCCAGTCCCGGCATATCCGTGTTGTAACCCTTATAGCCGCCCTCCACACGGACAAGTGTATTAACCGCGCCGATCGTCTTCGCGGCGATATCCACATCCACGAGACTCTCCATCACGTGCTGCTTGTGCGGCACGGTAATATTCAGTCCAAGCACGCCCTCGTCATACGCCAGCTTCACACAACGGGACAAATCCTCGTCCTCCACGCAGAATGGCACATACCGCTCTGACAGCCCCAGTGCATCGCTGAGCGTGTCATGGATGACCGGTGACAATGTATGTTTGATCGGATTTCCGAAGATTCCAAGCAGATGCTCTGCAGCGACATCCTCGTAACCCTGTATCGCATATTTCATGATTTCCATCGCTATTTTCCCCTGTTTCGTCTATAATTGTCTATAATCAGACATTTTCCTCAAATATAATACCATAAAAGTGAAAACCTGCAACCATTTAGATACATTTCTGATACATTTGTATCCTATAATATAAACAGTTCTTACACGCAGGCCCGACAATCAACAGGGATGCTGCACGAAAAACTACGAGGGGGAATTTCATATGAGACGCAAAACCATATTCTATAAAATGGTGATCGGTGCACTCCTGCTTTCCATCTTATCCGGATGTGGAAAGAAAGCGGGCGTCGATTATATTCAGGAGAACGATTCCAGACAGGATGCCGTTTCCGCATCCGACTTACATCTGAACTATTCCGTATCAAACGGACGCACGACCGTCAATGTCGACGCCGATGTGAACACCAGTCTGTCCACGCAGTCTGCTCCGGTTGCGACTGCCGTCCGGTGCGACTATACAAATGAAGATATCACACGCATTGCGGCTGCAATCTTCGATGAGGGAAGCTATAAATTATTCCTTCCATACAGCCGTCAGTCAAAGGAAGATATCACTGCTGCCTGCGATGCATTTGCAGAGACTTTCGCTACCTACGCAGATAAATCCGAGATTCCGTATAATCTGTTGGCAGAATGCTCCTATGCACAAAATGCAAAAGACGGCGGCGTCTTTGATCCTATCGAGACAAATGGAACGATTCAATACTATCCAACCATCAAGCCAAGTGCAGACAGCGAGGAATTTTGCAACTTCTGTAATATCCGTGGCACGATAGACGGAAAGGACTGTCAGCTTTCCTTCGTCCAGACGCGCAAGCACTGCATGCTTGTGTTGCACAAAGATTATAACGAAGAGCTTACCTATGGCTTGTTTAACCAATTATCCCCGATCCGTCCGGATATGCTCGAAACGCTTGCCGGCAGCGACAACATCTGCTCGTATTCCACGGAAGGTGCCTCAACGCTTGTCACCGATACGCTCTCCAGAATGGGAATCGATGATTATGTAGTTACCGACGTATTTCCGACGCAGACCATCCGGACCGTCTACGACATCAGCAGCACATATCAGGTAACCGCAAACTACGACAAGGAACCAGTCATCTCTTATGATTCCTATCTGGTCTACGGTGGGCGCAGCTTAGATGCGCTTACCCCTGTCTACACCACTGCAAACTTTCAACCAGAGCTGACTGATTATGAAAGCATGGATCAGGACGAAAACGGAACAATCTCCAATTATGAGGATTATATCTTCTATGGCTACGAATCCATCACCGCCAATGTCGGAAATGACGGCTTGAATTATCTGATTGTCTCCAATCCTATGAAGATTGAAACCATCGACGTCGATATGGCAAACACGCTGGATTTCTCCCAGGTCGATGCAATTGCACAGGACTACATCAACAAACACACCTTCGATGAGACGGTGTATGACATAACCGATATCCGGTATGGACTGATCCGGTTATCCAACGAAGCCGATGATTCCTACCAGTTGCTCCCGGCATGGTATTACGTAGCAGAAGGAAACGAAGAAAGCAAACCCTATTATTTCCCATCTGCCTATGTCGTCATCAACGCCATCGACGGAAGTATCTACAACAACGAACTTGGCTACATCTATCAGCATCGAAATAAATCAGATTAACAGGAGGACGATCTTATGAAGAAACGAATTGCAGGCATTCTCATATCTATCCTTTTACTATCTACCTTGTCTGGGTGTGGAAAGGATAAAGATTTCTCATACGTGGATGAACCGGCAACGACAAGCGATGCTGCCACCGCTTCGGTTCTGCACCGGAATTATGAGGTCACAGACGGACTCCTGACATTTACGGTGGATGCCGATGTCGATACCAGTTTATCGGCACAGAGTTCCCCTGTGGTAAAGGTCTCCCGAAGCGACTACACCAAGGATGATATGAAGCAGATTGCAGATGCCATCTTTGATGAAGGAAGCTACGCCTTATTCCTGCCCTATGTCCTGCGCCCGGATGAGGAGGTCAAAAGTGCGTGCGCCGATATACAGGAAGAAATCGCACAGTACAGTGACAGCGCAGACATTCCATACTCTTTGCTACAGGAATACTATATCGCCCAGCAATGTATGGAGAATGACAACGTGGTCACCCCGATTCATACGGATGGTTCCCTGAAATGGTATCGTTTCACCTCCTCCGAAAATACGGATATTTATACAAATTTCTGCGTCATCAAAGGAACGATCAGCCAGAAGCCTTACTATCTGTCGTTTATACAGACGGATGCGTACTGTACAATGTTGCTCCACACGATCTACGAACCATATATCCAGTATCCGCAATACTACGACACCTACGCAAACCCTCTTTATGAGAATGAATCGTACTTCGATGAGTGTCAGTATTCTAAGGAAGAATCAAAAGCAATGGTGCTTGATACGCTTCAGACTATGGGAATCTCCGATTACACGATCACAGATGTACAGAAGGCACAGACCATAAAGCCCGATTACGAGATAACGAAAGATGGGGAAATCATAACCAGCGATTCTTCAAACGATGGATATTCCTATGATTCCTATCTGCTCTATGGCGGCAGAAATGTGGACGGTATCGCTCCTGTTCATACGGATTTCAATTTCTCCCGCGAACTAGTCTCCGGGACAATCGGTGAAAACAGCAGCTCCAACGATTCTTACACGAATGCCAGATATGGATACGAAGCCATCTTCGCGAATGTCGGAAATGATGGTATCAACTATCTGGTTATCCAGAATCCGATGAAAGTAGAGGAAGTCTTAGAGACAAATGCACAACTGCTCTCTTTCGATCAGATTGACGCAATCGCCAAAGATTACATCTCGAAGTTCGATGGGACGACTTTACCATTTTCTGCGGATAACACCTACAAAATCAAGGAGATTCAATATGGATTGATCCGGTTATTTGACGAAGAATCTGATTCCTATATGTATATTCCTGCGTGGTATTACATGATCGATGGGGAATCTCTTTCTTCCCCATTTTGTACATTTTCCCCATACGTCATAATCAGTGCCATCGACGGAAGCATCTATCATGATTATAACGGAAACATCAACTAAAGCGAAAGGAGAACGCATATGAAGAAACTATCCTGGATTTTAATTATTACACTTCTTGCATCCTGTCTCTCTGCCTGCGGCAGGAAAGAGACTGTCATCTATCAGGGAGATACCGCATCTACGTCCGATGCCACAGATAACCCTATCCGGAATCTCGATTACACCGTTCCGGGGGACAAAGGAACTCTGACTGTACAGGCACAGGTGGATACCTCGCTTGCCGAGAAATCAGCACCGGTTGCGTCTTTATCCCGCGCAGACTTCACGGACGAAGACATCCAGACGTATGCAGACTTGATCTTCGACGAGGGAAGTTATTCACTATTTATGCCATATGATTTTCGTTCGATTGAGGACTTAACCTCCGCCTGCGGCGCATGGGAAGATACATTCAAAAGCTATGAGAATTTCTCTACGATCCCGGAATATATGATTGCAGAATACTACGACGCTACAAATGTCCTTGCGACGAAAAAGCAAGATGCCGATGCAGCAAAGCGTGTCGTAGAAACCAACGGTGAAATGAAATGGTATATCAATCCCTATAGCGAAAGGGATGATATCGGGCAATTTATACCGAACCAATTCTGTATTATCGACGGAACCATTTCCAAAGAGCACTATTATCTGGCATTTTTTAAATCCAACCTATTCTGTCGTATGGTATTATACAAACAGTACTGTACTGATGCTATCGATTTTTCTACCAGTAACACCTATAAGGCGTATCCAATTTCTTCCGCTTACGTTGAGCAAAATGGGGGAAACAGCTGTTCCCTCTCCCTCACAGAAGCGAAGCAGATTACTGAAAAATATATGCAGACACTGAAGATTACTGATTATACAATTGTGCAAACACTGGATGCTATACGACATCCCCAACATTATACGATCAATGCCTCCTTTGCCGTAGAACCTCCGGCAGAAGAAACAGAACCTGCCACAGACTCCTATCTGTTCTATGCCAGCCGAAGCCTGAATAATCTTTCTACCTTATATACATCTGAAACATTTTCAACAACCCTGACGGATTATTCCAATGCCGAATATGACGCCAATGGTGGTTTTATATTCTCCGCGGACGAATCCAATACATTTTACGGTTTTGAATCTCTGACCGCCAGCATAGACAGCAACGGGCTTTCCTACCTGATCTGGAACAATCCAATGCAGGTAGACACCATAGAAGCAAAAACTTCTCCAACCCTGTCATTTGATCAGATTGATGCCATTGCAAAGGCACAGATTGATTTCATGAGCATATGGAACAGCAGTCCTTTCGATCCCCTTTCCATAGCTGATTGCGAATACACGGTAACGAGTATCGAGTATGGTCTGATCCGGATTTCTGATTCCAAGCACAAATCCTACTCGCTCGTTCCTGCATGGTTTTACATGCTTAAACCGGATGAAGCCGGTATCCTTTACAAATCCAGTTATGCAATTATCAATGCGATTGATGGCAGCATCTATAACCCATTTATTGGCACACTGGAACCAACAGACAACAGTCAGACAGAGAAATGACAGACAATCATACAAAAATCCGAAACAGGCTCACAGCTATATGGCAGATTATAATCATGAAAAAGGGATTGCATATGCAATCCCTTTTGTAGTGTGTGTGATTTTAAGTTTATTTACTAATTTGTTGTTATTACTTTCTAAGACCAAGCTGCTCGATAAGTGTTCTGTAACGCTCGATATCCTTGCTCTTAAGGTATGCGAGAAGGTTTCTTCTCTGACCAACCATCTTAAGAAGACCTCTTCTTGAGTGGTGATCCTTTGGATGTACCTTGAAGTGCTCATTCAGGTCGTTGATTCTTGCTGTAAGGAGTGCAACCTGCACTTCTGGTGAACCTGTATCACCTGCTGTACGAGCATACTTCTCAATGATCTCTTTCTTCTGATCTGCTGTAATCATGCTTTTTTCCTCCATTTTCTTATTTTGTCCAGTCGCTGAGTTATGGTCGGAGTGATCCTATAACCAAGTGACGGCATTTGATATCTTACCACAAGACCTTCATCTTGTAAAGCACTATTTTACTTATAAGTTCCACCCTTGATATAGTCCTCGGCTTTCTCGCTTCCATGTGTGAATTTGTAGCCGATTCCTAACCATTCACTGTTGGTTTTACCAAAATATCGAAGTGGATCTGTCCAATTGTTATCTGCATTCTGTGGATCGAAGTTGTACCAGATTCCGTTGATCTTGATGACACACCAGTAATGCTCACCATACGAGTTATCTGCACGTAATGTCTCGCCTCCGACACGATACGCCTCAAAGCCGAGTGCTCTTGCAAATACAACCATCGCCGAACCATAATTGATACAGGTTCCGTAACGTTGCCCATTCACGCCGCAAATAATTGTCTTTGCAAAGCTGACAACCTGTCGATCCCGATTATTAGAATACGAAACATTAGTGTTGTTCCATGATCCTGTGAAGCCATCATACTTATAAAATGAATTATCTATAATCCACTTATAACATGCCAGAAGCTTGTCATAATTATCCATTTCAGGCTTTACGACCTGTGCCAATACTTCCTGCACTTTTGTATCAATTGCCGTATCTCTGGTTATGGTTGGAACCAGCACAGCCTCGCTCAGAACCTTGCGCAGATTCTCGCTGGTCGCCTTGTCGTTTGCTTCCTTCTCAGCTTCTTCCTGCCGTTTTCTTTCTTCTTCCTTTTCCTTCTCGATCTGCTTTGCAATCGCAGCATCGACATACGGATATCTCGTCTCGCCCGGTGCAGTCTCGCCCTTTTCTACGAGCACGATCTCGATCGCCTCCAGACGCTTTGCAAGTCCCGACGTTCCTGAAACCTCGCCATTACATGCCCAGTCAAGCCATCCATACGTCTGACTATGTACACGGTAATACACATCGAACTTCTCTGCCATCTCTCCAGTCAGCTTGATCTTGATCGCTTCGAGACGCTTCGCCTGTCCGGATGTACCTGCCTGCATATCATTCGTTACCCAGTCCATCCAGCCGTAGGTCTGACAATGAACGGAATAGGTAATACCACCCGTACAGCTTGTATTTGGCACATCAATCTTAATTGCCTCCAGACGTTTGCCCTCACCGGTTGTTCCAGACTGCTTACCATCTTCCACATAATCCAGCCATCCATGTGTCTGTACATGTGTCGTATACTTGAGGTCTGCATCATCGGCGCCATTTTTACGAACGAGCTTGATCTGGATTGCTTCAAGACGCTTCGCCTGTCCGGTCGTTCCACACTCAGTACCATTCTTTACCCAGTCTGTCCAGCCGTAAGTCTGTCTGTGTACACGATATACAACGTCATACACCTCAGCAAGCTGTCCGGTCAGACGGATCTTGATTGCTTCGAGACGTTTTGCCTCTCCGGTCGTTCCACATTCCTCGCTGTCTTTCTTTGTTCCGATGCTCCAACCATAGGTCTGCACATGTGTCTCGTATTCCACGCTACCGGAAAGCTCGGACTTTACCCAGATCTTAATGGACTCCAGACGTTTCGCCTGTCCTTGCGTACCAGTTACCTCGCCGTTTTTAGCAACGCCAAGTCCCCAGCCATACGTCTGACAATGTACTGCATAATAAATATCTGCATCTGTACTTGCCGCTTTCGCTGTGCCCGCTGTATTTCCTGTCTGTACCAGTCCAAGCACCATCACACATATCAATATTCTCGCTAAAATCTTTTTCATCTGCTATTCCTCTTCTTTGTTTTGTAACAATTTTGTAACATTATCGCACATATATAGGAAAAAATCAACAGGCTCTTCCTATTTTTCACAAAAAGATGTATAATCCCTTCAAATGTATATACAATATGAAAGGATTATATTACCATGGCTGGTTCAATATACGGAAAATTATTTACAGTCACTACATGGGGCGAATCACACGGCAAAGGACTCGGTGTTGTCATCGACGGCTGCCCAGCAGGGATTGCGCTTTCCGAAGAGGATATCCAGATTTATCTCGACCGCAGAAAGCCAGGACAGAACAAATTTACAACCAAACGAAACGAAGGCGACAAGGTTTCTATCCTGTCCGGTGTCCTTGAAGGAAAAACAACCGGAACGCCGATCGCACTTCTGGTCAGAAATACATCCCAGCGGTCTTCCGATTATTCCGAAATTGCCTCTTATTACAGACCGGGGCATGCGGATTTCACTTTTGATGCCAAATACGGCTTCCGCGACTATCGCGGCGGCGGACGTTCTTCTGCCCGCGAGACTATTTCACGCGTAGTAGCCGGCGCATTGGCTAAATTAGCCCTTCGCCAGTTAGGAATCAGCATCACAGCTTATACATCGCAAGTCGGTGCCATCAAATTGGAAGGCACTTATTCCGACTATGATCTCGACCTGATCGAAACAAACGATGTACGTTGTCCGGACCCTGAAAAGGCGAAGGAAATGGCAGACCTTATATATAAGGTAAAAGGCGAAGGCGATACCATCGGAGGTACGCTGACCTGTGTCATCAAAGGATGTCCTATCGGATTGGGGCAACCCGTGTTCGGCAAACTGCACGCCGCCTTGGGCAACGCCATGCTCAGTATCAATGCCGCCAAAGCCTTCGAATATGGAGAAGGATTCAAGGGACTGAAGATGAAAGGCTCCGAGCAGAACGACGTATTCTTCAACAACAACGGACGGATTGAAACGCATACCAACCACTCCGGAGGTATTCAGGGAGGAATCAGTAACGGACAGGATATTTACTTCCGTGTAGTATTCAAACCGATTGCTACCCTGCTGATGGAGCAGGAAACGGTGAACATCGACGGCGTAGATACGACACTGAAAGCCCGCGGACGTCATGACGCCTGTGTACTGCCACGTGCCGTACCTATCGTAGAAGCAATGGCTGCCATGACCATCCTTGATTATTATCTGTTGGATAAGACAACGCAGCTTTAATAAGTATCAATATGTCAATCTACCCATGTGCCAATACCTGCACTAAAAATCTGTCAGGCTATTGGCACATAGGCTAAATAACCGCCAGTAAACTATTCATTATGAACGAAATTCAAAAATATATCGCAGCGAACGAACCGAAGATTATGGAGGACCTGTTCAGCCTCATCCGTATTCCCAGTATCAGCGCCCTGCCGGAACATCACGACGATATGCTGGCTTGCGCCCAACGCTGGGCACAACTACTGCTCGAAGCCGGAGTGGAGGAAGCATTGGTGATGCCTTCCAAGGGTAACCCGATTGTTTTCGCACAAAAGATCGTTGACCCGAATGCCAAAACAGTATTGGTCTACGCCCACTACGACGTAATGCCTGCCGAACCGCTGGAACTGTGGAAAAGCCAGCCCTTCGAACCCGAAGTACGGGACGGATACATCTGGGCACGCGGAGCGGATGATGACAAAGGACAATCCTTTATCCAGGTCAAAGCCTTCGAATATCTCGTCAAGAACGAACTGCTGAAAAATAACGTCAAGTTTATCTTCGAAGGAGAAGAGGAAATCGGCTCTCCCAGCCTGGAAGCCTTCTGCGAAGAGCATAAAGAGCTGTTGAAAGCAGACGTTATCCTGGTTTCGGATACCAGCATGCTGGGTGCCGAACTTCCATCCCTCACCACCGGTCTGCGCGGACTGGCTTACTGGGAAATAGAAGTGACCGGACCGAACCGTGACCTGCATTCGGGACACTTCGGAGGTGCGGTAGCTAATCCGATCAATGTACTTTGCGAAATAATCAGCAAAGTAACAGATAAAGACGGAAGAATCACCGTCCCCGGATTCTACGATGACGTAGAAGAAGTACCGCAAGCAGAACGGGAAATGATCGCCCATATTCCGTTCGATGAGAAGAAATACAAAGAAGCCATCGGAGTGAAAGAACTCTTCGGAGAAAAGGGATACAGCACACTGGAACGCAACAGTTGCCGTCCGTCTTTCGATGTATGCGGCATCTGGGGCGGCTATACGGGCGAAGGTTCCAAAACCGTACTGCCCTCCAAGGCATACGCCAAAGTATCCTGCCGACTGGTTCCGCATCAGGATCATCACAAGATTTCGCAACTGTTTGCCGATTACATCATGGCTATCGCTCCCGATACCGTACAGGTAAAAGTCACCCCCATGCACGGCGGGCAGGGATACGTATGCCCCATCACGCTCCCGGCATACCAGGCTGCGGAGAAAGGCTTCGCCAAAGCTTTCGGCAAAAAGCCGTTGGCAGTACGTCGCGGTGGCAGTATTCCCATCATCTCCACATTCGAGCAGGTATTGGGCATCAAAACCATACTGATGGGATTCGGTCTGGAGTCCAACGCCATCCATTCTCCCAACGAGAACATTCCGTTGGATATACTGCGCAAAGGAATCGAGGCGGTTGTTGAATTCCATCTGAACTACTGACACCTGAAAAGATTTCAGAGCAGCATCCGGAAGATACGAAAAGGATTCTAACCGGATATAACTTTACTCGAACGGCTTGCGGAA
>OGLM01000970.1_pt1 | contig 32379 bp, 31 predicted proteins | sample 1572531 | NCBI WGS metagenome assembly OGLM01 (sample SAMEA2581909, study PRJEB24529) | metagenome | biome: Human gut stool | place: China | collected 2011 | reverse complement strand
TGCCGCAAGTGCACCATCATAAATCATGATTGCTGTCCATCCAACAAGCTGCAGTACATTTAATGCTGCAAACAAAAGACAACCTTTCTGTCCAAAGCTCATCTTTGTAGAATCCATCGCACTTAAGCGCATTTTCCCACCAATAACACCAGCCAGGAACAATAAGATACAGCCAATGACATGTCCAGCCACAATGGCTAAAATACCATTTTTCAATCCTAAAGGTGCAAGATATGTACCTGTCAGTATTTCTGCAATAGAAACACCTGCACCAAACCAGATCAATGCATTTTCAAACAAAGAAGTTTTTTTCATTGAACATTCTCCTTTGCATATTCATTATCAATTGCGAATGAATGATCCATTGGTCCAGATCCCTTACCAAGATCAAGCATCGCATTCAATGCTCCAGAAATATAATCCTTTGCACGTTTTACGGATGTATCCAAATCATATCCCTTTGCAAGATTGGATGCGATAGCACTGGATAATGTACATCCTGTTCCATGTGTATTAGAGTTGTTAATACGTTTTCCATGAAACCATGTATATGCGTCATCTCTATACAACAGATCATTTGCATCATTGATTTGATGACCACCCTTTACCAGAATTGCACATCCAAATTTCTTAGAAATTTTTTCAGCAGCGATAATCATTTCTTCTTCATTTGCAATCTTCATATCCGCTAGAACTTCTGCTTCTGGAATATTTGGTGTAATGACTGTTGCTAAAGGCAACAATTCTTTTTTCAATGTTTCAATTGCATCATCACTAATAAGTTTTGCGCCGCTTGTTGCGACCATCACCGGATCCACAACAATATTAGCTGCCTTATATTCCTGCAGTTTTGAAGCAATCATACGAATCAGATCAGAACTAGAAACCATTCCAATCTTCACAGCATCTGGATAAATATCTGTAAAGACTGCATCCAGCTGCTCCCCAAGAAATTCTGGTGTTACTTCCATAATTCCTGTAACACCTAATGTATTCTGTGCCGTTAGTGCTGTAATTGCACTCGTCGCAAATACGTGATTTGCGCACATTGTTTTGATATCCGCCTGGATACCAGCGCCTCCGCTGGAATCACTTCCAGCGATTGTTAATGCTGTTTTCATTTTCTATCTCCTTCCTGCATTACTTTTTTAATGCGACATAAGGTGGTGCCCCCAATTTGCCGCCATATTCTGATCAAAAAACAAAAAGCTGCAGAAAAACCTAATCTGCAGCTAACATACAATAAAGATATCATCCCTACGTTGGCATTATCCAAATCAGGTTTCAGGGTCAAGGTCGAACCTACTCTCAGCCACTCAGCTCCCCATTTTTCAACATGTTTATTATAGTTCCTTTGTAACAAGTAAATCAATAATCATTCAATAATCTTTGTTGGTGATAATATAGAGAGAATGTTCTTGATGAGAAATTGAATATGTATTTTATATCTAATATTATTATTAGTTTGATAAATAATTACTCGTTCGATTTCCGCTTTTTCAAATTGGTAACATATCACTGGTTGAATCTAAATATGTTTTCAAGTCTTTATAACGCTTGGTTTGTTCGACAAGCATATTTAGTTCTTCATAAAAGAATTGTTTATATTTCCCCATAGTATTATCGATTATAATAGGTACTTTATTCACTATAAAATAGGATAGTTCATCATTGTCAGTTTGATATTTATATTTCAAAATGAAGTAGTTCAAAAGATTTTCGTATTGGCTATCACCTTTGTATACTTCTTTAGATTGTATAAAGGATTTAAGTTGATTGATTTTATTTGTCTTTTGATAAGAAATGCATAAATCAATACCTACAATATTCGCATAAGGTGAATCCATAGCTATATATTGTTCAAGATAATTTATGGCTATATCGTACATATCAATTCTAAAGGCTTGTAGACCGATATTCTTTAGAAGTTGAGATATTTTAATTTTAGGTATGTTTGAATTGTGTGTTTCTACTGTATGATTTATTTGAGAAACTAATTTTTCAAATTTTTCTTTTTCTGTATTTGAAAAGGCAAATCCTTTTAGAGAATAAATGTCGAGAAGACGAATATAATTGCTTTTACTGGAATATTCCTCTTCTAAATCTTGACAATAATCAAGCATTTCAGACAATTTGGATTGATTATATAAAATCATCATATGGTTTCCACGATTAATCATGCTGTTTGAATTTTTAAAATCAAAGTAGGAAAAATCATAAATTCCACTAATTGTTCGTTTTTTAAAAACTAGATCCATCATGACTTCATAGAGGTTAGAATTGATAATGTTTTTTAGGGAAATAATATGTTCAGTGCTTTGAAGAGTCGGAAGTTCAAATGAGGAATAATAGGTGTAGATCCATTTGAAACATTCGTAGTATTCATGAAAGAAAATGTATTCTTTGAATGGATTTAATTGTTTTATATAGGATTCAGAGATGGATATAAGCTTTTCTAAATTATAATAATCGCAAGCATTTAATAAATCAGAAAAAATGGAAGTTGGCAGGAATTCTTCAATACAATAATCCGTATTGAATTTTAGATTCACCTTTTTTAGTAATTCTTCATAAATAGAATCGTTTTTAATAATAACACCCTGTTCTATTTTACTAAGTGTTTGTCGAGTGCATATTGGCTCATTATACTCATTTAACAAAAAAGAATTTTGTGATAGATGTTTAAATTGTTGAGTTCGATATAGATGGATTAGGTATCCAATTTTCTTTTTATCGGAATCATTGATCTTTAAATAATGCATAGTATTCCTCACTTCATAATTCACTTAATTTTAACACTTTTCATATTTGTGTAGAAGAATCAATTGTTGAAGCTAATTGTTAAAAAAGAAAGATAACGGGATGTGGTAGGTATATACTATTAAATAAAGTAGAGGATGGATGAGAATGTGTCGATATATATTGAGAAATAAAAAATATTTTATAGGTACACTGTGTACTAGTTTATTTGCGGGTGTCGTACCTTTGTTTTTGGCGTATGTAATCCAATTAATATCGGATGTTGCATTTAATAATCATTTTGAAAAAGCGGGTACATGTCTTTTTGCAAGTGTTTTATTTCTTGTATATACATTGATGACGACTTCTATTAATTCAATAATGAAGTCAACTTATAGGAAAAAATTAAAAACAGATTTGGGTGAAGATCTCTATTCTAGTTTGATGAATCAATCGTATTCTACGTTTAAAAAAGAGAAGATAGGAAATCAGTTATCTCTATTTACCAATGATATAAAAATGGTAGATGAATATTACTTTTATCCAATATTAAGTATGATTGTCGATATCATTGTGTCTGTTATTATTTTAATATACATTCTTCGCATCCATGTATTTGTAGGACTCATGATGGCTGTGATTGCAGTAGCAACACTTTTGGCGCCGAAGATGATGGAAAAAAGATTGAAAAAGTATTCGAACCAATTGTCTTCTTATTCAGGTATATATAATTCAAAATTAAAGGAGATATTTCAAAATTTCGATATCATATTGGATTTGGGCGTTCTAAAACAGTTCGTGGATAAAGGAAAAGAATGGATTGAAAACATGGAATATAAACAAAGAAATGTAAATATGGCAATATCTTTGACGGGAAACTGGGCTAATTGTATTGCGGCCACTTTTCAATTGATTTTCATGTTGGTGATTGGATTGATGATATTATATGGACATTTAGATATGATATATATGATGCCAATTGTAAATGTTTCTAATAATTTTATTTCGAATTTAAATGATATTTCAAGCAATCTTGCTGGATTTAAGTCGGTGTCGGACGTGAATTCGAAATTACTGAATATTATCGATTCTCATGGACAGGCAAATAAGTTTGTATCGAACTATGATGGAAATATCTATTTGGAACATGTATCTTTTGGCTATACTGAAAGTAAGATGATTATTGACGATTTATCTTTCAAATTTGAAAAGGGGAAAAAGTATGCGATTGTTGGTCCGAGTGGCTCTGGGAAATCTACAATTTTAAAATTGATTTTAGGATATTATCCAGTTCAAAAAGGAAATGTGAGTGTTTTGGATTCTAAGAATGTTTCTATGATTCATCAGGAAAGTCATATATTTGATGACACGATCCGAAATAACTTGAATATGGAGCTTGTACAAACAGATGAAACACTGTTAAAATGTATGAAATTTGTAGATTTATCAGAATTTAAATTAGACCAGAATATTTGTGAGGACGGAAGTAATCTTTCTGGTGGGCAAGTTCAACGAATAGGGATTGCGCGTACAATGGCACATTTAAAAGAGGTACTTTTGTGTGATGAAATAACAGCAAGTCTAGATGCACAGACGGCCATCGAAATTGAAAATCGAATATTGGATTTAAAAGAAGAAACTGTATTATATGTAACACATAAATATTTTGACGAAACACTAAAGAAGTTTGATTGTATTCTTGTATTTAAACAAGGACGGATTGTTGAACAGGGATCATTTGAAGAACTTATGAAAAATAAAGGGGACTTCTTTAGCTTAAAAAACAAGGGACATATTTAGAACCTCTTTCAACATTCAGTGATGAGGTTCAATTCGTGATATAATTAGGAACAAATAATGAATTACTTTGAGGATTAGTAGGTGGACAGTGCATGAATGATTACAGAGGATTATTGATTAAGAAACAACGAAAAGCGTTAGACATATCATTAGAAGCTTTATCACATGGGGTTTGTTCTCCTTCATATCTTTCTAAAATTGAAAATAATATCTTGGTCGCAAATGATGATATATACAATTTGTTGTTTAAAAAATTAGGGATTTCTACGATGGATACAATTAAAGAAGAAAAAATTAAACAGATGTTGGATCTTTTCTTTAAATACTATATGTCATCGGATTCAAAAATATTTAAGGTAATGGATGAATTGTTGGAATATAAAGATGAGGTTGTGTCATCCTGTTTATTTGTTCAATATCAATTGTTTTTACTGTATGCTTCCGAAATGAATTCTCAAATCAATATATCACTTGCTGAAGTGGAAACGTATTATTCATACATGGATGATTCGCAAAGAGAATATTTTAATTTGTTTAGATTATCTTCTGGAAATATGGAACTATCTGATAATGAAGAATGGATATTTATAAGAAGATTGAAGGCAAAAGCCAATCTATATGCGTATCAAAAAAATACTTTTGCGGCATACGATCTGTACAAAACATGTTTAAATTATGCGATTGAATTAGGAAATAAAAAATTGATTGCGGAAATCCTTTGCTCATTAGGATGGCTTTGTCTGGATATAGATTTAAATCAAGCTGAAAAATATTATACAAGTGCAGCTCAGTATGACTCACAATATAAAATGTTGGCATTTTTTAATCTAGGAGCAACTATGATACAGCATAAGGATTGTATGGAAAAGGGGAATCAATATTTAAAGAAAGGATTAAAATCATGTACGGATGACTTTTTTGCAGTCAAATATAAAGAAGTTTTATTTGTATATGAGATTCTAAAAGAAAATGTTGGAGATGCGAAAAAATTAATCAAAGAATTAGATGATTCTAAGTATATTGATGTTTTCTCTATGATGCTAAATGATGATTATCAATTGAATGTAGACTATCAGAATCGATTAAAAGAATTAAAAAATGATTCTTCTTTATTTAAATTCTTATTCATAAAAAATTGTGAATACTTGCATAAATATAAAGAGATTTGTGTCGCAAATGATTTTATATAATTTTTAGTTTGTGCAAGATTACCTAATAAATTGAACTTAATATAGACAAGAAACCCATTTATTTCTCAATGACAGTTTCTTGTCTTTTCTTTTGTCTTGAAAAATAATAGTCCTAAGGAAAAGGGGTTATTTATGTTTAAACTTGTTCAGAATCATAAAGTATTATATTTTATTTCGCTTATTCTCATTGTTTCATATTCAGTAGTGGATCTATTAAAATCCATCTTGATGAGCTATATATTTGATGATCATCTTCTGGATTCAATATCAAATCTAGTATTGATCATTATCATTTTCTTAGGTGTCTATTTAATTGTTTCCACTTTACAACAATATGTAGTAGAGGTGTTGAAGAATAAAATACGTTATAGTCTTAATCAAAATTTGTATCAATCATATGCTTCCAGGAATATAGAATCGTTTCAAAAAAAGGATAGCAGTGAGATATTGAATGAATTTAATAATGAAGTGAATGTGGTGATTGATAATTATGTTTCTTCAAAATTAAATGTGTTCTCATTAACCATTTCATTGATACTTGGAAGCCTATATATCGCAAATCTAAGTGTAGAAATATTAATGTTTCTGCTCTTTTGTGCTTTTATAACGATTTTTATAAATAGTATTTTTAAGAATCGTTTAAAGAAGAATCAAATGAATTATTTGGATTCAATGAAGCAATGGCTTTGTTCTATTAAAAATCTGTGTCGCTGTTTTAATGATATAAAGATTTTAAATTTAGAAAAAGTATTTTGTGACGGTCTGGACATTGAGAATAAGAATATAGAACAAAGTACTCTAAAAAATAATGGATTTATAAAAATACTTACTTCGATAAATTCTTTTATTTCTCAAGCCATGTTTTTTTTGACATTGCTCTTTGGAATTGTGTTAATACATTATAATCGATTAACAGTTGGACAATTATTAGGAATTGCACAAGCTAGTAATATGGTGATCATGCCAATCGTTAATTATGCAAATCTTCGAAATATGATTCAATCTTCTATACCGGTTCTACAAAAACTGTTGGATAATTCAATATGCTCTGAAGAGAAGGAACCCATTATTTTTGATGAACAAATTCATGACATTAAGATTAAGCATTTAAGTTTTTCTTATGGTGCTCGTCTAATATTGGATTTAAATAACTTGGTAATAGATCAGGGAAAAAAGTATTTAGTCATTGGAAAAAGTGGAGATGGTAAGAGTACGTTTTTAGACATTTTAACAAAGCAGAAGAAAGCAGACGGCATTTATGTAAATGATAAGGATTTGAAGGATGTTCAATTTAGCACCTATGCCGATACGTTTTCTTATGTGAATCAAGACAATGACTTATTACCATTTTCCTTTGAACAAAATATTACTTTAGGAAGGAAAATGAGTAAATATTCCTTGAAAGATTTAGTAACTATATTTAATTTAGAATCAATATTTGATAAAGAAAGAGACAATCTTGATTTTGAACATTTAAATCTAAGCGGTGGAGAGAAGCAACGTATTTGTTTGGCAAGAGCAATGTACAGAAATAAAAAATGGCTTTTCTTGGATGAGGCGTTTTCTGCAATTGATAAAACAAATTCAGATCGAATACATCAATTCATTTTATCCAATCCAGATCTTACAGTACTATCTATTGAACATAAAGTAACAAAAGAAACAGTTTCTTTATACGATAAAGTCTTACTGTTTGAAAACAAAAAGATTGTATCTATGGATGTGGAAGAATATTTAAACAGTATTTTTTGATAAACAAAATACACAATAAAAACTCCATCGCAAAAGACTGAATGGATCGGGATACCGAATGATTCAGAAATATGGAGTGGATATTGAAATGTTACCGGACGGCTGGAAACGAATCGGGCATGTTATTTAGGCGTGTGAATTTTTCACAGAAAAATTCTTTCTTATTTGGATGTTTATGTATAAAAATATGCAAGTAACATAATTTTACCCGATGTCACAAACCATAGATAAAGTTGAAAGGATGTTTTTGCCATTTGCTATATTAACCATTATAATTGACCTATGAGAATTGCAATATTAGAAGATAGTTTGATTCAACAAAAAAGAATACGAAATCTATTAGATTTAAATCATAGACTTTGTTTCTTTAGTACAGTTGAAGAATATATGGAATCCAATTTCTATTTTGATTTATTGTTGCTAGATATTGAACTAGGAAACCAAAATGGCATTGAATTCATTAAAAAACATCCAGATAAACAGCACTTTATAGTATATGTAAGCAGTCATAGTGAAGCTATGGCTGATACATTCGATACAAATGTCTTAGGGTTTGTTACGAAAGATCGAATAGAAGAAGCCTTGGTTGAAAAGGTAAATCAAGTAGAACAACGTATTCATCAATTAGAGAAGATTGCACTGAATTTACCGTATGAAACAAGGTATGTGTATAGGGATGATATTTTGTATTTTCAAATTGAAAATGGCGTCTTCGCCTTATTGAAAGATGGAACGAAATTATCTTTAGTGAATGAAACATTAAAAGAGATAGAGGCTCAGTTATCGGATTCTTTTATCCGTGTAAATAATAATGTGCTTATTAATTTTTCTAAAGCCGATTATTTGGATGTAAAGAATCATAAGATCATTATGTTAGATGGTACGATTATTTCTGTGAGTGTTCGAAGATGGAAAAAGGTGAAGGAACACTATATTCAGATGAGGACAAGCATATGAATATTCTAATGAACAGTATGTATTATGTTTGCGAACAATGTTTCTATTTAAAAATAACGAAGAATTCACTATATCCAAAATGCATTCTTTCATTCTTATTAAATGGTTTATGTGTGTTTTTAATCGCTGAATATATACATATAAACTGGCTATCTGTATTTCTGCAATTGTTGATTCCCATTCTATGTTTGAATATTTCTACAAAAGAATATCATATATTGGAATCTGTTATTTCAAATTTGATTGTTGTCTTATTTCAAACAATGAATATCCTTCTATTCCGTTCTTTAACTATAGAATATTATGCATTTTCAACAATACTCACAATCGGTGGATGTGCAATTTTTTATCAAATCTTTAAATATGAAAGTTTAGAATTTGGTAAAAATACGAAATATATAATTTCTATAATCCTATTTATATTTACTTATCTTTATATGTTGTTGATGACAGACCTACTTTCTAAAACAGAGTTTACATATATGTATTTTATAAAGAACAGCCAAATCTATGTGTTTATGTTTACCATATCTGTTCTTGTGTTATTAAGTGTAGCTATCATTGTTTTTTCTAGAATACGCTCAAAATTAGAGATTGAGATGTATCGAAATTTCATTGAACTATCCAGTCATTATACAGAACAAATGATTCAAGAACAGATGGGAATCAAGGAGTTGATTCACGATATGCGAAATTCTTTGGATGATATAAAGCATTTATCTCAAAATAAAAGATATGAAGAATTAGAAAATGAAATAAATAGAGAGTTAGTAAAATATGGAAAGTTGTATCCCAATTCTATATGCATAAATCCATATGTGGATGTGCTTCTACAAAACTTTATTCAAGAACACAAATTGAATTATGATATACAGATACATGTTCCTAAAAAAATCGATTCTATGGATTCACAAGACTTAACAACACTACTTACATGCGTATTGGATAGTAGCTTAGTTAAAGAAAATGAGACTTTCATGTTTCATATGAATCTAAAGGAGAAAGAGCTAATTTTACATGTTCAATATCCTTTGGACATAAAGAATATGACACCTTCAAATAAATCCATACTGAATATCATTTTGAATAAGTATCATGGAACAAAAATCATGGATTCAAAGGATATGAAAATCATCTTATTTATCGAATAATCGAAATCAATTGACGGTTATTCGATTTTTTTAATGCTTCTTTTCCTTATATGTATTAATAAATAAAAGGAGTGGATGAATTGTGATTAAAATACAGAATCTAAAGAAAGTGTATAAAGATTGTGTGGCACTCGATACGGTTTCTATGCACATAAGAAAAGGGGAATTTGTTGCGATTATTGGAGCAAGCGGAAGTGGAAAAACTACCATGCTCAATATTATTGGTGGTTTAGATACGGATTATATGGGAAGTTGTGTAGTTCGAAATAAAGAGATGTCTTCTTTATCGGATGTAGAGTGTTGTACATTAAGAAGTCGATACATTAGTTATGTATATCAATTTTTTAATCTGATTTCTTTTTTGACAGTGAAAGAAAATGTGTGTTTGGCAAGTCAAATTAAAGGGAAAAAAGTGGATGCAAAAGAATTGAATCAAGTATTGAAATTGTTAGGGTTAGAGCATAAAAAAGATCGTTTTGCGAATGAATTGTCTGGAGGTCAGCAACAGCGAGTTGCGATTGGTAGGGCGATTCTTGCACATACAGATATCATACTGGCCGATGAGCCAACAGGGAATTTGGATGGTGAGAATGCAAAAAATGTGATGGACATTTTAAAAGCGTTGAATAAAGAGGGGAAAACAATTGTGTTGGTTACGCACGATTTAAAAATCGCAAATTATGCAGATCGAATTATTCGTTTAGAACAAGGAAAGATTGTATGAATATAGTCAAGAAATATAGAAGTCGCAATAAGAAAAGCTATGTTTTATTATTCAGTATTTTGTTTTTGTGCACATTTCTTTTAACTTCTCTCTTTGTAGTAAAAGACTCTTATGATTTATATCGAATTAATGCAGCTAAAAGCTTTTATGGGGATTATGATGTGAAATATACAACTTTTGCGTATACACAAAATAAAGAATATACAGATACATACCTAGATAGTTTAAGTTATGAAACACCACTGCCTTATGCGTATAAAGGTACTTTTGATTCTTTGGTTTCAACCACAAATTTTAGTGCCTATCCAATACGGTTGATAGAAGGAAAGTTTCCTAAATCTAATGAGGTGTTGATTCATAAAAAGTATCAGAATAAATATAAGGTGCAGGATACGATAAAATTATATTCAGATCAGGATTCTAAAATATATACGATTAGTGGTGTATATGAAAATCTAAACAATCAGCTCGTCAATTATAGTTTTTATACAGCCACAAATTCAAAAAAGGATGCGATGTATGTCTATGCGAATTTAAAAGATAAATCGGCAATCGCAACACTACCCGTACAGGATTATGAATTGAATTCAGATATGGTGGTTGCCAAATATCATTTGAATGTTGAATATGAAAATATTTTTAAATTTCTAATCTTGTTTATGAGTGTATGTTGTTTCTTGTTTGTATATAGCGTTTTATCTGTGCACTTAAAGAAAAAGAAAGCTTTTTATGATCAACTCTATATATTGGGAATGAATAAAAAGAAAATTCGTTTGTATATGATTAAGGAATATACCTTGCTTTTTGCACTGGTTGAGTGTATGGGAATCGGATTTACATTATTATTGTGGGGTTTGTTTTTAAAATGGATTCAAATGAATCTTCCATTTAGCTTAAATCTATCAAGATACCATCTATGTATTTTATTATTGATTTTATTTGTACAATATATATTTGCATTTGGATTGAGTTTAGTACGACCTAAACATTATTTCTTTAGAAAATTAAATATTTCTAATCTATCTATCATTGAAACAATGAGAAATGGAAATAGCTTGTTTATTGCACTGATTGTTGCGATGAGTTCCATGTTTATGTGTGTATCCATGCAGTCATTAACATCTTGGATTCAAACAAATCAACAAGAAGTACAGTATGAACATGATGTGAGTGCCACATTTAATATATTTGATCATACATTGATTCCTGAATTTATTGAGGAATCAAAAGAAATTCTTAAATCGTATGAGCATGAATTTAACTATACTATTCAATGCGATGCGAATATAAATAATGAACAAATAGAAACCAAAGTTACAGATGAATATAATGATTTTGTCTTAAGTAATTCATATGAAGACAATATAAGATTGCATCTGTATAAACAAGGCGGAGAATTAATTGATGTACTCGATATACCGGTAAAAGAACATATAAATAGTGGGGATAATAAAGTTTTGTATATTCCTGAATCAAAAGTAATGGAATGGTTAAATACATATCCAGATACATTTATTACGGGTGATTTGTGGGTAAATACTAAACAATCAGCATTACTAAAAAAGAAGCTTGATCATATCCAATTGTCTAGAAGAGATGATTTCTATGTAGTCGATAATAAAACGGACGCAAAGAATCTTGCCGAAATCATGAATATGTGTCAAAAAATCGTACAGTTCTATCAATTTGTATTGATAATCACTTCGATCGTGATCGTATATATGCAGTTGTATCAACATTTCTACTCACATAAGAATGAGTATGATCTGCTGCATACCATTGGCATGTCTTATAAAAAAATTCGTAGGATGTATATAGTGAAATTGTTGGCTTTCATAATAATACTGGATGTGATTGTATTGTTGATTATTAGAACAATTCAAATGGAAGTGGTAGGTTTATATTTAATTGGAAGTCTAATACTTTGTGTTTTATTTACCAAATTGATTTTTAATCGTATATACAAGTAGTGGATTTAAAATGATTTATCAAATGTCAAAAAGCCCTTGTTTAAGGACTTTTCTGATCATATGTCCAACTCGATTTGCCACAATTAAAGTAGTAATGATAAGTAATCTTGTCTTGAATCAAGTATTCTGATAATCTCGATATTATCATTTTTGATATTGTAGAATACAAGTTGTTTTGATATGACGAAATAACGTAATGGAGTATCTACATTAAACCGATCCGACATTTTTGGGCCTAAATAAGGGTTGTCTTTTAATAAAGCAATCGTATTTACAAGGGTGCTTTTTAATTTTTGTGCAGCTTGTTTGTTGTTAAATCGACTAATAATATAGTTTTCAGTGTTTAAAAGATCATCAATAGCTGTCTTCTTGTAAATAATTTGCATATTATAAACCTAATATTTTTTTAGCTTCTTCTTCAGAATAAGATTCAGTACAATTCATACCAATTTCTAATTCTTTTATGAGTTTAGTTAAAGCTTTGGCTTTCATGTTTTCAGCATTATCTTCAGTTACAGAAAATGGAAAGCCTCCAGTATTTAATGCTTGTTGAAAAAATACATTAACCGCATCCGTTAAAGTTAAGCCGTTTTTCGCAAAAACTTCTTCTAATTCATTTTTAATTTCTGAATTCATACGAATTCTAAATACATCATCTTTTTGAGCATTGATTACGTTACGCATAATTAACACTTCCCTTCATTTATAGTATAGGGATATTTTAACAAAATATCAATAGATGTAGTAACAGTGTATCTACATCTAATTCTTAAATATAAAAAGAGCTAGTTTTAGCTCTTTTCATCGTCCTTTACATACTCCAATATATCACCAGGTTGACAATTTAACACTTCACAAATAGCTTCTAAAGTGGAGAAGCGAATCGCAGAAATCTTACCCGTTTTCATCTTTGACAAGTTGACATTGCTGACGCCAACTTTTTCAGATAATTCTTTCAAACTCATTTTTCGATCGGCCATGACACGATCTAATCGCAATATAATCTTACCCATAATTACAATGTCTCGTCACTCAATTGTTGTAGTTCTTGTCCATATCTAAATATATAAGACAATAAATAGATAAGTGCGGCAAAAATGAGGAAGCTTAAGTGAAGACGGATATCAAAATTGATTTGTGTAACATATTTAGTGTTGAAAAGTAGATCGAAGTTGAGTATCTGTTTAAAATATAGAACACGACATACTTCAAGAATATTAAAGACAATACCACCTGCAAGAATATACTTGGCAAGTTTTTTGATGTGATTGGCAACACGAACATCAAATGGAGTATGATCCATTGTAATTGTACAAATGGATTCAATCGTTTGTATAGATTTATAGATGATGAATATAAATATAGCGGTGATTAATAAAATCAATGGTAACCACATTGACATTTTATCTTTGTTTAATGCCAAATCATCTTTAAATATCAATTGAAGATAGTCAATTCTTATGCTTCCAAATAGAGTATTATATACATCTTTGTTGAAGGCATAAAATAAGCTTAGTCCAATTATCAACGCAAAAGAGATTAAACAAACCTGTCGAACGACTTTTAAAACAGAGCACATTTTCTTCAATAAATCTTTAGACTTATCATTCATGATATTACCTCCTAACATTAAATAATTAATGTTTATCGTTAATTTTATTATATATTACATAAATAATAAGTCAATATGATTTACTTTAAAACGCCAATTTCTTTTAAAAATAATTCACGATCTTTTCGAATCAAGAAGACACTTGTGATATACATGCCTGGATCATTGATAGGACGAATAATCATATCCATGGTATGTCTTGTATCTGCATCAGAAACAGGGATGATTGCGATTGAGTTAAATGTACATGCCCACTCAATTGCGGTTTCGTTGATTGAAGTAATAATCGCAACATTATATGCAACGGCATGTTGTCCAAATATAGTATATACCATGTTGGAAATGTCAAAAGGAATCGCTAAAGGGATGCCTTGAAATTTTGATGTTCGGTCTTAAATATTCTCTTGTATATATTGAAACAGATTTTCAACAGACATGCCATTTTGAGCTAATAATTCATTTGGATCATAGTCTGTGTGGAAAGCTTTTGAGATACCATAATTCTTTACTTTTATATCACTATCTCCATAATAAGATGCGATATTTTGACCATATCCAGATACGAGTTCTCCATCTTCTAAAGTTAGAATGTGCGTATGATTTTTCTTTAACTTTTCTAATAACTCTATATCTAATCCAGTTAAAAATCTAGGATTGATGACTGTAATTTGAATGCCAATTTCTTCTTTTATTTTTTCTGCAACTTTTTTTGCTAAAGCTAACATACATCCAACCGCAAAGATTGCGAATTTTTCTCCTTGGATTTCAACTTTATTTTTAAGTACAGAATAATCTGTTTCATCTTTGATTCCACTAGAAACAAAACTTGCGGGAATACGAATACCAACCGGATGATCCTTTTGTGTAGTCGCGTACTTAAACATTTGTTCATATTCTTCTTTTGTAGCTGGTGCTAAATAAATAAAATTTGGGATGTGCGCAAACATTTGGATGTCGCATAGGGCGATATGCGTATTGGAATTCATGCCATAGACACCAGGACTCAACACAAGCATTACAGCTGGATTATCATTTAAACATAAATCGTGTGAAAGCTGGTCATAGGTTCTTTGAAGGAATGGGGCATAGGTTCCAAATACGGCGGTTCCTCCATTTTTGGTAATACCGCTACTCATTGCGACCATGTTTTCTTCGGCGATACCTACATCGATAAATTGTCCACGATCTACATATTCTTGACGAACATCTTGTGTAAAACCAAGTCCCATTGGTGTTCCTGCATTTAATGCAATGGCTTTTTCGTTGTTGTCTAGAAGTGTTTTAATACTGTCAAATACAGTCGTGTCATTACTTCCACTAGTAAAACGAGGACTACCATCTTCCACATGGAAAGGACCACCTGCATGCCATGCTTCTCTATTTTTTCGGCATAAGCCAAACCTTTTCCTTTAATGGTATGAATATGTAGTACAACAGGATGATCAATATCTTTTACAGAATTGAATAAATCCACCAATTTAAATAGGTCATGTCCATCCTCTAAATAATGGTATTCCAAACCAAAACTTTCAAAGATGTTGTTTGTGCAATTTCCATTGGATTCACGAAGTTCCTTTAAATTTTTATATAAACCACCATGGTTTTCAGTAATACTTTGATCATTATCATTCACAATAATAATTAAATTGTTTCTATATTCTCCTGCATAGTCCAAGGCTTCTAAGGCTTCGCCACCAGAAAGAGAACCATCTTCGATAATCGCAATGATGTTTTCTTTTCCATGATTTAAATCTCTTCCTTTTGCCAAACCCAAAGCTAAAGAAATCGATGTAGATGTGTGTCCAATCGTAAAGAAATCGTGTTCACTTTCTTCTGGGTTTGTATATCCAGTTACATCATGAAAGTGTTCTTCATCCAAAAAAGCTTGTTTTCGTCCAGTTAGGATTTTATGTGGATAAGACTGATGAGAAACGTCAAAGACGAATTTATCAATTGGCGAATGAAAAACATAGTGTAATGCAGTGGTTACTTCGACCATACCTAAGTTAGGACCATTATGTCCTCCGGCAAGGGAAATTTTGTGGATAAGTGCATCACGTGTTTCATCTGCCAAAATACGTAATTCATCTAGATTTAATTTTTGAATGTCACTTGGACCATTAATATTTTCTAAATACATGTCATTACCTCCTGTAATTGAAGATATGATAGCACCTAAAGTTAACTTTAGGTCAAGCGTTTAATGAAATATTTTGCCGTTTTGTTTAGTTCCATTCCTTTGCTAGTAGGAAATCACGGATGTTTCGATGCTTGATGCCATTTTGGCTCATGTCAAATTCATCAAGAGAAACAACGTACTTTGGAAAATTATCTTTAATACGATCATAAGCACCGAATTCACGATCAATTGTTTCTTGGGATGCCAATAGATAAGTGACTTGAACATATATTTTTTCGCCTTGTTTGTTGCATACAAAATCTATTTCTTTATTGCCATTTCTTCCTACAGTTACATCAAATCCTCGGCGCAATAATTCTAGATATACGATATTTTCTAAAATAAGATTGATGTCTCGCATATTACCACCGAAAATAGCCTCACGGATGCCGTGATCGGCAATATAATATTTTTCATTGGAAGAAAGAATTTGTTTACCTTGTAAATCTTCTCGTTTCACTTGATAAAACAAGTAAGCTTCACAACAATATTTGATATAGTTCAAAATTGTTTCCGGAGATACAGTTCGCTTTTCGTTTTTTAAAAACTTTGCGAGTGAGGATGCAGAAAAAGTTGTTCCCACATTCGCAATCACATAAGCAATGATTCGTTCTAATAAATCAATATCGCGAATTTTATTTCGTTTCATGATGTCTTTGAGTTGAACAGAGTTAAATAGATCTTGAAGATATTGTTTAGACGGAGCATCTGCATAACGAATGTTTGAAAGATAAGGCATACCTCCGACAATAAGGTATTTTTGAAAACATTGCTGAATGGATGCATCAGGAGTAATCGAATGATACAGTTCCATGAATTCTTTAAAAGAAAATGGATATATCACAAATTCTACATAACGACCACCTAAATACGTTGCAAGTTCACTAGATAGTAGATTTGCGTTTGAGCCTGTAATGTAAATGTCACAATCCAACGATACGCGAAAAGAGTTGATACACTTTTCCCAATCCTTGACTTCTTGTATTTCATCAAAGAATAGATAAACTTTTCCTCCTATTTCTGAGGCTCTTGCACTGATTTCATCATGCAGTGCTTGTGCAGTTTGTAAGTGGGAGTAGTTCATATCTTCAAAATTGATAGAGATAAACTGTTTTGGATTGATACCAGACTCTGTAAGCTCTTGTTGAATTAGCTTTAACATGACGGATTTGCCACAGCGGCGAATCCCAGTTATGACTTTGATTAAGTCAGTTCCTATGAATGGACGGATGCGACTCATATATAGTTCACGTTTGATCATAATTAAAGCCTCCTTTAATTATAGTTTAACACATTTATAAGTGATGAACAGTGTTAAAAATATAAAATTATAAGTTATAACTGATGAAAAATGAAAATGTACGTATTACATATATCATGCCATTATATCTTCATATGGGTACAGATGGTGTTTTCTTGGCAGAACCTGTTTCGAATGTGGTTGGTGGAACTCTTTGTTTCGTAACAATGTTAGTAACAATCATGCCAGAATTAAAGAGAATGGAAAATTAAAATGTGATAGAATGATATCCGCGAGGTAGAAAAAATGGTACAAGATATTTATCCACATAAATTACACAATGAATTTGATCCCAATATACAGGCAACGCAAAAGGATGTATTGTTGTGTATTGTGAATGGAAGGATCTTAATTCATTTAAATTGTTTTGAGAATAAGGAAGTTGTTTTTCCTAAAGTAAGTGATATACAAGTTGAAAATGTAGAGTATCGTTATTTGTTTTCAATTGATAGTACGAAATATTTCTTATGTGATATGCGATTAGAAGACAATCAAATTCCATCAGGATATGGTTATGTTGAAGAGAGAAGTTTACGTATTGAAGGGATTGGTCCAAAAGACAATTTGTTTGCGGCCATTACTGGAAAGCATTTGGCAGATTGGTATCGAGATACTAAATTCTGTGGAAGATGCGGACATAAGATGGTGCATTCAACAACAGAAAGAGCGATGGTTTGTCCAGAGTGTCACAATACAGTCTATCCAAGAATTATGCCGGCGGTGATTGTAGGTGTAATCAATGGGGATAAGTTGTTACTGACAAAATATCGTACAGGATTTAAATATAATGCGTTGATTGCGGGGTTTACCGAAATTGGTGAAACCGTAGAAGAAACAGTAAAACGTGAAGTTATGGAAGAGGCAGGAATCAAAGTCAACAATATTCGTTACTATAAATCTCAGCCTTGGGGAAGTGCTAATGACATTTTGTTGGGGTTCTTCTGTAATGTAAAAGGAAATGATGAAATATCTATGGATACTAATGAATTGAAATATGCAGATTGGGTTCAAAGAGATGAAATCATTCTTCAACCAGGTGAATTTAGTTTAACGAATGAAATGATGAAATTATTTAAGGAAAATAAAGTAGAGTGAAAGTATCACACTCATTCTTCTAAAAATGATGAGGATATGGTACAATAAAGCGTGTAAAAAATATTTATAGAAAATAGGAGTGATAAATTATGGCAATTTCTGCAGGTGATTTTAAAACAGGATTAACTTTAATCGTTGATGGTGATCCTTGGGTAGTATTAGATTTCCAACATGTTAAACCTGGTAAAGGTGCAGCTATCTTAAAAACTAAGATGAAAAACTTAAAAACAGGGAATACACAAGAAAGAAACTTCAATGCTTCAACTAAATTTGAACAAGCTAACATTTCTAAAAAAGCAGCTCAATACTCATATGAAGCAGATTCTACATATTACTTCATGGATTTAGAAACATACGATACTTATGAATTAACAGCTGAACAAGTTGATTTCAACAAATACTTTATTGTTGAAGGTGCTGAAGTATCTTTGATGTTCTTCGAAGGAGAATTATTATCTGTTTCTGTTCCAGAAAAAGTTGAATTGACAGTAGCTGAAACAGATCCAGCCATCAAAGGTGCACCATCTAACCAAACTAAAGATGCAACTACAGATACTGGATTAACATTAAGAGTTCCACAGTTCATCGAACCAGGTGAAAAAATCGTTGTATTCTCAACAGATGGAAAATATGCAGGAAGAGCTTAATCGCTCTTCTTTTTTTAACTATGAATAAAGTTGTATTAATTACAGGTGGTGCTCGTGGTATTGGAAGTGCAATCGCATTGGAACTCGCAAAACATGGTTATGACATTGTCATTAATTATTTAACTTCTAAACAGCCTGCCAAAGAATTAAAAGAAAAAATTGAATCTCAATATCATGTTCATTGTCTTACAATTTGTGCAGATGTATCTGATGTAGATCAGGTCAATATCATGGTTAGTGAAGTTGAAGAGAAGATGGGTGGCGTAGATATACTAATTAATAATGCGGCTGTGGATCTTTCCAATCTATTTCACTTAAAAAATGCCGAAGAATTTAAAAGAACATTCGATGTAAATGTTGTAGGTGCTTTTAATTGTAGTAAAAGAGTCTATAAACATATGTTGGATCAAGAATATGGAAGAATCATCAATATATCAAGTACCAATGGAATTAATACGTATTATCCAATGTGTATCGATTATGATGCTTCAAAAGCAGCCTTGATTTCAATGACACACAATCTTGCGGCTGAATTTGGACCCTATATCAATGTGAATTGTGTTGCACCAGGCTTTATTGGAACCGATAATGAACTAGATGGCTATGATGAAGAGTTCTTAAAGGAAGAAACAGAAAAAATCATGGTGAAACGTTATGGAAAACCAGAAGAAGTGGCCTATCTTGTTCGTTTCTTAATTAGTGATGAAGCTAACTTCATCAATAATTCCATCATTCGTATTGATGGTGGACAGATGGGCAGTTGTTAAAAAAATTAAGCCTCAAATGAGGCTTATTTTAGTATATATTTGATATTTCTTGCAGTTCCTGTTTTTTGAACTACACTTTTTTCAATAAGAGAATTTAGAATTCGAATTGTTTTATATTTTGTGAATTGAGTTTCATCTTCTATTTGTGTACGAGATAGTTTTAAATTGTTTTTTAGAATTGAAACAATTGCTTTTTCGTCTTCACTTAATGAAATCAAATTTGATTCAATAGGCAATATGACAGTGATTGAGTTTTCATAAATTTTAAATTCAGGCTTATTTTGAAAATTATTGTATGAAGCATTTATTCTTTTGATTCCAGAACCAAACATTTCAATATAATTCAGCCTAAAAAAGATGTTCCCGATAATAGGGTTTCTTAAAAATGAAATTTGACCATCTAAATATTCTTTTTCACTTATTTCACGAGGAAGGCCTCCGCAAGAAGTGATTTCAATTTTATCTTCGAACATAGAAACGCGTATTCTTGCGTTGATATCCCATAAGCGGTGTACTAGAGAATTAGCTAAAGCTTCTCGAAATGCTTCTTCTGGGATTTTTTCTTTACTGATTCTAAGACTACCTTCAATTTTTTCGTATTGGTAATATTTTTTATACATGTTTAAAACACGATGATACATTTCTAAAATGGAAATATGATCTAGTATTTCTCGATCCATTATTTCATTGATGTTTGCTCCAAAACGAATGACATCAATGCCTTTATAATGGTTAGAATCTGCGATTAGTGCAGCTGCATTATTGTATTTTCCGTTTTTAATAAGGCCTAATGTTCTTAGTATATCGGTATTAATATGTTCTACATCAAGCTTTTTAGAAAGTTCATCTTCTAATGTTTGAAAAGTCAAATCTTGTTGAGTAGATTCTTGTTCTTCATAAGATTGATTCAACCCTTCAAGGACGAGTCGGTTTAATTCCAATCGGTCAACCTCGATAGTAGATGAGTCATTTCTTTTATATGCTTTTCCTTTATACAAATATGGCTTAAAAGGTCCCTCGAATACTTTTAGAACAATTGTATTTTCTTTTGTGATATCTAAAGTGTAAGACGGAATAGGTTTAATTGAATCATTGATTTTGTTTTCTAAATTCAAGCAAGCATCAATTGGATTATCAATACCTTTAATAGTTCCATCATCGCAAATGCCAAAAATGATTTCTCCATTTGAATAATTTGCAAAGGCACTTATTGTTTTTAAAAACGAATTACTGTTTATACTTTCTTTAAATTCCAAAGTTCTAGTTTCACGCATTGTTACCACATCCTTATGTTTATTATAGTATCGTTTGAATCTATTTGCAACGATTCTATTATCGTTGCGCAAAATAATGCAACGATTCTATTATCATTGCATATCGTTTGAAACGAAAAAAGATGCACTTGGCATCTTAGTTGTTTTTCATATTTGTTAGGGCAAGAAGAATAGAGAGCTTTCCATATTCTAATGTTAATCCACCCTGCATATATAAAGTATATGGCTCGATGACTGGAGCATCTGCACTTAGTTCGATTGTACTTCCTTGGGTAAAGCTTCCAGCTGCCATAACTTCATCAAATGGATAGCCAGGCATTGGAGCGGCCATAACACGAACAAATGAATCAATAGGACTTGTGGATTGAATGCCTTGTGTAAAACTAACAAGATTTTCTTTTGATCCAAGCTCTAAAGTTTGAATGATATCCGTTCTTTCATCATTATAAGCAGGTGATACGTTTTTATAGCCCAATTTTTCTAACATATAGGCTGTGAAAACAGCTGTTTTTAAAGCACTCTTAACGGCATTTGGTGCCATGAAGATACCTTTAAAGAAAGAGTTATTTAAGTTAAAGTTTGCACCCAAATCCTTACCAATTCCAGGAGCTGTTAAGCGTTCAGCAACCATATTGATCAACTCTTTATTACCAGCTACATATCCTCCAGTAGAGGCAATTCCTCCACCTAAGTTTTTCATCAAGGATCCAACCACAACATCCGCACCAATGTGTCCTGGTTCTAATTTTTCAACAAGTTCACCATAACAGTTATCGACCATGATAATAACGTCTTTGTTTACTTCACGAATCTTTTTGATGATACGCTCAAGCTTTGAAATGGTTAATGATAAACGGTGGGCATATCCTCTAGATCTTTGGATTTCCACTAATTTTACATTGTTTTCTTTTAAACGCTCAACAATCTTATCATCATCAAAATCATCATTCACTAAATCAATTTGTTCATACTTTACACCATTGGCTTTTAAGGATTGCGTAGAATCCCCACATAAACCAATCATTTCCTGCAAAGAATCATATGGAGCACCCGAAATAGAAATCATTGTATCTCCATATTTTAATAGGGCAGATAAAGTTAAATATAAAGCGTTTGTACCACTCATGATTTGAGGGCGTACCAAAGCATCTTCACATCCGAGTACTGTCGCAAAAATACGTTCGATTTTATCACGACCTTCATCGTAGTTACCATATCCGTTGATATCCGCAAAGTCAGAATAAGAAACGTGATTCTCAATAAATGCAGCTAAGATACGATCTGAATTGTATAAACATACATTATCAATTTTTTTATAAATATCTTTTAAAACGACATCCGATTCTTCTGCCATTTTCAATAAGTCTTTATCAATTTGTTCTAAAATCATAAATAACCTCCAAAAGTCCACTTCTTTTATTATACACGAATTCATGTGTCGTATTCTAATTAATTAACAGTTTAAGACATAATGGATTTTCTAATCATTTTTTATTTAGAATTCTACACTTTTTCCGATTACAAACCAATAAATACATATTTGAACCTCTCATCACTGAAGTGATGAGATTCTTGGAAACAGACTTCTATTGAAACCTTTCTTACCAAGCTATCCCCGCAGTTCTTAGATTGCTTTATAAAAAGTGGCCTATCCTTTGTTCTTGGATTTTTGACCACTTTTTCTGTAGAATTCTACATTTTTCAGGATTTATGAAAACTTAGAATGGATTTGAAGAGATCCCCATCTGTTTCAATCATAAATGTGCCATTCTGTACTTCGGTAAAACTCTTTACGATGGCTAGTCCTAGACCACTGCCTGCTTCATGTCTTGATTTATCTCCACGCACAAAACGTTCGGTGATATCATTGTCAAAATCAAGCGGTGCTTTTGAAGTGTTTTTCATTGTGATCACAACTGAATTACCAATATCTTTCACATCCAAGAATACACGTGTGTTTTCAAGTGCATACTTAGAAATATTCGTAAATAAGTTTTCAAAAATACGATACGTCTTATTTCCATCCAAACATACATGAATTTCTTTTTCTGGAAGATTTGTCACAAGCTGAAGATTTTTAGCTTGTAGAAGCTCTTCATTTTCTACACATACCTGCTCAATAAATTCAATGATGTTAATATCAGAATATTCTAAATCAATATTACCACTATTGGCTTTAGATACTTCGAATAAGTCTGTGATTAGAATGCTTAAACGATCTGTATATTGATTCAATCGTTCTAAATAACTCTTTTTATCTTCCTCACTAATATTAGGATCATTTAATAACTCTACATAATTTTTAATACCTGTTAATGGTGTTTTTAAATCATGCGATACATTTGAAATCAATTCCGTCTTTAGATTTTGTGACTGTACTTGTTCTTTTACAGCTTGTTCAAAACCATCCGTAATTTGATAGATATTATTGTTTAAAGATTGGAATAAACCAGAATTTGTAGGCTTAATATTCTCAAAATTACCACTCGATAGATCTTCAGTCATATGTAATATGTCTTGGTATTGACTTTGCACATTTTTGATTTTCTTATAGCCCACAACACTAATGCCAATTAATGCTGTAACGACGATAAAGAAAGAGAAGAATGGAATGTTAAGCAATGATATAAACGCAAGAATCAAAATCAGACATATTGAGAAAATAATATACTTTTTAAGGATTTCATCCGATAAATCGGTTGAAATAATTCCTTCCACTTTATTTGAGAAATAAAGAATGAATTTCCCAATCCATGTTTTATGAAAGAACCAGTCTTTAACCGATGTTGTAAATTGACATTTTAACCAATATACGGATAAACCAATAAAGAATAAGGTGATAGACCACGCAAGAATGTTCACTCCATATACGATAGGTTGACTCAATTCAATGTGATAACGATTTAGAATGTGTAAGAATGTACCTTCAATCGAATAAGTAGTTAATATGTATGTACCACTAGCTAGTAGGGCATCAATTGTTAGAAACAAGATAAATGCAGGTTCAAATAACCAGTTATTCACATGTCTAAAGATATAGGCTTCCTTTTCATAAGCATATTTATTAAGAAAGACATATAGGGCGATAATGGCACTACAAATCAAGAAGGCTGTCATAAAGAAATAGGCATATTGATCGGCATCTAAATCTAGGAAGTCAATTAGACTAGTATTATCATAATTTAAAACAGCTGGAATATAGAATGTTAATACGACATCACTTGGCATATGAAGTGTATAGCCTGGAAATGGCTCTCCATCACAATAATATGTACCACTACAGTATTCATAATACTTTTCACTGTTATAGTTAATAAGATTCACAATATCATCCGTCGCATTTAGAGTATCAGAATCTAATGTCTCATAATATCGAGTATCTTTTTTCTTGATATTCACATCAAATTGTTTTGAAGTGATTTTATTGTTTATATCACACGTATAAAAGAAGTTTGGATCATTCTCAAAAATGTTTTTTGCGCTAGATAAAGATGAGTCTAACCCTTTTTTTATATCCTTTTGAATATCTTTCGGTGTATCTTTTTCAAAAGTAATATATTCATACTTTGGATCTTGTTCCAATTTTTTAGCAAGAATAAAAGCTGTAAGATTCTGCTCTAAAGTTTCAGGAAGCTTTGTTGGAGTAGCGGTAGAAACATTTGGATAAAAACTTGTCACTATACAAGAACTAATGATGCATAAAGCACATAGTATTGTTAAAAATATATTCTTCTTTTTCATTGTATATTCTCCATTTTATAGCCTTGCCCCCATACAACCTTGATGTAGATTGGCTTTTTAGGGTTGGCCTCGATTTTTTCACGTAATTTACGAATATGAACCATGATCGTTTCCGTGTTGATAGCTTCTTCTTTCCATACCAATTCATAGATTTGTTGGCTAGAAAAGACTTGTCCAGGGTGTGAAATTAATAGTTTTAAAATATCAAACTCTTTTGGCGTTAATTTAATATCCCTTGAATTTAACGTCACTCTTTTTGTCGTATTATTTAACACAAGATCACCAATCATATACTCATCTTCGTTCTTTGTCTCATTTTTTAGATTTAAGATTTGTTCATATCTTCTTAAATGTGAACGCACTCTTGCGACGAGTTCCATACTTTGAAATGGCTTGGTGATATAGTCATCGGCACCAATATTTAAACCTGTGATTTTATCGATATCTTCACTTTTTGCACTTAAAAATAGAATCGGAAAGTCGTGATGTTTTCTTGCTTCCATGACCATAGAAATGCCATCCATAACAGGCATCATAATATCTACGATGGCTAAATGAATATCGTTTGTTTCAATCTTTTCTAAGCCTTCTTTTCCATTTGCGGCAAGAATCACATTGTATCCTTGATTCTTCATATAAATTCCGATGGCTTCACGAATTCCTTGTTCGTCTTCTACCACTAATATTGTATGTTCCATAAAGTTCTCCTTTTAATAATGTAAATAAAATCCAATGCATGCACATAATATTCCAATGTATAACATAATTATAACCACCTTTCGATAATTTGAAACAACTGCATCAATCCATAAGAATAGGCAATCAAAGATAAGGGTTTACCCAAAAGAATGATCCAGACAAATTTTTTGAGTGACATATGTGTCAGTCCTGCAAGCATACACAAGAGATCATCGGGTGCACAAGGTAAGAAGATAGCTAACATAAAGAAGGTATCAAATTTTTTTTGATCATATGTATACTTCATATATTTGTCGTAATCTTTCTTTTTACATAATTTTAGAATGATTCTTTGACCATATTTACGAACAAGTAAAAAGATACATATGGATCCGATACAAATACCTATATAGTTATATATAAATCCATTGACTGCTCCAAAGGCTGTAATACCCAAGGCACTTGATGCACCGCCTGGAATAATAGGAATGATTACTTGAATGATTTGTAGAAGAATAAAAAGTAGGGGTGCCAAAATTCCTGCCTTAGATAGTGTAGCTTGTAGAAGCTGTGGATTTGTGAAGTATCCTTGTGAAAAGAAATAAACGCAAATAAGAATCATAAGGATAAATCCAAAATGTGTTATGTTTTGTATGTTTTTATTTGTCATAAATTATCACCATGATTAATATAACGAATAAATATTAATTAACTTTGGTGATAAATCTTAAAGTTTTCTAAATAATTGAATCAAAAAGTTGGAAAAGTTGTTAAAAATGGCATAAAAAAGGTTGGAAAAGTGGATGAAATATAAAAAAATAGGTTGGAAAAGATGTTAAAAAGAACTAAAATAAAGTTGGAAGAGTAGGTGATACCATGATTAAACGCTATATACAAAGTGAAATTGAAAGATGGATACAAGATGGAAATAATGCACTATTAGTTACGGGAGCTAGACAGGTTGGAAAAACATATGTGATTCGAAATTGTTTAAAGAATCAGAATGTAAATTATATGGAATTTAACTTCATTGAACAACCAGAATTGGTTCAGTTGTTTAAAAATAGTACAGATACTAAGGATTTTTTGATGCGTTTATCTCTTGTTGCCAATAAACCATTATCGAAAGGTATGATTATCTTCTTTGATGAGATTCAAGAAGTAAAAGATTTTATTACTAAAATTAAATTTTTGGTGGATGATGGAACATACAAATATGTACTTAGTGGATCTTTATTAGGTGTTGAATTAAATGGGTTGAAGTCAGCGCCTGTAGGCTACATGCAGATACTTGATATGTATCCTTTAGCTTTTTATGAATTTGTTGATGCGCTTGGTATACAGAAAAATATTATTGATATATTAGAAGAATGTTATATTGAGAGAAAAAAAGTAGATGAATTTATTCATAAAAAGATGTTGGATATTTTTAATCTATACTTGATTGTGGGAGGCATGCCACAAGCTGTAAGTACATATTTAGAAACGAACGATTTAAATCGAGTATCACAAGTACAACAAGATATCACACGTTTGTATCGCTTTGATTTTTCAAAGTATGAAGAGAGATATAAGTTAAAGTTAAAAGAGATATACGATGCACTACCTGGACAATTGGATGAAAAGAACAAAAGGTTTCAATTGAATAAAGTGGGTAAAGGAATGTCTTTTAATAAAGTAGAAAATGATTTCTTGTGGCTTAAAGATGCAGGTGTAGTCATACCTGTATATAATGTGTCTGAGCCTAAGCTTCCATTAATGATCAGCGAAAACCGAAATCTGTTTAAGCTATTTATGTCAGATGTTGGATTATTGACGAATATGTATTCAAACTATGTGAAGATGGCTATATTAAATCATGAATCTTCTACTAATAATGGGGCTTTGTTTGAAAATGTGGTGGCACAAGAATTAAATTCTAAAGGATTTAGTTTATATTACTACAATAGTAAAAAAATGGGTGAACTTGATTTTGTGGTTGAACTCGATGGAGAAATCTTGCCATTAGAAATTAAATCAGGAAAAGACTATAAAAGGCATTCAGCATTAAATAATGTGTTGTCTTTAGAAAACTACAATATTAAAAAAGCCTTGGTGTTTTCTCAAGGCAATGTGGAAGTAAAAGATAAAAGAATCTATCTTCCAATATATATGATTATGTTTTTGAAGAATAGGAAATTGAATAATTCTGTATATAAGATTGATCTAAAAGGATTATGCGATTAATACGTCTTATATGTTCGAATAAGTAATGGAAGTTCGGCCACCAACATACCAATCCATCCAGCTAGATATGAGTATGGTAAAGCTTCAATGCCAAGATGGAAATGTAAGACCAAAGGGGCAGCCACAATAACTCTTACACCCATATTCACTAGACTTGAAATGAGCGTAATCTTTAAATCGCCAATTCCTCTAAAGAAGCCTTGGATTCCATTGGTGAAGGCAGGAAGAATATACATGATGGAAATTAAATGTAGATAAGTCACTCCATGCATAATAACTTCTTCATCTTGTACAAATAGACACATTAATGGTTTTGCGAAGATAAAACATACTAGAAAGATAAATATACCGTAGATGAATTCTAAGACCATTCCGCAACGAAATCCCTCTTGCATACGATTGTTATTTCCGGCACCCTTATTTTGTGCCATTAAAGCTGTCATAGAGTGGGCAATGTTTTGTTCCGGGGTATACGCAAAGTCATCAATTCGATTGACGGCCGTAAAAGCAGCTACAACCGATACATCCATCGTATTGACAATCATTTGAATACCAAGCTTTCCAAGTTGTACAGTCGCCTGCTGCATTGCGCTGGCCCAACCATACGCAATGGTTCTTTTTAATAATGAAATATCAAATACCAGCCACTTTTTGCCAAGTTGCAGAAGTGGCACTTTCTTTTGTATATATAGAATACAGAATAGGCAACATAAAGCTTCGCTAATCACGGTAGAAATGGCACATCCTTTACTTCCTGCATGTAAAACAACCACAAAGAATAAGTCTCCAAAGATATTTAGAATGGAACTGATAATTAAGAAATATAGGGGTGATTTACTGTCGCCTAAAGCGCGTAGTGTACTCGCAAAAAAGTTGTATAAAAAGGTAAAGACTAAACCGGCAAAGATGATTTGAAGATAGGTAGTAGTCATATTTAAAATGGATAGATCTACCTGCATAAATTTAAGAATTTGTGGTGAAAAGAATATGCAGACAAGTGTTAATACAAGTGAAAATACAAGCCCTGCAAGCATAGTTGTGCTCATTTGACGAGCGAGCTTTTCTTCTTCTTTAGCCCCATAATACATGCCAATTAATATGCTTGCGCCCATACAAAGTCCATTTAGAAATAGGATGAATAATGTCGTGATTGGATTACAAATTCCGACAGCAGCTAAAGCTTCTTTCCCCACAAAGTGGCCTACAATAATACTGTCAACGGCATTATATGTTAATTGGAATAGATTTCCCAATACTAAGGGAATGGTAAAGTGAACTGACATAGGCATGATTTTGCCTTGTGTCATATCTTGTGTCATAATCAAATTTCCTTTTTTTGTTCATATTTTGCGCTTTTTCATCCAAAAATTCAATATTATGTTAGAATAGTCTCATGAAAATTTCAGTAGAACAATTAAAACAATTAAATAAAGAAGAATATATCTTAATTGATATACGTGATGCCGAAGAAGCCTTTAAAAATCCAATCGAGAACAGTATTGTATTAAGTGAAGAAAGGACATTGGAAACAGACTTTGATTCAACTAAGAAGATTATTGTCGTTTGCGCACAAGGCTATGTCAGTGATATAGTGGCACAAAGATTGCAGGAAAAATATGAAGCATATAGTGTGGATGGTGGATATGTTTCAATTGTTATGGATAAGATGAACACAAATGTGTCGGATGATTTTTGCGCTCAAGTCGAAAGAAGTATTATTAAAACGTATCGAAGAAAGATTTGGTCAAAATTTACCAAAGCCATCCGTGATTATGAGCTTGTCAAAGAAGGAGATTGTATTGCGGTATGTATTTCGGGTGGAAAAGATTCGATGTTGATGGCAAAGTGTTTTCAAGAACTGCATAAACATTCACCAGTTCCTTTTGATGTGAAATACATTGTGATGGATCCTGGTTATTCAAAAGAAAATCGTGAGGTTATTGAAAGAAATGCCCAAAGGCTAAATATTCCAATTGAAATCTTTGAGAGTGATATTTTTGACAATGTTTTTAATATTGAAAAGAATCCATGTTATATATGTGCAAGAATGCGAAGAGGTCATTTATATAACTATGCTAAGAATTTAGGGTGTAATAAAATAGCGTTGGGACACCATTATGATGATGTGATTGAAACCATTTTAATGTCGATGCTTTATGGGGGACAAATTCAAACGATGATGCCAAAGTTACATTCAAATAACTTTAAGGGTGTGGAAGTCATTCGACCTTTATACTTGATTCATGAAGATGATATTAAGGCTTGGGCTAAACATAACAATCTGTATTTCATTCAATGTGCATGCAAATTCACTCAGGCTTGTGCCAATGAAACATGTTTAACACAATCCAAGTCAAAGCGTTTAGAAATGAAAAACTTAATCAAGGAATTGAAGAAAGTCAATCCGTTTGTCGAACAGAATATTTTTAAGAGCGTCGAAAACGTGAGCCTTAAAACCGTGATAGCCTATAAGGATGATCACGCAAGACATCACTTTTTAGATACGTATGATGAAGAGGGAAATGAATAGTTTCTCTCTTTTTCATTATATTTACAAAAATGTAATAATTTACATTGACTATTTTTCACTACGTTCTATAATGGAATTATTGTGGAGGAAACGAATTATGTATAAAACAGAAAGCTTTAAACCAGATACTTTTAAACCAGCTCGTTTTGAGTCAGATGGAAAAATTACATTGTCAGGAAAAGAAATTCCATATCATACAATTTGTGAAGACAATGTCATTTATGGACCAGATGGAAATCCTGTCGCATCGATTTTTACGTATGCCTATTTTAGAAGTGATGTAGAAGATACATCCAATCGTCCTGTTGTCTTTGCGTATAATGGAGGTCCTGGATCAAGTTGTATGTATGTACATGCAGGTTTTTTAGGAACACGTCGTATGCAGTATGATGAAGTGGATCGTGAAAGTGCTTTTGGACCTTATAAAGTCATCGATAATCCAGATTGTTTGATTGATATTGCGGATATTGTATTGATTGATCCTGTTGGAACCGGATATGGTGTATTGATTGATGAAAGTAAGAAGAAAGATTTCTTTGGCATTGAACAAGATGCAGAAGCTCTATTGACAGTTCTTGAAGCTTGGGTTCGCCGCTATAATCGTGGCTTGTCACCAAAATATTTATGTGGCGAAAGTTATGGATGTACTCGTAGTGCAGTCGCTGCTGGAATTGCTGCTACAATGGGAAGAGAAAGAGGCTATGGTATTGCCTTTGATGGTATTGTGTTTATTGGAAATACAGTTACTGTAGGTAAATACTTTGGCGAAGACTTACCTGTTGAAACAAGTGTATTGGGATTCCCAACATATGCAGGTGTAAACTGGTATCACAATCATCCAACAGATCAAAGTGTGGAAGAATTTGTAAAAGAAGCTAAGGATTTCGCAGACCATGATTATGTACTTGCACTTTATAAAGGAGAAGCTATTTCAGAAGAAGAAAAAGAACATATCTTGGATAGGGTAAGCTATTATACAGGTGTTTCTAGAGAATACTTGATTCGTCACGGCTTAAAAATTGATGATGATGACTATCGTCAAGAAGTATTAAAGACAAAAGGAAAAGCTGTATCTCGTTATGATGGTCGTGTAACTCGTCCTTTATTAGAGCCTGAACAAGATGAAATCAAAAAGGCATTGTGGGATGATGCGACAGCCGATCGTTATGATACATTCTTCTATGCTGCATTTACAGGAGATCTACTTCCAAAATTAAATGTAAAACTAGACCGTAACTTTATTCCAGGAACCGACTATTATATGCATTGGGATAAAGAGGAAAAGAAAGGTACAACCGCAGAAGAATTGCGCTATGCCTTGACGCGAAGACCAGGAATGCGAGCATTCTTTGCGAATGGATGGTTTGATCTATGTACTGAATTTGGATATGCATGGCACACAATGGATCATGCTGGACTTCCTAGTGATCGTGTATTCTGGAAAGGGTACCAAAGTGGACATATGATTTATCTTGGTGAAGATAATGTTCATGAATTATGTTCAGATATTCGTGATTTTATTCAAGGTAAGAATCCTAAATCTCAATTTTAATAATTGGCTCACTTCGGTGAGTCTTTTTTTCTTGTGATGATAAATAAAGGAAATATAGTGGAAAAATAGTGAACTTTTAATGGAAGAAATTGGCTTTTTGAAAGTCACAACGGAATCACCGAAATGTTTTAATGAAACATTTCTCATTTTCGTTAAAATATACAGATAAATATTTGTGAATTTCGTTAAATATGTGTATTGAACATTTTTAAAATTTGTAAGTAATTGTGATAAAAGATAAAACCGTTGGATTACTACCCAACGGTTTTCTTGTATATTAAGATTTTGGTTTCGGAACAGAGAAACACGGCATGTGAAATAGTGCTGAAACATCACAAGATATGAATTGTCAGGAACGACAAAAAGGACTATTGAAATAGCCAACATTTTGTATTCATCTTTAGTTGTTGAATTATTTTTTTACAATCATCTTATGATCGCATTCAGGGCAGTGCATCATATAGTTTTCTTCAGGTTCATTTGGAAATAATTCGT
>OGLM01000960.1_pt1 | contig 32531 bp, 29 predicted proteins | sample 1572531 | NCBI WGS metagenome assembly OGLM01 (sample SAMEA2581909, study PRJEB24529) | metagenome | biome: Human gut stool | place: China | collected 2011 | reverse complement strand
GACAAAGTACATTACCCATATAAAATTTTTAGAAAACTGCATAGGGATTTGTGGACAAAATACTATGAAGAGGGATATGTTGATCCGGATGCGGATGGAAAAGTAGCGATAGAATAGGGGTGATTAAATGAAAAAATGGTCATTAAAAAAGCGCATAATATTCATTTCCGCAATTGTAGTAATAATAGGCGCACTTGTATATCCCACATATAAGCTGGTAAAGTATGTAAGATATGTGGACAGTTATGGTGCTGATACAATGGAAGAAGTTGTAGACCGATTTCTGGTAAGGAATTCATATAGAGAATATAAAAAAATAGAATATCCTAGTAAAATATTTAAAAAACAATATAATGACCTATGGAAAACATATTACGAGAATAACACATATTATGATATAGACCATGATAGAGATAAATTAACTTGTTGTTATGGATATAAAGATGAAGTAAGAAATATAAAAATAATCAAAAAAGAAAGAACGGAGCAAGAAATGCAATATTTGATAGAACATCAACTGGATGATCTTATAGAATATGGTGCAGAAATAGAAGAAGCATATGAAATAAAAATTGATTATGAATATCGTTGCAGATATGATTATGATGAAAGTACGGTGAGTGACGGGATTAAGAAGTATTATTCACCTAACGGAGATTGGTCGGATTGGAAGAAAAGCGAATGGGACGATCTTATTGTGTACAAGATTGGGAAAAAATGGTATGTAATTGATGTGGGAGAGTAGTTAAGGAGGGTGATTAAATGAAAAAATGGTCATTAAAAAAGCACATAATAGTCATTTCCATAATCGTGGCAGTAATAGGTGCACTTGTATATCCTACATATAAGCTGGTAGAATATGTTAAATATGTGGACAGCTATGGGGCTGATACAATGGAGGAAGCAGCTCAAAGGTACGCAGAGGGCGGAATGAGGGAATCAGACAAAGTACATTACCCATATAAAATTTTTAGAAAACTGCATAGGGATTTGTGGACAAAATACTATGAAGAGGGATATGTTGATCCGGATGCGGATGGAAAAGTAGCGATAGAATAGGGGTGATTAAATGAAAAAATGGTCATTAAAAAAGCGCATAATATTCATTTCCGCAATTGTAGTAATAATAGGCGCACTTGTATATCCCACATATAAGCTGGTAAAGTATGTAAGATATGTGGACAGTTATGGTGCTGATACAATGGAGGAAGCAGCAAAGAGATATGTAGAGGCAGCATCAGACATATAAAACATCAAAGTACATTATCCAAGTAAGATTTTCAAAAAGATAGATAAAGACACATGGATAAAATATTATGAAGATGAAGATTATTTGGATGTAGATGACAACGTGGAGGCGATGGTTTATTATTATGGATATAAAGAAGAAGTAAGAAATGTAAAATTAACAATTGAAAATATAACAGATGAAGAAAAACAGGAAATAATAGACGACTGGTTAGATGATCTTATAGATAATGGAGCCAAAATAGAAGAATCTTATAAAGTAACAATAAATTGTGAACTTCGATGGAGATTCGATTACGATGAGAATCAGGTTGAAGAAAACCCTAATTATACGCCTAATGGGAAATGGAATGAGTGGAAAGACTACAAATCCAGCAATTATATGGTGTATAGAATTGACCACAAATGGTATATAGCCGATGTGCTTTCAACACTATAGAAGTATAATTTAACAATGCATATGCCCCGGCAGATTTGCCGGGGCATTATTATGTTATGTGTAAATAAAAAATATCAATATCAGTATTTCTTACCCTGACAGACAGTATTTCTTATCCGAACAGACTATTGACGGAAAATGCCTTTTGACGTAAAATATAATGTAATGTTTTGAAAATTCCGTGCGGCACTTGTCAGCAGTGCGGATTCAGAACATAGAATATATAACAGGAGGCACATTAAAGTGGGAAGAATTTACAACTTTTCAGCAGGCCCGGCAGTATTACCTGAAGAAGTATTGCAGGAAGCCGCTGACGAAATGTTAGACTACAGAGGATGTGGAATGTCCGTAATGGAGATGAGCCACAGATCCAAAGTCTACGACAACATTATTAAGGAAGCTGAAGCTGACTTAAGAGAGATTATGAACATACCTGACAATTATAAGGTACTTTTCCTTCAGGGCGGAGCTTCACAGCAGTTTGCGATGATTCCGATGAATCTTATGAAGAATAAGAAAGCAGGATACATTGTAACAGGACAGTGGGCTAAGAAAGCATATCAGGAAGCTAAGATTTACGGAGAAGCAATCGAGCTTGCATCATCCGCAGACAAGACTTTTTCTTATATTCCTGACTGCTCAGACCTTGATATACCGGATGATTGTGATTACGTATATATATGTGAGAACAACACAATCTACGGTACCAAGTATAAGACGCTCCCGAATACCAAGGGACATACACTGGTAGCGGATGTATCATCATGTTTCCTTTCGGAACCGGTTGATGTTACCAAGTATGGTGTCATTTACGGCGGCGTTCAGAAAAATATTGGACCGGCAGGTGTTGTAATCGTTATAATCAGAGAGGATCTTATAACAGAAGATACACTCCCTGGAACACCTACAATGCTTAAGTACAAAATACATGCAGACAATAATTCACTTTACAATACACCGCCTGCTTACGGAATTTATATCTGTGGCAAGGTATTTAAGTGGATCAAGAAGATGGGCGGACTCACTGCAATGAAAGAACGCAATGAGAAGAAAGCCAAGATCCTTTATGATTTCCTTGACGAGAGCAAGATGTTCAAGGGAACAGTCGTTAAAGAAGACCGTTCACTCATGAACGTTCCTTTTGTTACAGGTGATGAAGAACTTGATGCCAAATTCGTTGCAGAAGCCAAGGCAGCAGGTTTTGAGAACCTTAAGGGACACAGAACGGTTGGCGGAATGAGAGCCAGCATCTACAATGCAATGCCAATCGAAGGTGTTGAGAAATTAGTTGAATTTATGAGAAAATTTGAAAAGGAAAATGCTAAATAGTAAATCCCCTGTTCCGCGACATATGCTCCGGGATAGTTGAGAGTCTCTTGGGAATTATTTAGCAGGAGGATATCGTAATGATAAAATATAATTGCTTGAATCCGATTTCAGAAGTCGGTTTAGCGCGTTTTACAGGTGATTACACTAAGACGGAGAATTTTGACGAGGCAGACGTAGTTCTCGTAAGAAGTGCGGCTATGCATGATATGGCATTGCCTGACAGCCTTCTCGCTGTGGCAAGAGCAGGTGCCGGTGTTAATAACATCCCACTTGATAAATGTGCCGAAAAGGGTATCGTAGTATTTAATACACCGGGCGCCAATGCCAACGGCGTTAAGGAACTTGTTATTGCGGCAATGATTGCAGCATCAAGAAATATTATCGCAGCCAACGGCTGGGTTAATGAGAACAAGGATGACGAGAATATTGGCAAGACTATGGAGAAAGCCAAATCCAAATTCGCCGGAAGGGAAATAAAGGGCAAGAAGCTTGGAGTTATCGGACTCGGAGCAATCGGAGTGCTTGTTGCGAATGCAGCAATCGGCCTTGGAATGGAAGTAATCGGATGTGATCCGTTCCTTTCAGTACAGAACGCACTCAATCTTTCAAGAAGTGTTACTGTTGTTAAGAGCAGGGAAGAGATATTTGCTAACTGCGATTATATTACAGTTCATACACCGCTTCTTGATGATACAAAAGAAATGATCAACAAGAATACAATTGCAATGATGAAGGATGGCGTTATCGTTCTTAATTTTGCAAGAGACCTTCTTGTATGTGCAGATGATGTTGCGGCAGCTCTTGAGGAAGGTAAGATTGCAGCTTATGCTACAGACTTCCCTACACCGAAGCTCGCCAACACCAAGGGATGCATAGCATTCCCTCATCTCGGTGCTTCCACGGCAGAGTCGGAAGACAACTGTGCAAGCATGGCTGTTGATGAGATTATGGATTACGTTGAAAACGGTAATATCCGTAATTCCGTAAACTTCCCTGCATGTGATATGGGCAGATGTAATTCGGCAGGCAGAATCGCTGTTTTACATAAGAATGAGCCTAATATCATAAGCGGCCTCTCAACCGCTTTCGGTAAGGAAGGAATCAATATTGAGAAGATGATCAACCAGAGCCGTGGTGATTATGCTTACTCGATGATAGATATCGACACAGCGGATTCAGCACATATTGTTGAAGAAATCGCTTCTAAGAGCGGAATACTTAAAGTTCGTGTAATTAAATAACATTGGTTAATGAGTCGGGCGGATATGCCGCCCGGCTTATAATACTTTTTTATAAGATAAAAGGAGCAGAAATGGCTGATATTAAACCATTTAAATGCGTCAGACCGGCAGCGGAATATGCAGCGGACGTTGCAGCATTGCCATATGATGTATATAACAGACAGGAAGCTAAGAAAGCAGTAGAGGGCAGACCCTTATCGTTTCTTAACATTGACAGGGCAGAGACACAGTTTGATGACAGTGTTGATACATATGCTGACTGTGTATATGATAAAGCGAAAGAATTACTTGAAAGCGAGATCGCCAGAGGAATATTTGAACAGGATGAAGATGATGCATATTATGTTTACGAACTGACTATGAACGGCCGTTCGCAGACAGGTATAGTTGCATGCGCTTCGATAGATGATTATCTTGAAAACAGAATCAAGAAGCACGAAAAGACAAGAGCAGACAAGGAAGAAGACAGAATTAACCATGTCGACCGGACAAGCGCACAGACAGGTCCTATTTTCCTTGCATATCGTGCCAATGATATAATTAATAGAATTGTGGATGCCGGCAAGACATCCCAGCCATTGTATGATTTTACATCGGAAGACGGAATTAAACATACCGTATGGAAAATAAGCGATGCCGCTGATGTGGGACAGATCAGGGATGCTTTTGATTCCATCAATTCAATTTATATAGCTGACGGACATCATAGGGCAGCGTCTGCCGTTAAGGTCGGACTTAAGAGAAGAGAGGCCAATCCGGGTTATACCGGAGACGAGGAATTTAATTATTTCCTTTCGGTTCTTTTCCCTGACGAGCAGCTTATGATAATGCCGTATAACCGTGTTGTAAAGGATCTTAACGGATATTCCAATGATGAATTCATTGATGCGGTATCCAAATATTTTACGGTTGAAGAGAAGGGCCACAGAGCCTTCTATCCGGAACAGAAAGGCAGTTTCGGAATGTATCTTGACGGAACATGGTATCTTCTTACAGCCAAGGAGAGTATTATGTCGGATGACCCTGTTGACGGACTTGATGTAGCAATACTTCAGGATTATCTGCTTACACCGATTCTCGGGATAGGAGATCCGAGAGTGGACAAAAGAATTGATTTTGTAGGCGGGATAAGAGGACTTGATGAACTTGAAAGGCGCGCCGACAGCGATATGAAGCTGGCGTTTTCAATGTATCCGACATCAATAGGCGAGCTGTTTAACGTGGCCGATGCGGACATGCTGATGCCTCCGAAGTCTACATGGTTTGAGCCAAAGCTCAGGAGTGGTTTGTTTATACATAGAATATAATATAGGATATAAGGAGAGAGGGTAATGAACAAGAAACTGTATGATTTAATGAATTGGCCGGAAATAGAAGGTGTTGTGTATTCGGATACAAAGCATCCAAAGAAACTTCTCGGCGGACATATGACTTCCAAAGGGTTTCTCATCCAGGCATTCAGACCGGGAGCTGTGAAAGCATTTGTAAAAGATACACTTACCGGAGAAATTCATGCGATGGATATGGCGGATGAGGAAGGATATTTTGCGGTACTTATTAAGAGCAAAACAGAGATTTTCTATACTCTGATATATGAGTTCAAGGATAAGACGCGGGAAGAGACGGTTGACTTGTACAATTATCCTTCAATGATACCGCAGAAGGCGTTAAAATCGTTCAATGCCGGCACCAACTATAAGGCATACGATATTCTTGGTGCGCATATTAAGAAGGTCGGCAAGGTAAAGGGTGTTCTTTTTGCGGTATGGGCACCTAATGCACTGCGTGTAAGCGTAGTCGGCGATTTCAATGACTGGGACGGAAGACGTCACCAGATGGAACTCATTGAAGGAACAGGCGTGTATGAGCTTTTTATACCTGATCTGAAGCCGATGGACAATTACAAATATGAAATCCGCATTAAGGGCGGCAATGTCGTTCTTAAGGCCGATCCTTATGCATACGCCGGCGAGTTAAGACCATCCAATGCATCTGTAGTATACGATATCAAGAATTATCATTGGAATGATGATGAGTGGATGGCAAAACGTGATGCGGACAAAGATAAAAAGAAGCCTGTTTCCATATATGAAATGCATGCGGGTTCTTTTAAGGCGCCTGATGACGGAAGAGAATTTTATAATTACAGGGAACTTGCTCCGCTTGTGATTGATTACGTCAGAAAAATGCAATATACGCATATTGAACTTATGCCGGTTATGGAATATCCTTTTGACGGCTCATGGGGATATCAGGTAACAGGATACTATGCACCGACAGCCAGATACGGTACGCCGGATGATTTCAAATTCTTTATGGATGAGATGCATAAAGCAGGAATAGGAGTCATTCTCGACTGGGTTCCGGCACATTTCCCTAAGGATGCATTCGGACTTGCAAGATTTGACGGAACATGCCTGTATGAACATTTTGATCCGCGGCAGGGCGAGCATCCTGAGTGGGGCACGCTTATATATAATTACGGCAGACCGGAAGTTATTGACTTCCTTATTTCCAATGCCATATTCTGGGCAAAGGAATATCATGCAGACGGAATCAGAATGGATGCGGTTGCGTCAATGCTTTACCTTGATTACGGCAAGAGAAACGGTGAATGGATACCGAATATGTATGGCGGCAATGAGAATCTTGAGGCTGTGGAACTGTTAAAGAGGCTCAGCGATGAATTTTCCAAAAAAGCGCCGGATGTATGGCTTGTCGCAGAGGAATCAACGGCATGGCCTAAGGTTACCGGGGCAACGGCCGACGGGGGCCTTGGCTTTGATTATAAATGGAATATGGGATGGATGAATGACTTCCTGGATTTCATGAGCTGCGATCCGCTTTTCAGAAAGGGCAGATATAATGAGCTGACATTCAGCATGGTATATGCTTACAGTGAGGATTTTATATTGGTTCTTTCACATGATGAAGTTGTGCACGGCAAATGTTCAATGCTCAATAAGATGCCGGGAGCGGATAAGGCAGAGAAGATGAATAATCTCCGTGCAGCTTATGGCTTTATGTTCACACATCCGGGCAAGAAACTTCTTTTCATGGGACAGGATTTCGGAATGGAGAATGAGTGGTGGGAAGCCAGACAGATTGACTGGGAACTCACAGAACTTTCAGAAAATACAGCTCTTATGAATTATGTAAGAGATTTGAATAAATTATACAGAAATGAGCCGGCTCTTTATGAACTGGATTTCGACCCGGAGGGCTTTGAGTGGATCAACAATATCTCAGCCAATGAGTGTATTGTAGCATTTGCAAGAAAAGCATCTGACGGAAGCGAGCTGATTGTTGTGGCTAATTTCACGCCTGTTGAGAGGGATAAGTACAAAATCGGCGTTCCGGCGATGGGCAAATATAAAGAGATTTTTAACAGTGATGATGTTAAATACGGCGGAAGCGGTGCCACCAATCCGCGTGTCATTAACTCCAAAAAAGATGAGTGTGATGCAAGGGAGGACTCCATAAGGCTCAAGGTACCGCCAATGGGAATAAGTGTATTAAGATATACATATGCCGATACAACACCGAAGAAACGTACAGCGGCACGAAAGGCAGCTAAGTAATGAACAGATTAATACTTGCCGCTTCATTCTGGAGCGAGGAGAATATGAAAAGTATTCTGGACAATCTTATAAAATGGTTTATGACGGTCGGTAAGAATATTCTTATAGCAATTGTCATTTTGATAATAGGAAATAAACTGATAAAATGGGTACTTAAGCTCATCAGTAATTCGTTTAAGAAGACAAAGATTGAGCCGATGGTGGCTAAATTCCTTATTTCACTGATAAAATTTGCATTGTATTTTCTTATTGCAATAATTGTTATAAGTGTTCTGGGAATCCCTACGACATCACTCATAGCAGCACTCAGTGCAGCTGGACTGACACTGGGTCTTGCATTGCAAGGAAGTCTTTCCAATTTTGCCGGAGGCGTATTAATCCTTCTTTTTAAACCGTTTACGATCGGAGATTATATTAAAGAAGATACACATGGTAATGAAGGAACGGTTACAGGAATTGATTTATTTTACACTAGGATTATTACCATTGACAATAAGACAATAGTTATTCCTAACGGAACACTCGCAAACTCAAGCCTTACCAACTATACAGCACAGGAGAAGCGCCGTATAGATATTCTCATGGGTATCAGTTATGATTCGGATATCAGAAAGGCCAAGTCGGTTCTTGCTGATGTGATTGACGGATGCGACAGGATTATCCGCGATGAGGAAATATCGATATATGTAGACAATCTGGGTGAAAGCCAGATTACATTGGGTGTCAGGGTATGGACGAAGACCGATGAATACTGGCCGGTAAGATGGGAATTGCTTGAGAAGTTCAAGTGTGCATTTGATGATAACGGAATAGAAATACCGTTTAACCAGCTCTCAGTGACGATTAAAGGACAGGAGTAAGCAGATTTGGCTGTAAATAAGAAAACACCAGTTAAAAAAAAGAAAACTGCATCAGTTAAAAATAAAAACAAAAAATCAATGATGCCCGGAATTATTCTTGTGATCAGTGCACTTTTACTTGGCTCACTGATAATTATTTTTGTATATCAGACAAGAAAAATTATAGAAATATCGGGTTCGGGGGATCCTGCTAACCGTAAAATGGAAGGCAGTTACCCGCTTCCGTCGGAACTTATCACCTCAGACCTTAACACGTATTTTGGATATACGGATATTCCGGATTTCATATTTACCAAGATGCAGGGAGTGTCTTTCACGGAAGACTGTCCTGTTGCGCGGGAGGATTTACGGTATATGACCGTCCTTTACTGGGGAACGGATAATGCCGCACACAAGGGAGAGCTTATTGTCAATAAGTCAATAGCTCCTGAGGTGTCTGAAATTTTCTATCAGTTATACAAGGCATCATATCCGATAGAGAGTATTAAGCTTGTGGATGAGTATGGCGGTAATGATGAAGTTTCGATGGCCAATAACAATACAAGCTGTTTCAATGCCCGTAAGGTAAAGGGCAGCGACACGTGGTCGATGCATGCATATGGCCTGGCAATTGATATTAATCCGTTGTACAATCCATATGTCGGTGCGGACGGTTCTGTCCTGCCGGTGATGTCGGAAAGATATGCCAATAGGGATGACAGATTTATAATGAAGATAGATGCTGATGATTATGCATATAATCTTTTTGCGGAACACGGATTCACATGGGGCGGTTCATGGGAGAAAGTTAAGGATTACCAGCATTTTGAAAAACAGCAATAGTTTTTATCTTCCGACAATCAGCGCAGCGTATCCCCATTCCCATATCAGCTTTTCAAAACTGTTTTCTAAATACGACCGGATGTCATCATCATCATATCCGGTCATGCGTGAGATAATGACAATATAATCGCGCACATTTTCATATAATAACTGCCTGCCGGAGTCATTCCACAAGTGGAAAAGACTCTGACGTATGGCGGTGTATTCTATAATAATCCATTGATACTGAATCAACATATGTTCCAAATTCTGATTGTAAGCATCCGGCGAAATCAGATCTGAGTAAAATTCGTTGGCAAGATAATTACGAAGCAGTGTATCATAGCCGGCAAGCGCACCGGAAAAATCCTGCCATGAACCGTTCGGAGTTTCTTTTATGACATCCTGTAAAAATCCGTCATATAATCCTTCTTTCTGATAATTCACTGCAAGGTCCTGCAGCAATTCATTACATTCATCAACAGTATCGGTTTCCGGTATATGAATATCTGCCATTGCATAATGAAGTTCCTGCATAGACCGGGCAGAGAAATATTCCTGTACCTGTGCGCATGAGACCGGTTCATTTCTATATAATTCCAAAAGTACATAAAAGCCCTCAAGCAGAGCTGATTCAGGCATAAGAGCAGTATCCTGCATCAATCCGGTCAGTTTGTCACGGATAAGAAATAACGGTGATTGGGATACCCCGGCCGGAAAAACAACAGGTGTATCGCGCCATAAATCAATGACCGCAGGGCAGCAGGGCATAAGAGATTCTTCGGTGTGGGTATCATATTCATGCAATTCTCTGGGAAAAATTGTGCATGTGTGGGAAAGTACACCATCACCGTAAGTTGTTACCAGCCGGCACAGTTTTTCATCGGAGAGAAAAGGACAATTATGTTCATCATCAAGCCTGATTACACGCGCACCATCTTTTATACAAGTGTAAGCACTCAGATTGTTTCTATGTTCATCAACAGAATCCGGAGGAGCAAGCATCTTCCAATGGCGGTTGGTTTCATCATCAACGGCAATCTTCCATTCCTTACAGCAGGTGATGGGACATGCGGAAGCGATGCAGTGAAATTTATCGTAATAGTCGGGATGAATGTGTTTCATATCAATTGGTCCTCGTTGTAATAGAATAGAAATATTATAAAAGAAGAACAGACTATTTACAATAGGAACGAATGGTATGAACTTGATTTTTTTATGATATTATGATATACTATTTACAAATATTAGGCCGTTTTATGTGGGCGGCCGGATGGAGGTATGGTAATAATGAAATTAAAACAAACGTTACTTACAATTGTGCTCAGCCTTTGTATGGTTGCAGCAAGTCTGCCAAATATTGTTTCGGCAGATGTTAAGCCACAGGACCGTTGGACGGATTATGCGGCAGCTTCTTTTGACGGAGGCTCGGGTATCAAAGCCGACCCTTACAAGATTGCGACAGCGGAGCAGCTTGCATTGCTTGCCAAGGAAGTCAACAGCGGAGTAGTTGGCAAGACACATGATGGCGAATTCTTTATTCTGACAGCGGATATTGACCTTTCCGGACATGTGTGGACACCGATCGGATATGAGAGCTATGCTTCGGGCGGAGGCTCGGCACAGTCATTCTCTGGATACTTCGACGGTAATAATAAGAAGATTACAGGCATGTATGTGGACGAACGTGATGGAGATTCCTATGGTAAGAACCGCAGTGCCGGACTGTTTGGCTGTATTGCAGCAACCGACAACGATTATATTATCAAGAATGTAATCATTGAGAACGGAACTGTATTTGCAGGTGATGGTAATACCTATTCACCTGAAGCATATGGTGCAGGCCTGCTTGTCGGCAGCATAACGACATTGTACGGCACGGATTATGCAGCTATTACTAATTGTGCAGTGTCAGGTACAGTCAATTCCACTAAGTATGCAGGAGGTCTGGTTGGTAGAGCAAGTTACACACTTTTTTCAGATTGTACCGCCGATGTCAAGGTATATGGCTACAGCGTAAGCGGAGGCTTTGTCGGATACGCTGATTGTTCATCACAGTTCTATCAGTGCAAGGCAAAAGGCGATGTAAACAGTAAAGGCTGGTCCACTGGAGGATTTGCGGGCATTCTATTTTATGATACAATCGCAAACCATTGTGCTGCCTTTGGTAATGTAGAAGCCGGAGACTGGAATCTTGGTGGTTTTGTAGGATTTGTTCAAGATGACGTTGAAATTGTAAACAGTATTGCCATGGGAGATGTAAAGAGCAATGCAGGGATACCTAAGACCGGAGGATTCGTCGGTACAGCCTGGGATGATACAGTTAAATTGGAAAAATGTCATGCAGGCGGTAAAATAACGGCTACGGATGATGGTACGGTTGGAGGACTTATTGGATATGATAACAGAGAGAAAATCTACATTTTCGGTTGTTCATTTGACAATGTGAAGAACGCGTCAATTTCCGGAGCCGGAAGTGCATCCGACCAAACATATGATATAACAGCGCAGAATACAGATTCTGTTAATGCAAGCATCTGCGTAGATTATTACGGAGGCCATGAGATGGTTGAAAAGGATGGACAGAATCCGACATGTACCGCTGATGGTTATGAGGCTTACAATGAGTGTAAACGTTGCGGATATAAAGAGGGATTTACAGTAATTCCTGCAACGGGACATAGCGGCGGAAAAGCTACATGTACTGCCAAAGCCGTATGTGATGTATGCCATGAGGAATATGGTGAGAAGGATATGGACAATCACATCGGTGCGGAAGAATGGATACAGACAGCTGATACACATGAGAAGAAATGGAACTGCTGCGGCAGAGTGTCTGTAGAGAGTGAGCCGCATGATTGGGTGAACGGCATTTGCAGTGAGTGTGGATATGTATGTCTGCATACTGATGCGGGCAAGGCTGCAACCTGCAAGGACAAAGCTGTCTGCAAAGTCTGTGGAGAAAGTTTTGGTGAGCTTGATGCCAATAATCATGTCGACTTAAAACACATTACTGCCAAGGCGGCAACCAAGGATGCAGAGGGTAATATTGAATATTGGTATTGCGACGGCTGTGATAAATATTACAGTGATGCCACAGCAAGTAAAGAGATTTCCAAGGCTGATACCGTAATATCAAAATTACCGGCTGAAAACGATTTTCCACATACCGGAGAAGGCGGCAGCTTTATGATATGGCTTGCATTGCTTTTTGTCAGCGGTGCAGCTGTAATCGGTACGAGAACGGTCAGAAAAGCAAATAATATATAATAAATAGTAAATAGTAAATAGAACCCCGGGCATTGATATGTCCGGGGTTTTCTATATTCTATATTCTTCCTATGAGAAATGCAAATCTCAGTGCCATTTCGTCCATCATACGGCTTCTTAAACGCTTTGGATAGAATACTTTGGTAATCACATCCGGGAAATACTTTTCACCGGAGAAAAGCCTTAATAATCTTCTGTCAGAGACATTAAGTTCAGGTCCAACTGTCTGGTAAAAATCCTTGATTATATCGTGAAAATCTTTAAAACCTCCTCCGAAGAGGTATTTAAAACGCCATATCCATAATCCCCAGAAAGACTGGTTTGATGCTGTTACGGCGCTTTCGTGCCGCCTGTAAAAAGCGCAAGGCTCCTCATCAAAGACTATGTCTGCATATACGGAGTAGAGCATGCTCATCCATGTGCCACGTCCCGTTGAAAACGAAGGCTTGTGTGAATTAAGCAGTTTGAGTGCCTTACGGTTGACAGCCATTGTAAATTCGAGACCACATACTTCAAAGAGAGTATCTTTAAGTTTTATATGGCTTCCGGCAGGATGATTTGGAGTCGCAGTACGGATTGATGCGAGATTTTCATCACATATTGTGTATCCGCCGTAATATGCCGCTGGTCTGTTGCCTGTAAGTGCTGAAAGCATTCTTATTGCACGCTCTATTTTATCGGGAAACCATACATCATCCTGATCAGCAAAAAAGTAATATTCAGCATCCGGTGCGGTGTCCGTAAGTTCATAGAAACATGCCGGATATCCGAGATTGCCCTTATCGTCGGATACGAGATGAATGCGGGAATCCATGCGGCAATAATCTTTTATAATATCGACTGTATCATCACCGGAATTGTCATCACGGATAATAAGTTCCCAATTGTCATAACTCTGGCTGATGATGCTTTCAATCTGGGCTCCGATGTATTCTGCCCCATTGTAAGAAGAGAGCAGTACTATTGCTTTGTCCATATACACCTCCGGCTATTCTGCCATGTATGCGTCGTATTCGCTTATAGCATCAAGCATTGCCTTAGGGCCGGGAGCGCCTTTTGTAAGACGTTTTTCAACACAGGTTTTAAGGCTGATTGCTTCGTAGATATCGTTTTCAAAAACAGGTGATACCGATTTGTAGTCCTCAAGAGGCAGTTCATCAAGCGAAATGCCCTTATCTATGCACATAAGTACGAGCCTTCCGATAATTCCGTGTGCATCCCTGAAAGGAACACCGTGGTTTACAAGGTAATCGGCAGCATCGGTCGCATTGGTAAAGCCGTTCTTGGCACTTGCTTCCATAACAGGCTTGTTGAAAGTCATTGTATCAATCATTCCAGTAAAGAGCGCAATGCATCCCTTGGTGGTGTCGATTGCATCAAAAGTAAGTTCCTTATCTTCCTGCATATCTTTGTTATATGCAAGAGGAAGTCCCTTCATGGTCGTAAGAATTGACATGAGGGCACCGTATACACGTCCTGTTTTGCCGCGGACAAGTTCTGCGATATCCGGATTTTTCTTCTGAGGCATTATCGAACTTCCGGTGCTGTATGCATCATCAAGTTCAATAAAGCGGTACTCATTGGTATTCCATACAATAATTTCCTCGGAAAAACGGCTTAAATGCATCATAATGGTCGATAATGCACTTAGAAGTTCTATAATATAATCTCTGTCAGATACAGAATCCATGCTGTTTGATGTAGCACCCTTGAAATTAAGGAGTTCAGCGGTAAATTCACGGTCAAGCGGGTAAGTTGTACCTGCAAGTGCGCCGGCACCGAGAGGACAGTAGTTCATTCTCTCACGGATATCATGAAGTCTGCTGCGGTCACGCCTGAACATTTCAAAATAAGCACCGAAATGGTGTGCAACAGTTACAGGCTGGGCTTTTTGCAAATGAGTAAATCCCGGCATGTATGTCTCAACATTTTCCTTCATAATTCTTAAAATCACGGCAAGCAGCTCTTTAAGCAGAGCATCAGTCTCGCCTATCTCATCACGGATATATAACTTCATATCGAGAGCAACCTGGTCATTACGGCTTCTTCCGGTGTGAAGTTTCTTGCCGGTATCACCAATTCTTTCGATTAATGTAGCTTCCACGAAAGAGTGGATATCCTCATATTCCGGGCTGATTTCGAGTGTACCGTTTTCAATATCACTCTTAATGCTTTCGAGTCCGTTAAGTATGGCAAAACGTTCCTCGTTTGTAACGATTCCCTGTTTTGCAAGCATATTGACATGCGCTATGCTTCCGTCAATATCCTGTTTGTAAAATTTCTGGTCAAAAGATAATGATGCATTAAAATTATGCACAAGCTGGTTGGTTTCTTTAGTAAATCTGCCGCCCCAAAGTTTCATCATTCAACATCCTTTCCTGATTCTTGTATTTTGTTATCTTGTGCGCTGCGCTTTGCGAGTCTTGCATTGGCAAGTTCGGTAAGGGCACCGTCCTCGGATATTTCTTTTTTAAAGCGTATCCTATAGAATATACATCCTGCAATCAGAAGAAGGCTTATGATTGACAATACGGTACCGGTTCTAAGTCCGCGCGGAACATATTTAAATTCAATATCGTGTGTTCCGGCAGTAAGATATACGGCGATGAAAGCATTACCGCCGATGGAAGTGTAATCGGTTTTTACGCCGTCTACATATACGGTATAGCTTTCGTCGTATGGTATTGATGTATATAAAAGACCGTTATTTTTGGCGGTCACGCTTCCTTTGATATGAGTATCATCATAACTTTCTATCTGAATGCCTTCATCAGAGAGCGCATCATAAAGCTGCTTAAATTTATCAAGGTCAAGTACATAAGCGTACATCTGAAGGCTTTCGTTGCCACCGTCCGAATTTGACACATGAATCGACGAACCGGCACTTACATAACCAAGGTCTATCATACGTCCGTGGTCAACGCCCGTGAAAGTCTCTGGAACACCGTTTACGGTAACATTAATGGACTTTACGGATGTATTCATGATGAACATGTACAGATATTCATTTTTGTCAGCCGTTATAGTCGCGGAACTTGAATCATCCTGAAATGTTATTCTGTAAAATAGGTCATCGATTCCGGCAGCTGATGAGGCAAACAAGTTCTGAATCACAAATGGATTCGGGTTGCCGGATGCCTGGAAATTACCGTTGAAATCAGACGGAACCATGAATGCGAGTGGGAGAGAGTAATTATTACGGTATAAGTATTCTCCGTCGTATTCATCAACAAGGGAATAAATGTCAGCCCCTTTGATTTCCTGATTGCTTATAAAATATTTAATGTCGAAAATAGAATAAACAAGCGGTGTGGCGCCGTTTATGGCATATGCGTTCGTCGAATGTTCAAGTCCCATATAATCATAGAAAGAAGTGAGCGATGCATATGCGGTTGATGAGAATGTGGATGCTCCGTGAAAATTATGCCATGCGGAATCATTCTTGGAGCGGTATCCGCGGAATTTGGTCATTCTGTAGAAATCATTGCTTCCGTTTTCTATTTCATCAACAGAATCCTTGAGATAGTTGACACTGTCATAATCTCTCAGATAATACGAACGTGATGTTATAGAATAACCGGTGTTGTCCATATTGACGGTACTTTCGATAATCGAAACCGCAAAAAGTGCAACAATTAATATATCTGTGCGAAGTTTCTTGTGCCTTGCCAATAATGCAATCAGCATGTATACTGCGATAAAAATACCGGTTATATATAATATTTTAAAATCAAAATCATCATCAGCCGTGATAGTGTTTCCTATATATATAAGGAAGAGCATCACGGACCAGAAGCTTCCGCCTATCTGCGTCTTTGAATAATTCTTAATGTTGATAAATGCATCATAACATATGCTTAACAGCAGAAATATATATATAAAGGACTGCCTGCACGGAAGTGAATTAGGATAATGGAATCCGTGCCATATAAAATTAGGAATATTCATATTAAATGCGACGAGAAAAACAATTAATGCGATTACTTTCATTATTTTTTCGCGCAGACTTATCTTATTGCACATAATATAGAGCGGGAAGAGCACAAGTATTGCAACACCGCAGTAAATATTCGGCATATGGTCAAGCCCAAGGCTTACAGGAGTATTTATAAGGTGGCGTTTGAAAATTGTCACAAAAGAAAAATACCGTGTAAGGGTTTTTGGAAAATTAATCTTACCGGAAGCTGTATATTCAAGTGCATACATTTCCGGAAGAAGGACAACTGCCGCGAATGCACCGGCTAAAAGTGAATATACGATAAATCTTAATATTATTCTTGCATACTCGGTCTTATCTTCAGGAACGGGCCTTGATACGATGAGCACAATGAAATAGATTACCATGGAAATACATACCATTATTGCAATGTAATAGTTGGACAAAATGGTGAATCCGAGTGTAATAGAATATAATAATCCCTTGCCTTCGTATACAAGTTTTTCAAGACCAAGTACAACAAGCGGAAGCAGAAGTACACAGTCAAGCCACATAAGGTTCCAGCTGTATGCGGCGATGAACGCCGAAAGGGCATAGAAAAGTCCGAAGACAGCGGCACTTAAGCTGCGGCGTTTGTTGTGTTTGCAAAGGTATAATGTGAAAGTGAAACTTGAAGCGGCAATCTTAAGAAGAATGATCGCATTCATAATTTCAATCATGTATTTCTGCGGAAAAAGAGCGATAAACCAGTTGGACGGGCTGGACAGGTAATATCCGAAAATGGCCATGAAATTAGTGCCCATACCGATATCCCAGCTATAATATAAACTTCCGCCGTCACGGATTTTGCTCCAAAGCTCGGAGAAAAATGGACAGTACTGGTGATACATATCGGAACGCAGGTAACAGCTGTCACCGAATGGATAAATGTCACGAATGATAAAAATGGCAATCATTATGACAAGCGGTACCACAAAAGACATAACATACACAGCACGGCTGTGGGTAAGTTCGTGCAGCGCGGCATAGCGGCTTTCTCGGGCGTTTTTCTTTTCGTTATTGTCAGTCATCAAAACCTCCTTCATCATTTACAGATGGTTTCTTTTTGAAAATGAAAAATTTACTTGCAAAGTAGTTGAAAATTATTACAAACACAGCCGTAATAATTTTGGCGATGAGTTCGTTCATATTAAATACTTTAACGGTCAGTGCAATGAATGCAGTTTCAAATAACAATGACAGAAGCCTCGCACCAACAAAAGATGCAAACTCCGTAAATAACACATCAGCTTTGAAAGTTCTGCTTTCAAATACAAAAAGCTTGTTGGTTATGAATGCAAAAAGCACCGCAACGACCCATGCTATTATATTATACACAACCGGGTCGACCAAGGTAAATTTATAGAAGAGGTAATAAACGGCATAATTGACAACCGTTGTAAGACCTCCGAATATAACGTAGGTAATTGTTTCCTTATTAAAAAGCTTAACCAGTAATTTTTTCATCCGATTTTACCTTATTGCAATCGGGAAGATTGCTTTCCTTTGCGATATATATAGGCCTGCGCTTGATTTCGGTGAAAATTCTTGCAATATATTCACCGACAATGCCGATTGACAACTCAATGATTCCGCCGAGAAAAAGCAGGATAATAAGTGTCGAGGCATATCCGGGAGCATCAATGCCGGCAACAAGTGTCCTGATTAATATAAAAATAGCATAAATGATAGCTGCGATAAATATGATAAATCCCATAACGGAGAGGATTTTAAGCGGTACAACGGAAAAAGAAAAAATACCGTCCATTGCGTAACGCATAAGTCCCTTGAAACTCCATTTGGTGGTGCCGATCGTACGCTCGACATTCTCGTATGGAATCCATTCGGTATCGAATCCCACCCAGCTGAAAATTCCTTTTGAAAAACGCTGGCGTTCGGAAATTGAGACTATGGAATCTACCATTTTACGTGACATTATTCTGAAATCCACAGCACCGTATGGCATTTTGACATCGGTAAGCTTGTTGTTGAATTTGTAAAACTGCTGGGAGAAAAAACTCCTTATGCGGCGTTCGCCTTTGCGGCTTGTCCTGTATGCAGCGCAGCAGTCATGTCCGTTCAAGATACTTTCGACCATACGCGGTATCAGTGCGGGTGGATGCTGTAAATCGGCATCCATAACTATAACGTAATCACCGTCCGAAGCGCTAAGACCGGCATACATACCGGCTTCTTTGCCGAAATTCCTTGAAAATGATATATATCTGACATTGTCATATGTTGCGGCCATTCCTTTAAGGATAATTAATGTGTCATCCCTGCTTCCGTCATCAATAAAAATATATCTGAACTCGCAGCCGTCAATATGGCTTACAATCTTCTGTGTTTCGCTGTAATATGTTGTAAGAACATCCTGCTCATTGTAGCAGGGAACTATGATATCTATTTTATTCATAAAAACCCACTTTCCGTAAACAACATAATCTGTTATATTATATATTAGTTTCATAATATAGTCAAGTTTGACGGCGCTCATAAAAAACGCAAAAAAAGCTTGATTTAGACATAATGAGATGATATAATATCATCCGGTGTGTTGTGTCGGGACAGACACAGATGCCGAATAATAACCACGCCTGACGGATACAGACCGGTTGGTGCCATTGCTCATGGTTGCCGGTGGTGCGCGGGCGGAAGAATATAACCAACGGAGGTATTAAAATGAGCGTTATTTCAATGAAGCAGTTGCTTGAAGCAGGTGTTCACTTCGGACATCAGACAAGAAGATGGAACCCTAAAATGGCTGAGTACATTTACACAGAGAGAAATGGTATCTATATCATTGATCTTCAGAAATCAGTAGGTAAGGTTGACGAAGCTTACAATGCAGTATATGACATTGCAGAGCAGGGCGGAACAATCCTTTTCGTAGGTACTAAGAAGCAGGCTCAGGACGCAGTTAAGACTGAGGCAGAGCGTTGCGGAATGTACTATGTTAATGAGAGATGGCTTGGCGGTATGCTCACTAACTTCAAGACAATCCAGAGCAGAATCCAGAGACTTAAGAACATCGAGAAGATGGAAGAGGACGGAACATTTGATGTTCTTCCTAAGAAGGAAGTTATCCAGCTTAAGAAAGAGCAGGAGAAGCTCCAGAAGAACCTTGGCGGTATCAAGGATATGAAGAGAATCCCGGATGCTATTTTCGTAGTAGATCCTAAGAAGGAAAGAATCTGCGTACAGGAAGCACATATCCTCGGAATTCCACTTATCGGTATTGTAGATACTAACTGTGATCCGGAAGAACTTGATTATGTTATCCCGGGTAACGATGATGCAATCAGAGCAGTTAAGCTTATTGTATCTAAGATGGCTGATGCAGTTATCGCTGCAAACCAGGGCGAGACAGCAGAAGAATATGAAGATGTTGTAGCTGACGAAGCTGAAGCAGAGACAACAGAAGAGGCTTAATTTTACAGATAATAAGGAGGATTTTACAATGGCAGCAATTACCGCAGCAATGGTAAAAGAATTAAGAGAAATGACAGGCGCCGGAATGATGGACTGCAAGAAAGCTCTTGGACAGACAGACGGCGATATGGATAAGGCAGTAGAGTTCCTCAGAGAGAACGGACTTGCAAAGGCAGCTAAGAAAGCAGGAAGAATTGCAGCAGAAGGTCTTGTAACAGCAGTTGTTGACGGAGACAAGAATGCAGCAATCGTAGAAGTCAACTCAGAAACAGACTTCGTTGCCAAGAATGCTGATTTTGCAGAGTATGTTGCAGAGGTTGCTAACCAGGCTCTTACAACAGAAGCAGCTGATATCGATGCTTTCATGAAGGAAGCATGGAAGTCTGAGCCGGCTAAGACTGTTGAAGAAGCTTTAGCAGGAAAGATTGCAGTAATTGGTGAGAACCTTAAGATCAGAAGATTCGAGAGAGTTGCAATTGACAACGGATGTGTTGTATCATATATCCATGGCGCAGGAAGAATCGGTGTTCTTGTTGTAGCCGATACAGCAGTTGTTAATGATGATGTTAAGGAAGCACTTAAGAATATTGCAATGCAGATCGCAGCCATGAATCCTAAGTATATCAGCCGCGCTGATGTGGATCAGGATTATATAGAAGGCGAGAAGAAGGTTCTTCTTGCAGAAGCTAAGAACGAGAAACCTGATGCTAACGAAAAGATGCTTGAAGGCATTGTTAACGGACGTATCAATAAGCAGCTTAAGGAAATCTGCCTTATGGATCAGGTTTACGTTAAAGCTGAAGATGGTAAGCAGTCAGTAGCTGCATACCTTGCTGATGTATCCAAGAAAGTTGGTTCAGATGTTAAGGTTGTTAAGTTCGTACGTTTCGAGACCGGCGAAGGACTTGAGAAGAAGAATGAAGATTTTGCAGCTGAAGTTGCAGCACAGATGGGTATGTAATTTAACATTTGTAAAATTTTGTCCCCGCATTACGTTAAGCTTTGCGGGGACTTTTTATAGTCCATGAAAGTGAGAAAAATATGAGACAGCACATATGCAGGGCCGCAATAGCGGCAGTTGCGGCAGTGGGACTTTTTCTGACAGCCTGTTCATCACATGAAGAGGATTACGTGACCAATACTGGGAGCATAACGGAAACAGAAGAGACCACAGCCATAACCCAAGCTGAATATGGGGCGGAGGATTTTATTCAAAGCGAGAAACAGACCAGAAAACCTAAGGAGACGCAGCCGGCCACAGAGGTTTCCACAGAATGTACACAGCCGGAAACAAGCATTGAGGTACAGAAGACAGAAGAGCCGGCACAGACCGAACATGTACATAATTATACCGGACAGGCTAAAGTTGCAGCTACGGAATATGCACCCGGAATAATGACGTATACATGTTCAACGTGCAGCAAATCGTACGAAGAGCGTTATGCGCTTCCACATACGATTGATGTAGGAGGCGGCAGCGTTGCTGTATGTGGTTACTGGGATAAAACATCATCCAATGAGCTCATGAAACTTCTTAACGAGTACAGGAAGAAGAATAATCTTAACGTGCTTAATGACGATGCCGGACTTGAGAATACGGCAAGACTGAGAGCGGTTGAGTGCTCGTATCTTTTTTCGCACAAAAGACCGGATTCCGACAGATGCTTTACGCTGTATCCGGAAGGATATAAAGCGGTGGCAGAAAATATTGCATCAGGGTATGGAAATGCATCGGAAACAATAGAGGCATGGAAAAATTCCAACGAACATAATAAAAATATGCTCAATCCGGAATATAACTATGGATGTGCCGGTGTATTTGTGGTTTTTGACAAAAACAACGCAAATAATGGTAATATATTATATGTACAGTCGTTTATGAAGAAATAATAAAACGGGTACCGGCATAGAAACCGGTACCCGTTATTTGTAAACATTTAAAAGATTAACACTTCTCCAGTGCCTGCGCAATATCTGATATTAAATCAGCCTTATCTTCAATGCCGCAGCTGATTCTTATAAGCTCTGCAGGAACGCCGGCTTCCTTAAGCTGTTCGTCCGTCATCTGTCTGTGAGTGCTTGATGCAGGATTAAGACAGCAGGTTCTTGCATCGGCAACATGCGTCTCTATAGCAGCAATCTTAAGATTCTTCATAAATGTGCTGGCTGCTTCGCGGCCGCCTTTAAGACCAAATGAAACTACGCCACAGCTTCCGTCAGGAAGATATTTGCTGGCAAGTTCGTAATACTTGTCTCCCGGAAGGCTGCAGTAATTGACGTATGCTACCTTTGGATGTGAGTCAAGATATTCGGCAACGGCAAGACCGTTTTCGCAATGGCGTTTAACACGGACATGGAGACTTTCCAGACCGAGATTGAGAATAAAAGCATTCTGAGGGCTCTGTATCGAACCAAAATCACGCATAAGCTGTGCGGTACATTTGGTTATGAAAGCACCCTCCTTGCCGAATTTCTCAGCATATGTAATACCATGGTAGCTTTCATCGGGAGTACATAATCCCGGAAATTTATCCGCATGGGCCATCCAGTCGAATTTGCCGCTGTCTACGATGGCGCCGCCGACCGCTGCACCGTGTCCGTCCATATATTTGGTGGTAGAGTGTGTTACGATATCGGCTCCCCATTCAAACGGACGGCAGTTAATAGGTGTGGCAAAAGTGTTGTCAACGATAAGAGGAACGCCGTGTGCATGTGCGCATTTGGCAAATTTCTCGATGTCAAGGACGGTAAGAGCAGGGTTAGCGATTGTTTCACCGAATACAGCGCGTGTTTCCGGCTTGAATGCAGCATTGAGTTCTTCCTCAGTGGCATCCGGACTTACAAATGTAACATCTATTCCCATTTTCTTCATGGTCACGGAAATGAGGTTAAATGTTCCGCCATAGATGGAGCTGGAAGCTACAATGTGGCTTCCGCACTCACAGATATTGAAAAGCGCATAGAAATTGGCTGCCTGTCCGCTGCTTGTAAGCATTGCGGCAGTACCACCCTCGAGTTCCGCGATTTTGGCGGCAACATAGTCATTCGTAGGATTCTGCAGTCTTGTATAGAAATAACCGCTTGTCTCAAGATCAAACAGCTTTCCCATATCCTCGCTTGTATTGTATTTGAAAGTTGTGCTCTGGATGATAGGAATCTGTCTCGGTTCACCGTTGCCCGGTGTGTATCCACCCTGAACACATTTGGTATTGATGTTCATAATAAACCTCCGAAAAATAATTTGATAGGGTGATTATATCATATAAATCCGGATAATTGAATACATAAATAAAAGTTGCAATAGTAATAAAGAAAGTTTATAATCTTTGTGACATCATATTTACATCAGGAGAAATATACATGAATGTGTCGGGATTTGAATTCTGGTACCCGATGATCACGAGTATGTTGATTTTTGCGTGATCTGTTGTTAGTCCAGCTTGTATTCTGATATATGCCGGAGGTGTTGGAGTTGTCAGAAAATATTAAACATTATATTGTAAACGGGTACTGTTTTGAAAATGAAGATGAGTACCGCAAGGCCCTAAAGGAGAAAGAGGGTATAAAATACCTTAATTCAAAAATTGTATTTGATGATATAGATAAGGTCACAAGGCTGTATGAAGATTTGATTGATAAAGATGTATTCACAACACAGATAGGGATTGAATATATGCGTAAACTTCGCACCCTTATCGTCCGAAAAGGCGGTTCAAATGATATTCCGTATGCAGTCATTAAGACTGTACCGGATAATATACCGGCCGGGAAACCGGACAGACAGAAGAAATATAAGGAGCCTAAAGTCCCTTTTAAGGATAAATTCAGGACCTCTCTTATAATCAATATTGTACTTGTAATCGTGGTTGCCATAATGTTTGCGATAGCACTCAGCAGTTCCAATCCTAACATAATTAACTATGAAAGGGTGCTTCAGGATAAATATGCGGGATGGGCACAGGAACTGTCAAGCAGGGAGGAAGCACTACGGATGCAGGAGAATCAGAATTCACAGAATTGACATAATTTTATGAGAAAATGCAGACTATGATTTGAACAAAATAAAGCGTATATACATAAAAACCGCGTGTCAGGAGATAGTTATATGGGAAATAAAATACTTGTTGTTGATGATGAAAGCAGAATGCGTAAGCTTGTGCGGGATTTTCTTACCAGAAAAGGATATGAGGTCGTTGAAGCAGAGAACGGCGAACAGGCGATAGATATATTCTGCAGTGACAATACAATCGATTTGATAATACTGGATGTAATGATGCCTAAGATGGACGGCTGGCAGGTGTGCCGTGAAATACGCAAACTGTCCAAAGTTCCGATCGTCATGCTCACCGCAAGAGGCGATGAACAGGATGAATTGTTAGGTTTTGAACTCGGAGTCGATGAATATATATCCAAACCGTTCAGCCCCAAGATTCTTACGGCGAGGGTTGATGCTATTTTAAGAAGAAGCAGGGCTGACCAGAGTGATGTTCTTTCACTTGGAGGAATTGAGGTTGATAAGACGGCCCACATTGTTAAAGTGGACGGCAAACCGGTTGATTTAAGTTATAAAGAGTTTGAATTGCTGACATATTTTATGGAGAACAAGGGCATAGCACTTTCTCGTGAGAAGATTCTTAACAATGTCTGGAACTATGATTATTTTGGTGATGCGAGAACAATAGATACCCATGTTAAGAAGTTAAGAAGCAAGCTCGGAGCCAAAGGAGACCTCATTAAGACCATCTGGGGAATGGGATATAAAATGGAAAATGAATAAAAAATATTGACAAATTATTTGATGTATATTAATATACTTTGCTATAAAGGTATTTTTTTAGGATGCCTTAATAGACAATTACAGTCATTCAGACTGCAGTCAAGGAGGAATTTAATATGAAAAAGTTTACAAGAGTGGCAGCAGGTCTGCTTGCAGTAGCACTTGCAGCAACAATGGCAGCCGGATGCTCAAAGCAGGGAAGCGGTTCTAAAGATTCCGATAAATTCTACATAGGCGGAATCGGACCTACAACAGGCGGCGCAGCTGTATACGGTAATGCGGTTAAGAACGCAGCGCAGATTGCTGTAGATGAGATTAATGAAGCCGGCGGAATTAACGGATACAAGATTGAGTATAAGTTTGAAGATGATGAGCATAATGCAGAGAAATCGGTTAATGCTTATAACTCACTTAAGGACTGGGGAATGCAGATCCTTATGGGAACAGTTACAACAGATCCTTGTAAGGCAGTAGTTGCAGAATCAGGCAATGACAATATGTTCCAGCTTACACCTTCAGCATCATCAACAGATGTAATTAAAGGCAAGAATGTATTCCAGGTATGTTTCACCGACCCTAACCAGGGTACTGCTTCAGCTAAGTACATCGGTGAACACAAGCTTGCATCAAAAGTAGCAGTTATCTATGACAGCTCTGATGTATATTCATCAGGTATCTATGAGAATTTTGCGGCAGAAGCTAAGAACCAGGGATTTGAGATTTCAACAGCACAGACATTTACATCAGATGCCAAGTCAGAATTTTCAGTTCAGGTTAAAGCATGTATTGATTCGGGCGCGGATTTGATTTTCCTTCCGATTTACTATCAGGAGGCATCACTTATCATCAAAGAAGCTAATGATGAAGGTGCTAAGGTTACATTCTTCGGATGCGACGGACTTGACGGACTTCTTTCAGTAGATGGATTTGATAAGAAACTTGCAGAAGGCGTTATGCTTCTTACACCATTCTCAGCTGACTCAACAGAAGAAAGAACAGCAGCATTTGTCAAGAATTATAAAGAGAAATACAATGACACACCTAACCAGTTCGCAGCAGATGCCTATGATGCAATTTACATCATCAAGGCAGCTATCGAAAAGGCTGATGTTAAACCGTCACAGTCAGTTTCCGAAATCGGAGATGCTCTTGAAAAAGCAATTACAGAGATCACTTATGAAGGAATCACAGGTAAGGGAATGACATGGTCAGAGTCAGGTGAAGTTAACAAAGACCCTATGGCTGTTGTTATTAAAAACGGCGTATATGTAAGTGCCGAATAAATAATATCTTATAGAATTATTTATACCAATACCAATATGGACAGAGAGGTCCCGATATGGAATCTTTCTGTCCGTTATTGGGTTTTAAACAGCCGCTGACACGGCGCAAGAAATAAGGACAGGAGCGAAGCAGACAATGAGTTTTATCTCCAATATTATCGATGGAATTAATCTTGGAAGTATATATGCCATAATTGCCCTTGGATATACAATGGTATATGGTATTGCCAAGATGCTTAATTTTGCACATGGTGACGTCATAATGATAGGCGGCTATGTGTTATATGAAATTATACAAGGATTGGGATATCATCCGCTTCTCGCGATTTTCCTTTCAATGCTTGTTTGTACAATTTTGGGCGTTGTTATTGAACGCGTTGCATATAAGCCTCTCAGAGGAGCAACATCACTTGCCGTACTTATAACGGCAATTGGCGTGAGTTATTTATTACAGAATGTTGCACAGCTTATTTTTACCTCCAATCCGAAGAGTTTCGATTCCGGAATAGATTTCGGAACAATTTCTCTTGCAGGAGGGGACCTTAAGATTAAAGGTTCAACGATACTTACAATTGTTGTAAGTGCAGCAATTGTCGTAGGTCTTCTGATTTTTATCAAAAAATCAAAAACAGGCCGTGCAATGTTGGCTGTATCGGAAGACAAGGATGCAGCAAGACTTATGGGCGTTGATGTCAATAAGACAATCGCAGTTACATTTGCCATAGGTTCTGCGTTAGCTGCAATCGCGAGTTTCTTCATGCTTACCGCAATGCCTAACCTCACACCGACGACAGGTTCAATGCCGGGCATTAAAGCATTCGTGGCAGCTGTATTCGGCGGAATCGGTTCGATACCGGGTGCATTTGTAGGAGGAATACTTCTTGGTATTATCGAAAGCCTTAGCAAGAAATATATTTCGACAACGCTTGCCAATGCAATAGTTTTCCTTGTGCTTATCATAGTGCTTATATTTAAACCGACAGGACTGTTCGGTAAGAAAATCAAAGAGAAAGTGTAGGTGGGATATATGAAAAACAGAAAAATGAATATAAAAAAATCCACACTTACTACTTTGATAACAATAGCCGGAATTATAATAGCATATATTATAATGAACACGCTTTCCAATGGCGGATTCCTCTCATACAAGATGCAAGGTCTTTTAGTCCCGATATGTGCATATGCAATTCTTGCCGTATCACTTAACCTTGTTGTTGGTCTTTTGGGTGAGCTGAGCCTCGGGCATGCAGGGTTTCTGTATGTCGGAGCTTATACCGGAGCAATATTTACCAACATTACCGCTGATATGATTTCCAATGACATTGTAAGATTCATTCTCGGAATGGTAGTGGGCGGTGTGTTTGCGGCAATCTTCGGACTTATAATAGGTTCGGCGGTTCTGAAACTCCAGGGAGATTATCTTGCCATAGTTACACTTGCATTCGGAGAGATTATCAAGAGCGTCCTCGGTAACGTTCTTTATATATCCAAAGACAGCAGCGGATTGCATTTTGATGTTACCGATGGCTCAACACTTAATCCGCAGGATATAATTGCCAAGGGTGCACAGGGAATAACGGTCCAGAGACTGTCGACCTTTCTGATAGGTATAATATTACTTATATTGACTGTTATTATAGTCATGAACCTTTCTGACTCACGTGCCGGACGTGCGATTAAAGCCGTCAGGGACAACAAAATAGCGACAGAAGCTGTGGGCATAAGTGTATCCAAATACCGCCTTATGGCATTCACAATCTCAGCAGCACTTGCCGGAGTGGCAGGTGTGTATTATGCACATAATTTCGCGACACTTACCGGAACCAAGTTCGATTTTAACTTTTCAATCAATATCCTTGTAATGGTTGTGCTTGGAGGAATGGGAAACATCCCGGGCTCAATAATAGCAGCGATCATACTTACGATTCTTCCGGAAGAAATACGTTTCCTCGGAAATTACCGTATGGTAATTTATGCTGTTGTGCTTATTGTAATGATGATTTTCAGCTGGAATCCAAAGTGTATTGAATTTCGTAAAGTTGTTTCAGCTAAGATTAAATCTGTTTTCAAAAAGAAAAATAAGGAGGTTCAGTAATTATGTCAATGCTTGAAGTTACTAATCTCGGTATATCTTTCGGCGGATTGCGCGCGGTAGATAATTTTAATGTAAATATAGAGGAAGGCCAGCTTTACGGCCTTATAGGACCTAACGGTGCCGGCAAAACAACAATATTTAATCTCCTTACCGGTGTGTATAAACCCGATACGGGCAGCGTTAAGTTAGATGGTATGGATATCACAGGCAAATCCGTCGTGCAGATTAACAAAGACGGAATTGCGCGTACATTCCAGAATATAAGATTGTTCGGAAAACAGACAGTCCTGGATAACGTTAAAATAGGTCTTCATAATATTCATAAATATCCGGCTATAGCAGGAGTGCTCAAACTTCCGTCATACTTTAAACATGAGAAGCAGATGAATGAAGAAGCAATGGAACTTCTTAAAGTTTTTGATCTTGAAGGTGAGGCTGATACGCTTGCATCTAACCTTCCTTATGGAAAACAGCGTAAACTTGAGATTGCAAGGGCTCTTGCAACCAAACCGAAACTTCTGCTGTTAGATGAGCCGGCAGCCGGAATGAACCCAAATGAGACAATGGAACTGGTCAAAACCATCGCTTTTGTCAGGGAACATTTTAAAATGACAATATTATTAATCGAACATGATATGAAACTTGTCTCAAGTATATGTGAACAGCTTACCGTGCTTAACTTCGGAAGTGTTCTTGCACAGGGAGATACAACAGAGGTGCTTAATAACCCGGAGGTTATCAAAGCATATCTCGGAGAATAGGAGGCATACGATGGCATTACTTGAAATAAATAATCTTGAAGTGCATTACGGAGTTATACATGCTTTGAAAGGCATTTCTTTTGAGGTTAACGAAGGCGAGATAATTGCTCTTATCGGAGCCAACGGTGCCGGCAAGACGACAACTCTTCATACGATTTCCGGAATTCTTCAGGCATCATCAGGTAACATTATATATGATGGCAAGGATATAACCAAAGTCCAGGCACATAAGATAGTTAATCTCGGTATTTCGCAGGTTCCGGAGGGAAGACGTGTATTTGCACAGCTTTCGGTACTTGAAAATCTTAAACTTGGTGCATTCATCCGCAAAGATAAAGACGGAATAGAAGAAGACCTTCGTAATATTTACGAGAGATTTCCAAGACTTGAGGAACGTAAGAATCAGCTGGCGGGAACCCTTTCAGGCGGCGAACAGCAGATGCTTGCAATGGGAAGGGCACTTATGTCCAGACCGCGCATCATTTTAATGGACGAGCCGTCCATGGGTCTTTCACCTATATATGTGTCGGAAATCTTTGACATCATTAAATCAATCAACAAAGATGGCACAACAGTTCTTCTTGTCGAGCAGAATGCCAAAAAGGCGCTCTCAATAGCTGACAGGGCATATGTGTTGGAAACAGGTAAGATTGCGCTCTCCGGAGATGCGAAGAATCTTATGAACGACGACACAGTTAAAAAAGCATATCTCGGAGAATAATATTCTTGAAAATAAAGGGACATTTCGCATTCTGTGTGAGTTGTCCCTATTTTTAAAGGAGCTGTTAATATGAGACATTCACTGAAAATAAAACTGACTTTGATCATGGCATCACTCGTCACGGCGGTTGTGGTGCTGATATGCGTACTCAATACGACAATGTTCGAAAAATTCTACATAAAAAGCAGACAGAATGACCTTAAAGATGCATACAGCCGCCTCACGGATGTCCTTTCGGTCAAAAATACGGATTCGACTGTTGTACAGGATACAATTAATCAGATTAATTACGGACATAATATTAATGTTTTTGTGCTTGACGGCAGATGGAATATTGCCTACAGCTCTCAGACAGGCTATGAAGATGTCGTAAGATGGATACAGGACATTAATTTTAACCCTAATGTACAGAAAAAAATTCTCGAAGAAAATTCAGAATATACAATAGTGCAGAGTTTTGACAGCGCTACCAGTATGTCATATATAGTCGCTACGGGAATCCTGTCTGACGGTTCGCAGATAATAATGCAGACTACCATCGAAAGCATGCAGGAAAATATTAATACATATAACAGATTTGTTATTTTTATCGGAACCGGTATCTTACTTGTAAGCATAATAATAGTATATATTATAGCGGCTGGCATTACCAAGCCTGTCAAGAAACTTTCGGAAATAGCGGAAGAAGTTTCGGATATGAATTTCGACGCGAAATACGAGGGCAGCGATAAGGGAGAGATAGGTGTATTGGGTAACAGCATCAATGTTATGTCGGCAAAGCTTGAACGAAACATATCTGAACTTAAGACGGCTAATATGGAGCTCATGAAGGATAACGAAATCAAAACGCGTAACGACGAAATGCGTCGTGAATTTCTCGGAAATGTATCGCATGAGCTCAAAACGCCGATTGCATTGATTCAGGGTTATGCCGAAGGCCTTAAAGAAGGTATTAATGATGATGAGGAAAGCAGGAATTTTTATTGTGATGTGATTATGGATGAAGCGGTTAAAATGAACAATATGGTAAAGAAACTCCTTACCCTTAACCAGATAGAATCGGGCAATGACAAAATATCAATAGAACGCTTTGATCTTGTGGAACTTGCCGGTTCGGTAATCCGTGCCAACGGAATTGTCATGAACCAGAAAGAGATTACCGTTGATTTCAAACATCCGGATACGGCTGAGGTATGGGCCGACCAGATTCAGATGGAAGAAGTGTTTACCAATTATCTTACCAATGCAGTTAATCACTGCGACGGCGACAGAAAAATCATCATAACTATCGAAAAAAAACAAAATTCTGTGTATGCATCGGTATATAATACCGGACACGCAATTCCTGAGGAGGATATAGAACGGATATGGGAGAAATTCTACAAGGTTGACAAAGCAAGGACAAGGGAATACGGCGGTAACGGAATAGGATTGTCCATTGTAAAAGCGATACTTGATAATTATAAAGCATCATATGGGGCAAGAAATCTCAAAGATGGTGTGGAATTCTGGTTTGATATGCCGGTACATGAAGTTTAACTATTGTTACACCGGCAGGAATGTGATATAATATCAATTAATTTATAAGTGCGGAGGCGTTCATGAAGAGAAAACTTTTTGCCATAGCATTAATATGTGTATTTATGCTTACAGGCTGTACCAAAGCGATAGAATTGACAGAGGATCAGGATGCACTTGTTGCAGAGGCGGCCGCGGGTGTACTGGTCAGGAATTCATACAAATATAAGTCCAAATACTCTGATTATAACTATAAGAATGAGCCTCAGGAAACTACAGCAGAGCCCGAGTCGCAGACACCGGAAGAGACTGAACCGGAAACTGATGCTTCGGGAAAGGATGAGAAGGCTCTGATGCTTTCGACAGCATCTAAGGCACTTGGCATTGAACCTGCAGAAGTTTCATTTAAAGAATGCAAGATAGTTGATGAATATCCGGACGCCCCGGACGCATTATTTACTGCCAAGCCTGAGGACGGCTTCAAATTCATCGTAGCTGTATTTAATATACATAACCCTGATACTGCGTCGATGAAAATCAATACAGTCGATAATAAGACACCTTTCAGACTGACAGCCAACAAGATGACGGTCAATAATTTTGCCACGCTTCTGACCAATGACATAACGAGACTTTCGGATGTTGAGATCAAACCGGGAGGAGATTATGAAGCGGTTGCGGTGTTTATGGTTTCGGAAGAGGTAGCAGCATCATATGATAAGCTCAGAGTGTCATATGTATATGAGCATAAATCATATGGATTTAACATGAAATAATCCTTCTTTAAAATTAATTAAAAAAATTAAAAATAGTTATTGACATTCTGTCGGCAAGGTGGTAGTATACTCCTTGCCGACAAATTTCATACAATTGAGACAATTAAAACAATTTTATGACAAATAAGAAAATTAAAAAAATTGAAAAAAGTTGTTGACAAACGATGAAAGATGTTGTATTATGAATAAGCTGTCGCTGAGAGATACAGACGAACAGCGAACAAGAACCTTGATAATCAAACAGTGAAACAACCCTGAAAATTTCAAAGATTTTCAACATTCAGTGTAATCAAGAATTGCACACAATAACGTAGACGGATGAACTTAGTAAAAGAAGCTAGCTCATCAGAGTCGGACAACTATTTTTAGAGAGTTTGATCCTGGCTCAGGATGAACGCTGGCGGCGTGCTTAACACATGCAAG